>ENA-OQET01001246-OQET01001246.1-human-gut-metagenome-genome-assembly--contig:-NODE-1246-length-11627-cov-2.629391_pt1 | contig 11627 bp, 12 predicted proteins | sample MGYA00242800_ERZ504645 | MGnify/ENA primary metagenome ERZ504645 (study PRJEB26092, sample SAMD00036308) | human gut metagenome | host: Homo sapiens | study: EMG produced TPA metagenomics assembly of... | reverse complement strand
GCCGGTGGCCGCGCCCCAGCGCAAGGTGCGGGACAGTCTGGAGTCTGCCCACAGTCTGGAGGCCGGTGTGCCGACATGGTTTTCTCAGGTGCTGGCCTGTGCCATGCGGCTGGACCCGGCCAAGCGGATGCAGACTGTGCCCGAGCTGATGAGCGCCCTGACCGACCCGAATGTCGCCAACGCCATGTTTGAGCGGGGCGACAACCAGATCAGCACCCGCAAGATCATGGCGGTGTCGCTGGTCGTTATCTTTGTACTGGTCGTGCTGCTGCTCTGGAGCCTTGCGGGCGGCAGCAGGGACGGCGGTACGCCGTCCGCCACGCCGCAGCCCACAGCGGCCGCAGCAGCAGGGGAGAATACAGAAGCTACGACCGTGCCGAACCTTGTGGGGCTGCGCTATACAACCGACATCAAGGGCAACGATGCCTACAGCGGATTCCGCATCGTCATGGTCGAGCAGGGCTCCGACACCGTGCCGCAGGGCGTTGTCATCAGTCAGGACCCGCCTGCGGGCACGGAAAAGCTGATGGAGGACCAGATCATCCAGATCGTAGTAAGCAGCGGCCCGAATCTTGTGGAGATGCCCGACATCATCGGTTTTACGCAGGCAAACGCCAGCAAAAAGCTGGACGCCCTTGGTATCCAGTACAAGATGGTCATGGTCGATAATGATGGCACGATGGCCGCAGGCTGTGTGGCCAAGACCGACTATACGGCGGGCACCAAGATCAATACCGAGAATGTGACGGTAATCGTCAGCATTGCCGGGGAGCGTGACGATACGCTGGTGGCCCAGACGGGGAATGCGGGGGAGAGTACACCCGAACCGACCCCGCAGCCGGAAGAGTGAGTGATAGCGGCAGGTGGGAAAAGCCCCTCCGGTCATCGCTTCGCTCGACCACCTCCCCACTGCGTGAGGAGGCTTTTTGAGGCGGCCAAAGGCCGCCGTCAGAAAGGCTCCCCGCCATGCGGGGAGCTGGCCGAGCCTGCGAGGCCTGAGGGCTTTTTCCCGTTTGCGGTGTAAGAAACAAAAAAGAGCAGTTCGTGAAGAACTGCTCTTTTTCAGTGCATTTTGGCAATGCCAACGCGGCGAGATTAGTCGCTGACGTAGGGCATCAGAGCCATGTAGCGGGCACGCTTGATGGCAACCGTCAGCTCACGCTGATGGAAAGCGCAGGTACCGGTCACACGGCGGGGAATGATCTTGGCGCGCTCGCTCACGTACTTGCGCAGGCGGGGCAGATCCTTGTAATCAATGTGATCAACGCGGTCAACGCAGAAGGAGCAAACCTTCTTGCGGCCACGATGCATCGGACGAGAAGAACGATCCATAGCCATTGTGGAAACCTCCTTGTTAGAATGATACTTTCGATTTTAGAACGGCAGGTCGCCCTCATCCTCGATCAGTGCAAAGTCATCATTGCTGCCGGCAGAATAGCTCGGCGCAGGATTGGCCTGCACAGCCGGACGGGCGGCGGGGGCTGCCATGGGTGCGCCGTAGCCGGCATCACCCATCGGTGCGGCGTTTGCGGATTTAGGAGCGGCAAAGTTGACGTTGTTGGCCACGATCTCAATCGCGGTGCGGTTGTTGCCGTTCTTGTCCTGATACTGGCGGCTCTGCAAACGGCCGTCAATAGCAATCAGAGAACCCTTCTGGAAATACTTGCAGACAAACTCTGCCGTGCGATCCCAGGCAACAACATCCAGCCAGTCAGCCTGACTCTGGCCGTTGGCGTCGCGGCGTCCGCGGTCGCATGCGATGCGGAACGAAGCGACGTTTTTGCCGGTCGTGGTCTGGCGCAGCTGCGGGTCCGCGGCAAGGCGGCCCATAATAGCAACAACATTCAGCATTGGTTTACTCCTTACTCCTCAACAGCAAGAGTCATGCTGCGAAGAACGCCCTCAGTGATCTTGAAAACGCGGTCCAGCTCAGCCGGGAAATCGGGCTCGCTGGTGAAGCTGATCACCGTGTACACACCCTCGGTCTCATCGTTGATGGGGTAAGCAAGACGCTTCTTGCCCCAATCATCAACAGAATCGATCGTACCATTCGCTGCGATCAGGTTCTTGAACTTGTTGATCAGAGCGTTGGAAGCCTCTTCGTCGAGGTTCGCGGTGGTAACCATCATGGTTTCGTACTTAGCCATATTCTGTGCACCTCCTTTTGGACATTAGGACTTCTCTTTTAACGGAAAAGACAAGGATAACTGTGTGATTTCACACAGCATCTAATTATAGCAAGTTTCCGGCAGCTTGTCAATGCAAAATTTGCCCTGCAGGGCGCAAATTTGCGGACTTTTTCAAAAAAACCTTGTACAATCCGTGAAAATGTCCTATTGCTTTTTCCTGCGGCTTTGCTATAATGGGCTTAATAATGCACAACTCTTGCCTGGTATCGCGGCACTGCAGGGGCGGGCATGGCTCGCCCGCTGCCCCGACTTGCAATAAAAGAAATGGAGCGTTCGTATGAGAATCGTGGTCGTCGGCCTTGGCAAAGTCGGCCGTGTCTTGACCGCCCAGCTTACGGCGGAAAACAATGACATTGTCGTTATCGACCAGAACCCTGACCTGATCGAGGATATCGTAAACATCTATGATGTGCGCGGCGTGCCCGGCAACGGCGGCAGCTATGAGGTCCAGAAGGAGGCGTTCGAGGACGGTGCGGATCTTCTGATTGCCACGACCTCCAGCGATGAGATCAACATCCTTGCCTGCCTTGTGGCGAAAAAGCTCGGCACGCAGCACACCATTGCCCGTATCCGCAACCCGGAGTATGAGAAGCAGCTGCGCTTTATGCGCGATGAGCTGGGCCTGTCGATGATCATCAACCCGGAAAAGACCACCGCCCGCGAGATCGCGCGGGTGTTGCGCTTCCCCTCGGCCATCAAACGCGAGCAGTTCTGCCGCCAGCGGTTTGAGCTGATCGAATACCGCCTGACCGAGGACAACCCGCTGGTCGGCCTGCAGCTGGCAGACCTCTACCGCAACATCCGCGTCAAGATCCTGATCTGTGCGGTCGCACGCGGCAGTGAGACAATCATACCCACCGGTGCCTTTACGCTGCAGGCGGGGGATAAGATCTACCTGACCGCCTCGGCCCGGGACCTTGAGTCCTTCTTCCGCCGGCTGAACCTCTTTAAGGAGAAGGCAAACAATGTCATGATCGTCGGCGCAAGCCGGATGGCCTACTACCTCGTCAAGGAGCTGCAGGACATCCAGAAGCGCGTCACCGTCATCGACAGCGATGCGGCCCGCTGCCAGGAAATGAGCGAGAAGTTCCCCGGCGTGCTGGTCATCCACGGGGACGGTGCGGACGCCGAGCTGCTGAGCGAGGAGCGCATCACCGAGATGGACGCCTTTGTGGCGCTGACCGGTCTGGACGAGACGAACATCATTCTGGCAATGTATGCCTCCCAGATGAACTCCTGCAAGGTGGTGGCAAAGATCAACCGCAGCTCCTTTGCAGATCTGGCCACAGCCAAGGGCATGGTGGACAGTGTGGTCTCCACGGCATCGGTCACATCGGAGTCCATCGCCATGTATGTCCGCGCCATGCAGAACAGCTTTGAGTCGGAGAACATCAAGACGCTGCACCGCCTTGTGGGCGGCCGGGTCGAGGCGCTGGAGTTCAATGTGGCCCCGGGCCTGCCCTTCATCGGTGTGCCGCTCAAGGATCTGACGCTGCGCAAGGGCCTGCTGGTGGCAGGCATCGTGCGCCGCAGCGGCCAGACGGTCATTCCCTCCGGCAATGACGCCCTGCAGGAGGGGGACGATGTTGTCATCGTCACCACCGACACAACGCTGCATGCGCTGCGTGACATTGTAAAGTGAGGGCGGTATGAACTATAAAATGGTAGGGTTTGTGCTGGGGCGCATCTTCCTGATCGAGGCGGCGCTGATGCTCTTTCCCATGGGGTGCGCAGCGATCTACGGCGAGTGGGCCTCGATCCCCGCATTCCTGATCCCGGTGCTGATCCTGCTGGTGCTGGGCCTTGCCGCCAGCCTGAAAAGCCCCAAGGACACCAAGATCTACGCCCGCGACGGTCTGGCCATCGTGGCGCTGGTCTGGGTGCTGCTGTCGGTTTTCGGCGCACTTCCCTTTGTCATCACCGGCGAGATACCGTCCTTTGTGGACGCCTTTTTTGAGACGGTTTCGGGCTTTACGACCACCGGCTCCACGATTTTGACCGATGTTGAGTCGCTGAGCCACGGCATCCTGTTCTGGCGCAGCTTTTCCCACTGGATCGGCGGTATGGGCGTTCTTGTTTTTGCGATGGCGGTGCTGCCCATGACGGACGGCCGCGCCATGCACCTGATGCGCGCTGAGGTCCCCGGCCCGACCTGCGGCAAGATCTCGAGCAAATTGAGCGACAGCGCCAAAATCCTCTACGCCATCTATCTTGCCATGACCGTTATCGAGACGGTCATGCTCTGCGCGGGCGGTATGCCGCTGTTTGACGCGCTTATTCACGCCTTCGGCACGGCGGGCACCGGCGGCTTCAGCAACAAGGCGCTGAGCGTGGGTGCCTACAACGACCCTTATTTTGAGGTCGTGATCGGTGTGTTCATGCTGCTGTTCGGCATCAACTTCAACCTGTATTATTTCCTGTTGCTCCGCCATTTCCGTGAGGCTCTCGCCTCGGAGGAGCTGCGTGTCTATCTGGGCATCGTGGCGTTCTCGACCCTGACCATCACGGCGAACATCGCAGGCCTGTACGACTCTGTCGGCACGGCGCTGCGCACGGCGTTCTTTCAGGTGTCGTCCATCGTGACGACCACGGGCTACGCCACGGTGGACTTCAACCTCTGGCCGACCTATTCGCGGGTCGTCATCGTGATCCTGACCTTTGTGGGCGCCTGCGCCGGCTCAACGGCGGGCGGCTTAAAGGTCTCCCGCGTTATCATCATCTTCAAGGCGGCGAGGCAGGATCTGAACAAGATGCTGCACAGCCACGCCGTCACCACGGTCCGGTTTGAGGGCAAGCCGCTGGACGAAAAGACCCTGCGCGGTGTACACAACTATTTTAACATTTATATCATGCTGCTGACGCTGTCGGTGCTGCTCGTCTCACTGGACGGCTTTGATGTGATCACGACCTTTACGGCAGTTGCGACCTGCCTGAACAATGTCGGCCCCGGTCTGGAGCTGGTCGGCCCGATGGGCAGCTTTGCGGAATTTTCCGCCCCGGTCAAGCTACTGCTGGCCTTTGATATGCTGGCAGGCCGCTTGGAGCTTTACCCGATGCTGGCACTGTTTGCCCCGCGCCTGTGGCGCAAGCGCATCAACGCGATGCACGAGGCGAGAGCGAAATAAGTACGAGAGTTTTATTCCTTTTCTTGCAAAAAAAGGAGCCGAAAAGAACTCCAAACAAATAAAGAAAAAATGCGGGAGACTGCCGGTAAAAGGGCAGTTTCCCGCGTTTTGTTACTTACTCTACGAATAGCGAATCGTCCCCATACCGCCCAATATGGGATGGGTCTTTCTCGGAATAATACAAATTGCCCAGCACTTCTTCCGGGGCGTTGTCGGCCAGATAGCGCGCGTGCAGCTCGGTGGCAAAATGGGTGCCCTGCAAAATTTGCAGTGTGTCCGTGTAGCTGGTGCCGTCGATCTCATATTTGACCGTGATGATGTAGACGTAATCGGTGTTGCTCCCATTGACAGAGTAGGAGGTGTGCGCCGTCGCTTTCATGTCGGTAATGCGATAGGCGTCCGGCAAAATCACGCTGGTGTAGGTATGCTTGCGGTAAATATCCATCCCCAGCACAATAAGGATGGAAAACAGTATGCCGATCCCGCAGACGGCCAGCGCCGCCAGCAGCGCCTTCTTGTCGGATTTGGTAATTTTCAGCTTCATGCGGCAGGCCTCCCACAGCGTTTTCTCTATTATACCATACACCGCTGCCTATGTCTATTTCCCGCCGTGCCCGCATACCCTTTACCAGACCATAACAGGGGAGGGGCTTGTAATGCGGCGCAATGCAAACCGGGAGGAACGAGGCGGGCGGCTGCTGTCCGCGCTGGCTGCGGCGGTGCTGCTGACGCTGCTGCTCGGCATTATTCATCGGCTGTACCACTGTGAATATACCGATACCGACACCCCCAACGACTGTTTTGCCGTGTCGGCTGCCACCGGGGAGACAGCGCTGCCCAAAATGGTCTGCCTGACTTTTGATGACGGACCGAGCAAAAATACCGTGCCGATTCTGGAGATCCTTGATCGGGAGCAGGTCCCGGCCACCTTTTTTGTCTGCGCGCAGGACGCCAACGAGCGCTATCTGCCGCTGGTGGCAGACATTGCGGCGGCGGGGCACCAAATTGCGCTGCACAGCGCGACACATCAGTACTCGAAAATTTACGCAAGCACCGATGCCTTCTGGCAGGACATCAAGACGCTGCGGCAGGCGCTGGAGCCCTATATTGATGTCGGCAGCATTGACTGGCTGCGCTTTCCCGGCGGCAGCACAAACACAGTCAGCCACCGCTACGGCGGGCGCGGCATTATGAAAACGCTCAAGGCGCAGGCCGAGCAGAAGGGCTACCACTGGATCGACTGGAATGTCTGCGCGGAGGATGCCACCGCCAGCCACCCCGATGCGGCGCAGATCCTGCGCAATATCCGCCGCGATGCCGAGGGGCACGACCTCTGCGTGGTGCTGCTGCACGATACAAAGGCCACCGGCCAGACCGTGAAGGCCCTGCCGGACATCATACAATGGTTCCGGGAGGAGGGCTATACCTTCTGTACGGTCGCACAGATGCAGGCTGTCAAGGATGAGGTAAGCCAGCCAAAGGAACAGCCAGCCGGGTAACACAGGCGGCGCGCCTGACGAAAGGCCCGGCATAACACCCGCCAGAGGCTTTATTCTGGTAAGAAAAGGGGCACGCCTATGTAAAATTGTACAAAATAAACAGCAAATCATTGCAATGTGGAACAAAACGGGGTATAATGTACAAGAATCGCGTGAAAGGCTACGGCGGAGGGAGAAAACACCATGCGCAAAACGGAAAGCCAGAAGATCGCGCTCTGCGGTATGCTGGGGGCGTTGTCGGTGGTGCTTCTGCTCATCGGCAGCGCCTTACAAATCGGCACCTACGCTGCGCCGATGCTCGCGGCTTTTCTGCTTATTCCGGTGCTGGAGGACTACGGCCCGCGCTATGCGCTGACTCTCTACGCAACGGTGTCGATTTTGGCAGTGTTGTTTGTGCCGGAGACCGAGCTGGCGTTTTTCTATGTGCTGGTCATGGGGTATTACCCTGTGCTGCGTGTGAAGCTCAACACGATAAAAAGCAGGTGGGTGCGCTGGATCATAAAATTTGCTGTATTCAATGCGGCCACGGTGCTGGTCTATCTTTTGCTGTTTGCATTGCTTGGTCCCGCTGTTCTGGACGAGCTGCTGGCCGATGGAACGGCCATGCTGGCGGCGCTTTTGGCCGCGGGCAACCTGTCCTTCTGGCTGTGCGACCGGGCGCTGGCTGCGCTGACGCGATATTACCATCTGGTGGTCAAGCCAAGACTGAAAAAGAAGTTTTGATTTTGGAAGGAGAAAAACATGTGGTACGATGAAGCGGTAGTTTATCAGATTTATCCGCTGGGCCTTTGCGGCGCGCCGCTGCAGAACAGCGGTGACCAGAGCCAGGCCGGGGAGCATCGCCTGCTGCGTGTGCTGGACTGGGTGGAGCATATCAAGAAGCTGGGCGCAACCTGTGTGCTGTTCAACCCGCTGTTTGAGAGTGACGCCCACGGCTATGATACCCGTGACTACAACAGGGTAGACTGCCGCCTTGGCACCAATGATGACCTCAAGCAGGTCTGTGCGGCGCTGCATGCGGCGGGCATCCGGGTCCTGCTTGACGGTGTTTTCAACCATGTGGGGCGCGGCTTCTGGGCGTTCCGCGATGTGCAGGAGAAGCGCTGGGACAGCCCCTATAAGGACTGGTTCCATATCAGCTTTGACGGCAACACGAATTACAATGACGGCTTCTGGTATGAGGCGTGGGAGGGCTGCAACGAGCTGGTCAAGCTGAATCTGCAGAACCCCGATGTCAAAAACTACCTGTTCGATGCCGTGCGCGGCTGGGTGCGCGACTATGACATTGACGGTCTGCGTCTGGATGTGGCCTACTGCCTCGATCTCGGCTTTTTTGGCGGAGCTGCGCAGCTTGGCAAACAGCATCAAGCCGGAGTTTGTGCTGGTGGGTGAGACGCTGCACGGCGATTACAACCGCTGGATGAACGACCACGCCTGCCACAGCGTAACGAACTACGAGTGCTACAAAGGGCTGTATTCCAGCTTCAACACCGGCAACATGCACGAGATCAGCTACAGCCTGAACCGTCAGTTCGGCGCGGAGCAGTGGTGCCTGTACACGGGTAAGCACCTGCTCAGTTTTGTGGATAACCACGATGTAACGCGCATTGCGACGATCCTGACCGACAAGAGCTGCCTTGCGCCCCTCTACGGGCTGCTGTTCGGTATGCCCGGTGTGCCGGCAGTCTACTACGGCAGTGAGTGGGGCGTGGAGGGCGACAAGAAAAACGGCGACCCAACGCTGCGCCCGGCCATTGAAAAGCCGGAGGAAAACGACCTGACCGCATGGATCGCCGCGCTGGCCCATGCCCGTACAGCCAGCAAGGCACTGTGTTGGGGCAGCTACCGCAATGTGCTGGTGCAGCCCAAGCAGCTTATCTTTGAGCGCCGCGTTGACGGCGAGCGTGTGCTGGTGGCCATCAATGCGGACAGCAGCCCGTTTGACGCCCACTTTGACGCCGGCTGCGGCCGCGCGGTAGACCTGATCACAGGGGACGACCACGACTTCGGCGGCGGCAGCAGGCTGGAACCCTTTAGTTGCTATTTCTGGAAATGTGAGCGGTAATACGATATAAAGAAGGCACCTGCCGGGGAATCGGCAGGTGCCTTTTTGTGCCATGTTGCAGGGGGCGCGTCCGTGACGCCCCGCGGGGCACCCCGCCCTACAATGTACGAATAAAGGGGCAGCCCCTGTAAAGCCTGCGGGCCGGGCATGCCCGGCCCCTACATGCCAAGCGCTATCACAGGTTCGTATATCCCATCAGCTTTTCATCCACCACGGCAGCGGTGTCGCGGCCCTCGCGCAGCGCCCAGACGACAAGGCTCTGGCCGCGGCGCATATCGCCGCAGGCGAACACCTTCGGGTCAGCGGTGGCGTACTTCACATCGGCCACCGTGCCGCGTGCCGTCAGCTCCACGCCGAAGGCGTCCGCCACATACGGCTCACAGCCGGTAAAGCCAGCCGCGATCAGCACCAGATCACAGTCCACCGTATATTCCTCGCCGGTGGGAACCATCTGGCGGCGGCCGTCTACGACCTCGCTTTTCAGCTTGGCAATCAGCGCACCGCAGACCTGCCCGGACTCGTTTTTGTAAAACTCCTTCACGGTGGTCTGGTAGACGCGGGGGTCATTGCCAAACAGGGCGATGGCCTCCTGCTGGCCGTAGTCGGTTTTCAGCACGCGCGGCCACTCCGGCCAATCGTTGCCGGGGGCGCGGGCGGCGGGTGGGCAGGGCATCATTCCGAGCTGCATGACGCTCTCGCAGCCTTGGCGGATGGCCGTGCCGACGCAGTCGTTGCCGGTGTCGCCGCCGCCGATGACCAGCACCCGCTTGCCGGCGGCAGAACCGCGCGGCCGTCCGCAAGCCGGAATCCAACAGGCTGCGGGTCACGCTTGTCAGGTAATCCACCGCAAAGAAGATGCCCTGCGCGTCGCGGCCCGGGGCCTGGATGTCGCGGGCCTGCTTCGCGCCGCAGCACAGCACCACGGCCTTGGCGTTCACCTTAAGATAGCCGTCGGGCGTCTTCGCGTACGCGCCCACAACCTTGTCGTTCTCCACGATCAGCTGCTCGCCCTCGGCATTGTAGATCAGCTCGGCGCCGCCGGCCACGGCTGCGTTGAACGCTGCTTCGCACGCCCACTGCATGTTCGGGTTCGTGGTGATGGTGCCGTGGAAAGTAGGGGGTTAGACTTCTTCCTTGTAGTTGTAGGTTTCCAGCGGCGGGAAGCACTTCGGGCGGATGAAGGTTCGGCTTGTCCGTCTTGCGGTTGGCCGCGGTGGATTCCAGCACTTCGTAGTCGGCGCCCTCGATGAACCAGTCGAAATCCTCGCCCGAGTGGTCGTACCAGTAGTTCATCATCCAGGTGTCGCAGCGACCGCCCGTCTCCTTGACGAACTCGTTGAAGATGTCCTCTTTCGGAGCCCACTCGATGCCCAGGTCCTTCTGGATTTGGGATCCCACGACGCCGAAGTCGCCGGCCATGGAGATGACCGAGTAGCTGTCCTCCGGCTGCTTTTCCAGCACGATGACCTTCTTGCCGGCTTCGGCGGCTTCCTTCGCCGCGGCGGTGCCGGCGATGCCCATGCCGATGACCAGCACGTCGCAGTCCCTCTCCTCCTTGACGTCGGTGGGGACCGGCGGGGGCGTGAGGAAGTCGGGGGTGTATTTGGTGGGGGAGACGCTCGACGCGCTGCCGCCGTTCGGGCTGCCGTCGCCCTCGGCGGATGCGGTGCCGGCGCTCTGCTGCGGAGCGCAGCCGGCCAAGCCGGCGGCTCCAGCGGCGACGGCTGCGGTGGCTCCCAAGCCCAGGAATGCGCGACGACTCAGTCTGGTTTCTTTCATGTCCCTCTCTCCTTTCGATGAGAAGCGGGTTGGTTTTCCGCTGCCCGTTTCATCGCGAGGATTTCCGGTATGGAATCCTCCCCTGCGCTGCCAACCATACGCGCCCGCGAGCCTGCCCGCCACACCTGCGGGCGGGTGGTTTTTTGCGTTTAGGCCGGTGAGAAGCCCACCTGATACGGGTAGGGTATCGGATAGGATGCCTGATGGAACGGTGTATGCGTACTCGTTTGCCGTGGCGGGGGCTGTGCTGGGGCTCGAACCATGAGCCGGGGACGAATCCTTTTCGATGGGATATACTGGCGAGGAAGCAGACGGAGGGTAGGGGCCGATGAGCTGTTTGAAGGATCTGTTCACGGGCATGAGAGCGCGCGACGTCGTGTTCATGAGCGGGTATGCGCTGTATTTGACGTTCGGCTACATGTCGTTCGAATCGCCGACGGTGCTCACCTCGTTGGGAGAGTCGGGCGCCATCGTGCAGTCGCTGTTCCTGGTGGCGGTGATCGCGGCGCGCATGGTGGTGTACGCGGCGATGATCGCGTTGGCGCGCCGGTCGGGGCGCGGGTTCTCGACGGCGGTCGTCCTCGTGTGCGCGGGCGTTGCCGCGACAGGGTTCATCGTCACGCGCATGGCTTTTCGGTTCACAGAGTTCGTGCCGCTGAACGAGCTGGTCCCGTGGCTGGTGGCGGGCGGTTTGTGCTTCGGTGCGGGCGATGCGCTGATCAACCTGTTGTGGGCGCGTTTCTCGGGTACGTTCGATTTGCGGCGCGTGTACCTGTTCGTGCTCTTGAGTAGCGGGCTCAGCCTGATCGTGTACTTCGTTGTCACGCTGCTGCCGGCGGCGCTCATGCTGCCGGCGGGCGCGCTGCTGTTCTTCGCTTCCGTGGCGTTCTGCCGCCAATGCCTCGCCGCGCGCGAGCCCATCGACGAGGAGTTCTCCGCGCCGGTGTTCAAGGGCGCGTTGTCGGTGCTG
>ENA-OQET01001245-OQET01001245.1-human-gut-metagenome-genome-assembly--contig:-NODE-1245-length-11631-cov-4.333362_pt1 | contig 11631 bp, 10 predicted proteins | sample MGYA00242800_ERZ504645 | MGnify/ENA primary metagenome ERZ504645 (study PRJEB26092, sample SAMD00036308) | human gut metagenome | host: Homo sapiens | study: EMG produced TPA metagenomics assembly of... | reverse complement strand
AGGTTCTGTATCAATCATCAAACCATCCATATCAAAAATAACAGCATTAATTCTAACATACTACACTCTCACTTTCCTAGGCATTCTAAAGAAAAGTGTCACTACAAAAGCAATCGTAATTCCTTCAAATAAGAATAAATAGAAACCATTCATTCCTATGGAATCAATAATTCTACCTCCAATTAATTGGAAAAGCATTGCACCTACGCCTTTACCAAGCATAGCTTGAATTCCATAGGCTGTAGAGACATATTCTTCTTTTACTAAAACCATTACTAATCTTACAGTAATCATCGTAAAGAGTACAGTAGAAAAACCTTTAAATACAAAAACATAAATAATCATATTAACAGAAGGTAAAGTTGCATACCATGCAAAATTGATCATTGACATGATAATCGCAAACATCATGATATAACGATAAGGTATCTTTTTAATGATATAGTCTGTTGCTAGAATCATCGGAATTTCAAATAATGTCGCAAAAAGTTGGTAGGTTCCTACTTGTGAAGCTGTTCCACCTTGAGATTTAATAAATAATGATAAATAGTTAAAGTTTGTGGAGCATGCTCCCCAAAAGAAAAATGAAATCACTAGAAAGAGCATAAATGGTATATTATGAACAAGCTCTTTCATAACAACAACTGTCGATAATTTATTTTCTTCTTTTTCAGGAACTTCTGAAAGCTTTGGATCAGAAACCATATAAATACAAATAATGGTAATTAATGTTCCTAAAATACCAGCCATGAAGTTAGCAAATGGTGAAATATATTGATATAAAAGTCCACTGACTTGTGCCATAATGGCATAACCTACAGAACCCCATAAACGAATCTTACCAAATTGATAAGGTGAAGAAACACCAATACGATCTGTTAAAGGAGTAACAGCATTCATAAAAGATACTGCTAGACCTGATGATAAAAGTAAAATCCAAAAATTACGACTAATTGCAAAAATAAACATACAAAGTATATTCGCAAATGATAATAAAATAGATACTTTTCTTGGTGATTGCCACTTATCTGCCAAGTATCCAAAAAATGGTTGTGTTGCAATAGATAAAAGTGGTGCAAAGGATACAATGTAAGCAATTTGTGAGGCTGACATTCCTATATCTTGACAATACATTGACAAAACAACTGTAAAGGCACCATACCCTAAATAAAAAAAACATGAAATACCTGCATGAAATAAATAATGATCTCTTAATTTACTCATATAAGCCCTCCCTATGTAAAAGACATTATATAGAATATCTTTAAAAGAAAAGAAGTCTTTTCATTTTTTGAAAGACTTCTTTATTTATTTAAAGATTTAACATAGTTACAAATAATATCTTTGATTGTTTCATTTCCTAATTTACAATCTAAACATAAATCATAGTTTGATTTATCACCCCATGTTTTATTAGAAATAACTTCATAATAACCTTTTCTAGAATGATCCGATTTATGAATATATCGAAGAGCATCCTCATGACTATCATGATAAATTTCCATTACTTTATTTAGACGATATTCTAAAGGAGCATATAAGAAGATTCTTACTAATTTTTCATCTTCTTTTAAAATATAATCTGTAGCTCTTCCAACAATAACACAATTTCCTTTCTTCGCAATTTCTTTAATAACATTTGATAAAAGAATAATTGAATTTTTATTGATGTCTAATGATAAGAATTGACTATAAATATAATCTTCACTTTCTTTATTACTTACAAATCCATGTTTAAGAGCAAATTCTTTGATTCTTTCTTTATCATAAAATTCAATGTTTAATTCTTTAGCGACTTGTCTCGCAATTTCTTTTCCATTTGTGCCATGTTCTCTTGAAATAGCAATTACTAAATTATTTGTTATACTTTCATTTTTAATAGGACTTATTCTTTCATTATATGATTTTTTCAAGATAATAAATGAAACAATAACTGTCAACAATTCAGAAATTGGAAATGTCCACCAAACAAGTGTTGTTACATTTTCTGTTAAAGTAAAGAAGTAGGCTATTGGAAATACAAAAATAACCAAGCGAAGTAAAGCAATAATTAAAGGTCTAATGGCATAACCAATAGATTGTAAAACACCTTGAATCGCGACAGAAATACCCATAAAAACAAATCCCAGACTTGCTATATGTAAAGCTGTACTACAAATATCAATCATTTCTTGTGTACTTCCTGATAATCCAAATAATTGTGATAATGGATGAGCAAGAAGTTCAAATAATAAAGTAATCATTAAAGAAACAATGATTGTATCAACAATACCAAACTTAATACATTCATCTATTCTTTTTCTATCTTTCATTCCATAATTAAAAGATAAAATGGAAATAATTGTATTAGACAATCCAAATGCTGAAAAGAAAATGGAAAAAGAAGTCCAAAAGAAAACTGAAAAACTTATTTCCGATATTTCTCCTGAAAAATATCTTGTCTATTTCCCTCTGGCCAATATCCTTAATAACCTGGATGTTGAACAGCACTTTGGCTTCTTACAGTCCAACAGGAATTTTCAGTTCAATGTCTTTGACATTTTTTCATCACTTGTATTTGCCAGAGCTGTTGCGCCCTGTTCTAAATACAAGACTTTTCATGATGTTCTTCCTTCTTTATTTAAGGAAATGAACTATTCCTATGATCAGCTTCTTGACGCTGTAGAATTCGTTGGCAGCGAATATGAAAAGCTGGTTGAAATATTTACTGTAGCCACCAAAGAAAACTATGGTACGGATACTTCTCATTCTTTTTTTGACTGTACCAACTTCTTCTTTGAAATCGATAAGGAAAATGACTTTCAAAGACGTGGTCCATCCAAAGAGAATAAAAATGATTCTATTGTTGGTATGGGGCTCCTCCTTGATGCCAATATAATTCCTATCGGCAAGAAGATGTATCCTGGAAACGAATCTGAAAAACCAATATTGAGAAACATCATTCAGGATATGAAAAATCAAAACAATATCTCTGGAAGAACTATTCAGATAGCCGATAAAGGGCTGAACTGCGCAAGAAATATAATACAGGCAGTCAATAACAGTGATGGATATATATTTTCAAAATCTGTAAAACAGCTTTCTGAAAAAGAAAATGTATGGGTACTTCTTAATAATGATTATAAAGATGTAAAGGATGAATATGGAAATACAGTATACAGATACAAGTCATGTATTGAAGATTTTGACTATTCTTATAAAGATGATGATGGTAAGATTGTCAAAAAAAGCAATAAGAGAAAAAAGAGTCTGTACCTACAATCCAAAACTTGCAAGAAAAAAACTTATGGAAATCGATAAGATGGTTGAAAAAGCAAGAAATTTAAAAACATATTCCGCTAAAAAAAGTGAATATGGAGAATCTGGAAAATATATAACTATTACATCAAACGATGATGATCATCCTATAGTAACATTAAATGAAGAAGCAATAAAAAAGACAGAGACCTTGCAGGATATAATATGCTTGTTACTTCTGAAATAAAAATGAAGGATGTTGAAATATATGATGCCTATCATAACTTGTGGAGAATCGAAGAGTCATTTAGAGTAATGAAAAGTGAACTTGATGCACGTCCTGTATATCTTCAAAAAGAAAACAGTATCAAGGGACATTTCTTAATATGTTATGTTACGATTTTACTTACAAGAATATTACAGTTCAAAGTTCTGGATAATAAATACAGCACATCAAAGATATGTGAATTCTATAGAAATTTTAGGCTAGTCAAAGTAAATGATAAAAAATACATCAATATAACTCGAGCTTCTGAATTCATAACAGAACTTGGCAAAAAACTCAATCAGCCACTTACAAATTACTATCTTGCAGATAGACAAATAAAAATGATGCATGCTCGCTAGGTTAACGAGTTAGCACCATTTTTTTGTCTTGAACTTCTAAAGTCAGGTAGTATATGAATTATTCGTGTAAAAATCAATGTATTTTTATCGTTTTTTTACACTAAACTACACGAACTTTTCTTAATTTTTTACATTATTCTACACATAAGCACTTCAATGGTCTGACTTAATTGTCTTTATTAAACCTCCAGCTCTGCCGGATCTACACCCTGTTTTTTCAGCTTCAAATACACAATTTCCCGGAACAATGCATATGCCACCGACACAATCGGTATAAATATCAGCATTCCAACTACTCCCATAAGGCTGCCTCCGATGCTGACCGCTGCCAGCACCCAGATGGACGGCAACCCTACAGAATTACCTACCACATGCGGATAAATCAGGTTCCCTTCTATCTGCTGAAGCACAAGAAACAACACGATGAACATAAGTGCCTTCATCGGATCGACCATGAAGATTAAAAATGCTCCCTCCGCACAGCCAAGAAATGCTCCAAAGATCGGTATCAGTGCGGTAAATGCGATAAAGATTCCCACTAGCAGTGCATACGGCAGCCGGAAGATTGTCATGGCCAATACGAACATGCTTCCGAGAATCACAGCCTCCAGGCACTGTCCGGTCAGGAAGCTTGAAAATGTGCTGTAAGTAAGGGAAGAGACTTCCACCACAGCCTCCGCACGACCTCTTCGTATGAATGCAAACAGTACCTTTTTCGCCTGTATCCCAAGCTTTTTCTTCTGCAGCAAAATATAAATTGCAAATAAAAAAGCTATGACAAATGTTGAAACTCCGCTGATAATGCTTTTTGCAGCGGTGAGTGTCGAACTCAGCATATTTCCAGCACCATTATTCAGGAAATCAATCAGTGTCTCCACAATCTTGTCCCAGTCAAACTGTACACTGTTGATCAGTTCGACAACCTCCTTGTTTCCATGAAAGACCTCTTTTCCCCCACGCCTGTGCATGTGGGATGAACTGGGTAATACTCTGCCCCAGATTTCCAAATGTATTTACAAGCTGAGGTACAACACCAAAGATTACTACCGTCAACACGCCAACTACGATACAAAGTACACTCAACAGACTCACCGGTCTTGCAAGCTTATCTAACACTTTATTTTTTCTTACTTTTTCCATAAACAAGTGCCGCTCGATAAAGTTCATCGGTACATTCAATACAAACGCAATGGCTCCTCCAAGCAGAAACGGAAAGATCAGATGTCCCACATATCCCAGTACCTCCAACACCTCTTCATATTTCCACAGTACCACGATCAGCAGTGCTGTGAACAAAATCAGCTCCCGGATTTTCCGCATATTTTCCTTATTCAGTTCCATTCAATTCCTTCCTTTATTCAATATCCTGTCAAATCCTCTATTTCTTTCGCGTTCTGATCCATTTCAGCAGCTGAATAACCGGCAGATTCAAAAGAGCCAGTCCATATACAGTCATCAACTGTGCTACCGTCAGTGTCTGCACTTTGAACATTCCCTGAAGTGCCGGGATCATCAGTACTCCTGTAATCAAAAGACAGCCAAGTACAAATGCTCCGATCAGATAAATGTTATTCCAGAATCGTTTCGTAAAAATGATCGGTTTGTTTGCTTTACAGTTAAATCCGTGAACCAGACGGCTGCTGCAAAGTGTTCCAAATGCCATCGTACTTGCCAGCACCGCATTTCCATCGCGATATCCGATCATAAATGCTGTCATGGTCATGATTCCGATACACAGACCTTCCACTCCTATGCTTGTAAGAAATGGTTTTGTCAAAATGGACTCTCCCATGGCACGTGGTTTTTCTTTCATCACTTCCGGATTGTGCGGCTCCAGTCCAAGCGCGATCGCCGGCAGGCTGTCTGTCAGAAGGTTGATGAACAGCAGATGTACCGGTGCAAATGGAACCGGCAGACTTGCAAGTGATGCGTACAAAACTGCAAGAATCGCTGCAAAATTTCCAGAAAGCAAGAACTGAATCGCATTTTTAATATTTTGAAAAATGTTTCGTCCATTTTCCACTGCCTTGACAATCGTTGCAAAGTTATCATCCGTCAGCACCATAGCTGCCGCATCTTTCGCCACTTCACTTCCCGTAATTCCCATGGCAACTCCGATATCTGACTGCTTCAGTGCCGGAGCGTCATTCACTCCGTCTCCCGTCATTGCCACGATATTTCCACGCTCCTGCCATGCCCGCACAATACGGATCTTGTGCTCCGGTGAAACCCTCGCATAGACGGATATCTGTGGTACGAAATCCTGAAGTTCTTCATCAGTCATATCCTCAATAACCGCACCTTCACAGGCTTCCGACATATTTTCCAGAATTCCGATTCGTTTGGCAATAGCCGCTGCTGTTACTTTATGGTCTCCTGTAATCATGATCGGTTTGATTCCAGCCTTGATGCATTCTGCGACTGCATCTTTAGACTCCACTCTCGGCGGATCCATCATGGAAATCAGTCCCAGGAATGTCAGGTCATTTTCATCATTTAATGTAAGCCCTTGCTCCTGTTCCATCGTCTTAAATGCAAATGCAAGAACTCGCAGTCCGTTTTCTGAAAAATGTTTATTCTGCACTTCAATTCTGACGCGGTCTTCTTCTGTAATCTTTCTTAGAGTATCTCCATCCTGAATGTGACTCATGCGATCAAGCAGCACATCGACCGCACCTTTTACGACCATAACGTACCGTCCGTCTATAAAATGTTCCGTGGACATAAGTTTTCTGTCACTGTCGAACGGTACCTCGGAAAGCCTTGGGTGTTCATCACGTACTTGTGCATAATCTTCTCCCAAAAGGCTGCCAAGATTAATAAGAGCTGTCTCCGTCGGATCCCCAATCTCCTGACCATCGTGATTTGTAGAATCGTTGCAAAGCATACTGAACATCAGTAACTCTCGCTGTGCCGGATCCTTCAGATCAATCTCTTCGGAACAGACACTCTCTCCATTTACATAATAATTTTCCACAGTCATTTTATTCTGCGTCAAAGTTCCCGTCTTATCAGAGCAGATGATTGACACACTGCCAAGTCCTTCAACCGCCTGAAGCTTACGGATGATTGCATGCTCCTTCGCCATCTTCTGTGTACCAAAGGAAAGCACGATGGTCACGATAGAACTAAGCGCCTCTGGGATAGCTGCCACCGCCAGCGCTACCGCAAATAGAAATGCATTTACAATCGATTCTCCGCGAATCACGCTGATGGCAAATAAAATTCCGCAAAATACAAGGATTGTAATAGACAACTTCTTACCAAAATCATCCAGATTCTTTTGAAGCGGTGTCTGCTTCTCTGATGCATTTTTCAGAAGTCCGGCAATCTTACCGACCTCCGTACTCATTCCGACTTCCGTTACTTCAAAAGATGCTCGCCCATAAGTCACGAAGCTTCCGGAAAATACACGATTTGTCTGATCTCCGAGTGCTGCGCCCTCCGGCACTTCATCTAAAGACTTCTCCACCGGAAGACTCTCACCTGTCAGTGCACTTTCGTCCACTTTAAGGCTTGCAACTGTAAGTAACTTTCCATCTGCCGGAATTAAATCTCCTGCCTCCACAATCACTTCATCACCGACGGTCACTTCTTTCGCCGGCACCTGCATCAACTGCCCGTCACGCACAACTTTCGCATCCGGTGCCGACAGCTGCTTCAAACTATTCAGCGACTGCTCTGCCTTCACCGTCTGCACCGTTCCAAGAATCGCATTCATCGTAATAACTACAAAAATTACAATCGCACTCTCCACATCTCCAAGAAATCCTGAGATCACCGCGGAGATGATCAGAATAATTACAAGAAAATCCTTGAACTGTTCTAAAAATATTTGAAAGACGCTTTTTTTCTTTCCCTCTTCCAGTTCATTCGGTCCGTATTTCTTTAGATTTTCCTTCGCCTGCTCATTTGTCAACATAATTTGTACCTCCTTTTTCCTATTATGGCTCATCTGGTGTACAAAAATAGAGACCTTTATTGCACACCAAAAATATGCAATAAAAGTCTCACCATTTCATTACGATACGGATGATCACTCATCGTACTGACGACATCGCAAACGCCTGATTTTCTACTTTGCAAGACTTACAGGCGCCAGTTACTCCCTTTTATTAAAGTTAATATAGTCGATTCTTTCGAATCTGTCAACGGGTTTTTTACCTTTCCATCAAATAATCTATTATATTCTGATGTATGATTCCTTCTCTTGAAAAATCAAATCTGTCCATGGAAAGTACATATTTCGGATAATGATCTTGAATATCCTTATATGCCCCAAATTCTCTTTCTATGACATCTTCCGTTGCTAGCAAATATGCGACCTGGTAATACTCTTTCCGTCTTTCACTGCTACAAAATCAATCTCACCCTTTGTCGTTTTTCCCACATATACTTCATATCCCCGAACTAAAAACTCATTATATACAACATTTTCTATAAGACCACCTATTTCTGTCTTGAATCTGTATTTTTGATTTTTCCAAACCCTACATCTGTCAGATAATATTTATCAAACCTGGTCAATACCCTTTTTCCTCGGATAGCATAGCGCATTGCTTTATTCATGACCATCGCTGCAACTATCTTTTCCATATAATTATTATAGTATCCGGTGCTACTTTTCGATTTACACTTTCAAAATACTTGGCAATCGATGTTGGAGAAAATGTCTGCGAAGAGTTCAATACAATGTATTCCAACAGTCTGTTCAGTGCATCTACATCCCTCACCTGACCTCGCCAGAAAATATCCTTCAACACAATAGAATCATACAAATCTGTCATAAACACTTTAGTTTCTTCTTCGGTTTTAAAATAAAAGCGCTGTGGCATTACGCCCCATGTAATATAGTCCATAAATTCTTTTTCAGACGCTTCTTCTTTCTTTACTCCCAACATCTCACACATTTCCTGAAAACGAAACGGCATCACCCGAAAACTCACGTATCTTCCGGATAACAATGTTGCTAATTCTCCCGACAACAGCCAGCTATTGGAACCCGTGATAAAAATACTTACATTTTTTGTTGCGTGAAAAGAATTTATAGCCCGTTCAAATTCTTCAACCATCTGAATCTCATCTAAGAAAATGTAATACTTTTCTTCATCAACGATAAGTTTCTCCACATACCCATACAAATCCATCGCATTCTTTATAAATGCGTATTTCATATCTTCCAGGTTCATATATATAATATGATCATCGGTAACACCTTGATCCTCTTTCATTTCATCCATAATCTGCTTAAGCAAAATAGATTTCCCACAACGTCTTATACCCGTTACTAAAAGTGCTTTATTAGAATTTTCAAGCCATTCTCTAATAGAAATCGAACTTTTTCTATGCATAAAGCAACACCTCCATCTATACAATACACCAATTGTCCTGTTTTTTAATTTTAAATACAACAAATTGCCCGTTTTGTAATTTTTGCTATAAATTTGTCAAAAATTATCAAATTTTCTTTATTAATTTGATCTTTTATTTTTGGTACAAAATAAAAAGCTTTGGACAATATCCAAAACTTTATCTAATAACTTTTTGAATCATTCGATTCATTGTATATACAATGATAATACCTACAGGTATCATCACACATGATTTTAAAATTCTTACAAATTGTGATGCAAAGAATGGTATTCCATACATTGTTTGTAACCAATATGGTGTTAAAAACATCGTTACTGTTAGTTCAATAGCCACAACTGATAGAATACTTAAATGAAATAAGCATAAATCTTTTTCTTTGAGTTTATTTTTATAATATCTTATAAAAATAAAGAGAATAGTAAGCATTGCTGCAATGATGACAAAGATTGTAAATTTAATTGGTAATGTTACTTGATATGAAGATCCTGAAATATTAACTTCATTGATTTTAAAAACATAAAGACATCCTAGTAACGAAATAATGACCATTACTATTTTTACAATTCTTTCTAATAATCTTTCATTTTTTTCATTTAAATAAATCTTTAATAGACATGGTATTTCAGTTTGTAAAACCGCATTTAAAGTAAATCCTAAAAATGGAAATCCTCCAGCATTTGCTAGAACAAGACCTAGAAAATCTGTGGCAATAGAAACTATAAAACAATACCCTGGTTGTAATGTTAAACCAGCAACGATTAAAGGTAATACCTCTAATGTAATTTTTAAACTTGGAAAGCCAAGAAAAGGTACCATCACAGCTAACCTTTTTAAAATAATAGCTAGAATGACAAATAAAGCCCCCAATGTCACTTGTCGCACATCGCTTTTCATTGGATATTTATAAAAAACAAATATCCCAATCGAAACAATAATAACCCCTAAAATAATTTGAATCATCGTTTGATTGCTACTTAAAAAAACCAATTGTTCCTGCTTCGTCCTCTTATAAGTCCACAGGCGTTAATTCCGGTAAGAAACCGTACATATGTTTTTTCCCACTTCGTCCTCTTTCTAGTCCATGGGCGTTAATTCCGATATAAAACCGTACATATGCTTTCCCGCTTCGTCCTCTTGCTAGTCCACGGGCGTTAATTCCGATATAAAACCGTACACAATTGCTACTAAAAGTAGACTCCTCCTTCTTTATTATTTGCTATGAATCTTTTGTAATAAGTATTTCCTTACTTCAGAAATAAAATACAATGATCCCGTAATCAAAAATGTTCCTTCTTGTAAATAAATATCGTCTAAAGCTTTTCTAAAATCCGGTTCAATTTTTACCGGATAGTCCCCTGCTAATAATTTTGCACTTTGACTACGTGGATGTTTAAATTCACAGACGGTTATATCATACGTCAAATCTAATAATCTTTCAATCATATAGTCCGTATCTTTATCTCTTAATGCTGAAAAGATGATTTTTAAATTATGTAATTTACGTGCAGAACGATAGAGTTCATCAACACCTTCTCGATTATGAGCCCCATCTAAAATAATCAGTGGTTTTTCACTTATGATTTCAAAACGTCCTGCCCACTTAGCTTCAAATAAACCTTCAACAATTGAAGATTCATCTAATTCAATAAAATGATGTTCCTTTAAATATAATAAGGTTTCTAATGCTAAAGCACTATTTTCAATTTGATAAAGAGCTGGCGTATTTAAAACAATATTATAATCCTTATATGTATATTTTACATTTTCACCATCTTGTAAATCATGTATACGATCTAAACGTATCAAATGACTATGATGCTTTTCACAAGTATCTCTAAAAATATCAACACATTCTTGTTTATGTTCTCCTGTAATAAAATCAACATGCTCTTTAATAATTCCCGCTTTCGCTCTAGCAATACTTTCATAGCTATCACCTAAATAATCCATATGATCTAAACCAATATTCGTATTAACACAAACCATTGGTAAAATAATATTCGTTGCATCTAACTCTCCACCTAATCCAACCTCATAAATGGCATAGTCAACACCTTGATAAATAAAGTAAAGAATTGAAATAAAGACTTCTATTTCAAATAAAGAAATCTCATACTTTAACCAATTATCCACATATCTATTAGCAACATCAACAATAAATTGTTCCTTGATCCATTCATCATTGATACGTACGACATCTAACCTAGAAATAAGTGCTGGTGAAGTAAAAGTTCCTACAGTATATCCCTGTTTTTTTAAAACTTCTTTCATGTAATTAACAGTCGAACCTTTCCCATTTGTTCCACAAACATGGATACATTTTAAAGCATGTTGGATATTGTAAAAATTTCTTGCATATATTTTTTTAAAGTTATCTAAACTATAGACACGATC
>ENA-OQET01001244-OQET01001244.1-human-gut-metagenome-genome-assembly--contig:-NODE-1244-length-11646-cov-3.480424_pt1 | contig 11646 bp, 11 predicted proteins | sample MGYA00242800_ERZ504645 | MGnify/ENA primary metagenome ERZ504645 (study PRJEB26092, sample SAMD00036308) | human gut metagenome | host: Homo sapiens | study: EMG produced TPA metagenomics assembly of... | reverse complement strand
GTAGCCTTTATCTGAAGGAATCCTTCCTGCTGAGGTATGAGGCTGGACGATATAGCCCATATCTGTCAGGTCTGACATTTCATTTCGGATCGTTGCGGAACTTACATTGAGATCCGCATACTTGGAAATGGTCCTGGAACCAACCGGTTCTCCGGTCTCCATATAGGTCTTGATGATTGCTTTTAAGATTTTTTGCTTGCGCTCATTCAACACCTCTTCCATGAAGCCATCTCCTTTCCTTTTTATTCTTCCTGACGGATGTTGATTCTTTTTTTATATCTGTTAGCACTCATTTTAGTGGAGTGCTAACATCTACAGTCTTTAAGATATCACCATGTAAAATATTTGTCAATATGTTTTGAAAAAAAGTTCTTATTTTTTCAAAACAAAAAAAGCATCAGTACGATGCTTTTTGTAATACTGGTCTATGCAGTTCTGTGCCCCGGCAAAAAATTCCGCTTCTGTTTTCTGTCCCAGCACATATTTCTGAAATTCCGTTCCCATGGACGAAACAGCTTCTATGGAATCGGCACACAGTGGTCTTGCCTTCAGCTTATAATCTTTCAGATATTGCCGGATCATTTCAATGCCATCCAGATCAAAATTCTTATCCTCGATCACATCCAGTCTTGCCGGACAGACTTTTTGTCAGCTGTCCGTAACTTTTTACTGGCCTCATATCCGGACACATACTGAAGGAACTTCAAAGCTGCTTCTTTATGATCAGAAGTTTTTATTCAGTACATACTGCCAGGTTGCGATATTGGTCACCTTCTCGTCAAATTCCGGAAATGGTGCCATATGGATCTTATCTTTTCTATACACGCCTGCATTCTGAAAGGTACTCAACGCACCGGTATACATGAACATACATCCATACTGGCCGTTTATAAATTTTTCATTCAGCTGGTCATGCTGGTCGATCAGATTCTCCTCTGATATCATCCCTGTATCCAGCATTCGCTTCATATATTCTGCCGCTTCTCTTGTTTTCGGATCCGTCCAGTCTGTATAATCTCCTCCGAAAAAATCGACATACTCGCTGATACTATTATATATGTAAGAAATCTCCCATGCATCCCCGTATGCATATTTTCCCGTATTCTGAAGCTTTTTTTGAAGGATCTCAAAATCACCGAGACCGGAGAGTCTGTCCAGACCAGCCTGATCCAGCAATTCCTGGTTCACCCAGAATGCCATGATATCCATCCTGACGGTACCGAAAAATATGTCCGTCTGACATGCATATTTCTTTCAAGTATTCCTGCGGAAAATTCGCCGCTGTCTCCTCTGTCATAACCGTATCTTCCAACGGAAGAAGAAATCCCTTATGTTTAAATTCGGATATCATCTCATCATTTACTGTGATCAGATCAACAGAATCATCTCCTGATGTCAGAAGAGTTGCTATTTTGGCCTGGCGATTGTCCGCATTGGCCGGACATTTTTCAATATGGATCTTTATTCCAAGATCTTTTTCCGCCTGGCTGATAAAAGAATCAAAGCCTTCTGTGCCTGCATCCACATGAAGGATCGTCAGTTCCTGTCTGTTCTCCGGCACAATATCAGATGCAGCCTCCTTCTTCTGGACTCCACATCCTGTCACTGCCAGAGCCAGGGCAAATACCCCGCAAAATACCTGTTTTTTCAATCTCTACCACCCTTTTTATCTGGGCCATCTATCCTCTTTTGACATCAACGGCTGGAACGGTGCATGAGGAAGTGTCTGATACCAGTACGCTACACTTGCCACATCATCCTGTCGTTCAAACAGGCCACGGTATCCGACGCCTATCTGCTGAATCGTAACGCGAAGATCCTCTTCAAAGCAGATCGGATCCTGTAAATGCCATCTGTAAAAGCCTCTCATTGGCGGGCAGTCATCATTATGATAAAAATTGTGGATCAGTTCGTCATGGGCAGAATAATACGGATATCCCAGATATGGTGTGTTATAATTCTGTTCCACGGTTTTTCCATCCACCTGTTTAGCAAAGCTCCAGGAACCTCCAAAGTAATCTTCCGTTCCTGTTCCGCAGATGGTCGGATACTCCTCATCCCCGTCAATATAAAACTTCATTTCTCCCTCGCCCCACCAGTAACGTTCCAGTGTGGTAAGTGCCATGTAGGTTCCTATATAATGGCCTTTTCCTTTTACTCCATCCAAAATTGTATAATCTTTTGTTTTTTCTGTCAACCGTTCCCTTCTCCACTGCGCATGGAAATAAGCAATATCGTCCGGAAGCTCATCATAGAGACAGTAATCTACCTGATAAAAGAAAGCCGGGATTTTATTTGCATGCTGGTTTTCCAGTGTGATCTTTGCTTTCTTCTTAAACGGCATCGGGAAATAGCAGTTAAAGCCCCTGTTTGGAACAACAGCCACCGGAACAGAATTTACAAAACATTCCCTTCCGAATCCGCAGCAGAAGAAATCACCCAGAGGACTTTCCACGGAAGGAGTTTCCTCGTCATCCCAGTACATACGGATTACAAGATCTCTCAGTACAAAGCAATCTGCCTCTGTAGTCTTGTTATCAACGGTGATCCAGATATGATTGATCTGTCCCGGTCCTTCCATTTCTGCCAGAGTTACCACAGTTCCCGGCTCAATATCCCTGAGACACGGGCTTCCTTTTCTGGACGGTCCCAGATGACTTGCAGCCATACCGCCTCTGCCTTTTTCTCCATGAGGATTTTCTGCGTTGATCGCACGGCTTTTTCCATGCTTTGCAAGTGCGATCCCTCCCAGTCCGCCTGTAAATGCCTGATACATATCTGTTTTCTCCTCTCTTTTGGAAATTAAAAATATTATATTTACGCTTTTACTCCACCTGCCATGATACCATCCATGATCTGTTTCTCAAAAACAGCTACAAAGATAATGATCGGAAGAAGGATGATCCATCCCATAGCGCTGACAAGATCCCACGGAACTCCATACATGTTGTCCCGTAACGGAAGCTGTACGATGGAAACGGAAAGTACCTGAATACCATTTGAATAAAACAATGGTGTGAAAAAGTTATTCAGACAGGTAATAAAGTTGATGATGCAAACCGTAGCGATCGCCGGCTTCATCAGCGGCAGAACAATCGTAAACAGTCTCTGTGAAAAAGATGCGCCGTCAATAGCAGCTGCCTCCTCCAGTGAGATCGGGATCTCACCGACAAAGTTTCTGAGGATCAGAACCGTAAACGGTATAACGGTACTGATATAAAGAAGGATAAGTCCCGGATATGTATCATACAGCTTTACCTTCTGCATAAACTCATACAGCGGGCGGGCTGTGACAACCTCAGGGATCAGCATGGTAGCCAGAACAAACGCAAATGCAACAGAAACTCCCTTTGAGTTAAATCTTGAGAAGCCATAGGCAGCCATTGCACACAGCACGGTACTGATCACAAGTGTAATGCCTACGATCAGAACTGTATTTCCGATCTTTGAAAGCAGTCCTACATTCTGTATCAGAAATTTATAGCTTTCCAGTGTGGGATGATCCGGAAGATAATCGATCGGTGTTTTAAACAGTTCTCCTGACGGTGTGATCGAAGAAATAAAGATCCAGTAAACCGGGAACAGGATCAGAAAAGCCACAACTGCAAACAGAACCCATCTTCCAACGGCTACCACTCCATGATAAACATTATATTTTCCTGTATTCTTCACGATAATTCCCCCTAACTGTCAAACTTATTCATAACACGTATATTCAGCCAGCTGAAGATCGCCATTACAACAAACAGCAGCATAGCCAGCGCCGAAGCATATCCTACGTTTAGATTTGTAAATGCTTCTGTTGTGATTCTGTATGCGATCAGCGCAGTATCCTCTCCAGGGCCTCCAGATGTCATGGAATAAACCAGATCGAAGGTTGTCAGTCTCCAGAGTGTGAACGGAATACATAAAGTCAGGACATTTTTTGCGATCAGCGGAAGTGTGATCCGGAAAAAGCTCTGGATCCCGTTTGCACCGTCTACCTTTGCTGCCTCATAGATATCGCCGGAAATAAACTGAAGTCCGGAAAGTACAAGAATTGCAAAGAACGGAAGGTCCTTCCACAGGTCCATTGCAATTACCGCTGCTCTTGCAGTACCTGTATTGATCAGCCAGCTGTTCTGGTAACCCGGTACAAACCAGCGGATAAAATCATTGATCAGACCATAATCATTATTAAATGCCCATTTTGCAGCCATACCGGCTACTACTGCAGGCATAGCCCACGGGATCAGCACGATGGTCCTCAGAAAACGGCGGCCTTTGAATTTCATATTCAGGATCAGTGCCAGGATAACTCCGAGGATCACATGAAAGATCATGGAAGCAACCACAAATATTGCCGTAAAGCTGATCGATGTGAGCACTTTAGGATCAGAAAATACCTTCAGGTAATTCTTGAAGCCTATAAATTCATTGATACCTGCAAGGATACTGATATTAAAGAAGCTGTTTTTCACAGTCATCAGAATGGGATATACTGTTGTAAAACCTCGAATCAGTACAACCGGCAGGATCAAAAGCCATGGTATCCACTTCATATTTTTTTTGCTTATTGTCATGGAACTTTCCTCCCTGTTCATCAAGCAATGTAAAGCAGACTTTTACCTCTGCTTTACATTGCTGTTTTTTTATATCTTTTACTTATACATATCTACCACATCCTGAGCCTTCTTGCAGAACTCATCAACTGTAATCTCGTCTTTCATACAGGACTGGAAGATTGTTCCCATATCGCTGATAAATTCCATTGTCTGTGCCACCATCGGACGTCCCTGTACATTGCATTCATTTGCATATCTGCTGTACATTTCTTTTGCCGGGTCAGAATCCGGAACTACCTTCTCTGCAACATCCTTTCTTGCAGGATATCTGTCAAATGCTTTATAGGAAGCTTCCATTCCGCCTTCATCAGCCATATACTGGAGGAATTTCACAGCTGCATCTTTATTCTTGGATGCTTTGTTGAGAACATAGCTCCAGGAATCTGTAAAGATCGCACGCTCTCCCTTGCCGCTGAAATCCGGTACCATTTCCATGTGGATCTTATCTGCGCCAAGCATATCTGCCTTTGCATAATCTGTTCCAAGGCCCCACATGAACCAGCATCCGTATTTTCCGTCATTGATCTTCGGATTCATCTGGTCATATTTATCTGCAATCTGTTCGATGGATGTTTCTTTATTAGCAACCAGATCGTGAAGGAACTGAACTGCTTCCTTGTTTTCCTCTTTGGTCCAGTCAAAATAATCGCCGCCGAACATGTTTACAAACTGTGCAAGCTCGTTAAATGCATAGGTTTTCTCCCAGGAACCGCCGTAGCCGAATCTTCCGTCCTTGGAAACAGCCTTCATATACTTCATGAAATCCTCTTTTGTATCAATGGATTTGATTCCGACCTCATCCATGATCTCCTGATTTACCCAGAATGCAAGATATCCTGTATAGCCTGGAACACCGACGATGTTTCCGTCCTTATCTGTGATCATATCCTTTACATATCCCTGGGCAAACTGATCAGCGATATCATCTGTCATTACTGTATCGTTCAGTCCTTCCAGCCATCCGGAATTTTTAAATGCCGCGCTCATCTCATCGTTGATCTCAATGACATCCACGGAAGTATCTCCTGTGGAAAGCATTGTGGTGATCTTCTGCTGACGGGTATCTGTATCTGTAGGTGCCGCAATTACATTAATGTTCAGGCCCGTGGCATCTTCCACATTTGCAAGCCAGTCCTCAAAATCCGGGTCTGTGGTGTTGACGCTGTATAAGGTAAGATCATATTTTTCCTTTGCGGAAACAGTAACCACGTTACCTGCCATACCCACAACCATCGCTGCTGCCAAAACTGCACTCATTACTTTTTTCTTCATATCTTTCTTCCTTTCTGGACATTTTCGTGTTTGTCCACACCTGTTTTTGATGGTTTAAGGATACCAGAGAGCCCCCTCATTCTAAATACAATATTTTATGATTTATTTATATTATTTTTCGTTCTCTTGTATTTTTGTTGTTTATTTTTTATAATCCTTTTATATAATCTATATTTGTAACGGCTTTTTTCACAGCTGAATTCGGTTTCATTAATTTGTTTTTGACATAAAGGAGAATATGTACTATGAAATTCCACAAATGTATCCCACCCATTTTTTCCTCATTTCGCTATAAGCTCCTGCTCGCATTTCTGATCGCAACTATGGTACCTCTGATTTCCCTGACCTTCATCAGCTATCACATTTCCTATAACATTGCCAGAGATCGTATCATCGATTCTGCCGTAATGACTGACAAGCAGCTGGTCTCTCAGCTGAACGACCGCCTCGGTCAGGTTGAAAATGTAGCAGATACCATACAGTTTCAAATGTACTCCCTAAATCAGCCTTCCTCTAATAAGGTAGATGCACTGAAAAAATTCACCACTGTAAAAAACAATATTTCGCTGTATAAATCCACATTCGATTTCTTCCATATATATGTTTTTCTGCAGCCCGATCAGCTCGGTTCAAAAGAAAGCCTGTACTTCTTTTCCACAGATGAGCTTTCTGCATATGGTCTGGATAAAAATATTGTTTCCGGTTCAGGCTTTTCCTCTGTCTGGATACCGGTTTCCAATATGCCTCTGCCTAAAATACTGTCCACAAAAAAATCATCTGCCGATGTGATCCTCTGCGTCCGGGCACTGAAAAATCAGGCCACCGGTATTCTGGAATACGCCTACGGCATTGCTCTGGACACCTCAGAGCTTACCACTTATCTGCAGCCTGCTGCTTTGGATTCCCGCATATACAGCTACATTCTCACAGATCACGGAGAGATTGCAGCAAAAAATACATCCTCACTGAATTTATCCGGAATTTCCAAAGCACAGTTTCAGAAACTCAAAGGAAATGCAGATTCTTCTTTTCACAGCGGCGACAAATATTATAACTGCTGCACCTTAAGCAATGGCTGGCTTCATGTTACCGAAATCCCGGAAAGCTATATTCAGGGCAACACGCACATCCTGATCCGTGCCTTACTGATCACTGTCCTTATTTTCTTGCTCCTTACTGTTATCATCGTTATCCTGTTTTCCGAAAATCTTACCCGGAAGATCACTGCACTTTCCTATGCAATGGAAGCCTTTCAGCTGGGATATGACCCGGAACATCTATCTATCGTTACTGTTCCCCACCCGGATGATCCTTCCAGGTATGATGAGATTGACAGACTGGGCATCACCTTTGAAGATATGCAGCACACAATAGCCGGAAACCTGAAGTCCATTGTAAATCTTTCCGTAAACGAAGAACGTCTGAAATACCAGCTGCTCCAGTCACAGATCAATCCGCATTTTCTTTACAATATCCTGGGATCGATCCGTACCTGCCAGTCCCTTGGAAAGCTTGACATTGCTGATCAGATGATTGCAAATCTGACTGCCTTTTACCGTCTTACCCTGCGTAAATCAAAGGAACTTATTCCTATTAAAGATGAATTGGAAATTGCCCGGCTTTATCTGGAAATGGAAAAGCTCTGTCATAAAGATAATCTGGACTGGGAGATCGAAGCAGAAGATGGAATCGAAAATTTCCTGATCTGCAAGTTTACACTTCAGCCATTTCTCGAAAATTCCATTCTGCACGGGATTTCTTCGGGCACACCAGCTGTTTTCATTTCGATCCATGTTCTTTATGGCGATGATACGGTTGTGATCTCCATTGAGGACAACGGTGCCGGCATGGACTCCGAAACCCTTGCACAGCTGCGCCATGCTATTGAGCATAATGTTATTGATTATGAGAAGCATTTTGGAATTTCCAACGTAAGTTCCCGTATTTCCAACCCATTATACGGAAACGGTTCCGTAAGGATCCGCAGCAACCCCGGAAACGGCACATACGTCACCATTGAATTCGAACAGATGGAGGAAGATATCGATGAAAAAAATAATGATCGTAGATGATAATTACTTATCTGCAGAAGGTATCGAAAAAAACATAGACTGGGAAACACTGAATGCAGAGATCATCCATGTCTGCTACAATGGAACCTCTGCTATCGAAGCCATGAAAAAAGAACCGGCAGATCTGATCATTTCTGACATTGAAATGCCTGATCTTGACGGCATTTCCATGAGCCGTCAAGCTCTTGAGATCAATCCTATGGTGAAGATCATCCTGATCAGTGCCTATGATAAATTTGAATATGCAAGACGCGCTCTGCTCCTCGGTGCTCTGGATTATATCGAAAAGCCTCTGGATTATGCCTATCTTATCCAGAAGGTAAAAAACGCTTTTGCACTGATGGAAAAGGAACAGAAAAATCTCCAGCTTCTGAAACAAAGCAGGCCTCTTCTTACGGAAAAATTTTTCCGCGAGATCACACACCTTCCGTCTTCTGAAGCAGCCTACCGACTGAAGCCTTATCTTAAGTATCTGAACCTGGAGCTGAATTATGATTTTTATACAGTTGTTATTCTGGAGCTTGAAAATGCTCCGGATCTAAAAGCTGTTTACGGGATTGAAAAGTTTCAGATGGAGCTTTTCAACCTTCAGGATCTGATAACTGAGGAAACCGCTTCTCTTGATTTTGTGTATCTTCTCCCGGATATGGATGGCTATCTGTGCATTCTGGGACACAGCGGCTGTCAGTCCAACAGCTTCCGCCAGCTTACCAGCGGACTTATTTCCTCAATCGCAGATGCCTGCCAGCCACTGGGACTTTCTCTCAACGCAGGTATTGGAACAATTGTCCAGGATTTTTGGAACCTGAACCATTCTTATAAAAGCGCCGTACATGCACTGGAATACAGATTCTTTTTTCCCGCATCAGAATATCTTTGACGGAAGAGAGGCTCTGGGTTCCGATCTGTCTGTTGCAGATTTTTCAGATACAAAGGAGGATGAACTGATCCGGCTTCTCTGCAAAAAGGATACCGCTGCCATAGATCTCTGGTTTCAGAATTTTTCCGACTGGCTCACTCAGAAATTTCGCACAAAGAATTTCGCTTTCATACAGATTTATTCTCTTCTTGGCCGGATCCTGAAATTTTTCTATGAATTAAATCTGGATACGCATGACCTTGAAGCTAAAATTTTGTATGTTTACAACCACATAAATGAGTTTCATAATACGGAAGAGCTATGTCAATGGCTGAAGGATCTGTGCCATCTTTTATGTCGGAAGCTTGATTCCTCCATGAATGATTATCACCAGAAGCTCTGTGAACTGGTGATTTCCTATATCAACGAACACTACACTGACAATACGCTCTGCCTCAATGATATTGCTGCCTCTGCTAATGTAAGCCCTGCTTATTTAAGTGCTCTTTTCAAAAAAAAATCAGGGAATCAGTCTCAGTGACTTTATCACATCTCAGCGAATTTCCGCAGCCGCCCGTTACCTGACAACGACTACTATGAGTCTGAAGGAGATCAGCCTGAAATGTGGTTATGCCAATCAATATTATTTCAGCACCAGCTTCAAAAAGAAAATGGGGATCACACCTTCCGCCTATCGGGAACAGCATACATAACTTCTTCTCTTCTTTATAACAAAGTTACTGGCACAAATGCCAGTGCCCTTCTCCGGAATTTTACTTATAATCAATCAATAAAGAGAACCATCATATTTTTCGAAGGAGGGATCGCTATGAAAAAATGGAAAAAAATCCTGATATCTCTGATAACAGTCTTTGTACTGGCCATGCTTCCGGCAGAATCGGCAATTCTGCCTGGCACAGTCTGTGTTACAGAGGCCGCTCCCAGGATCAGTTCTTCCAGGCTAAAGCAGATCCTGACACAAAAAGATGCTTCCGAGCTTGCCAACGACACTCTGGATATGGCTGTTCCATATTGGGCTGATCTTCTCAAGGGCTCCGGCATCACCCTGCGCTCCCTGGGCTTTTCAACTACAAAATAAGCTTTTCCCAAAAACAGATCGAGCATACCCGACAACACCCCTGGCTATTACAGCCAGGGGTGTTGTACTGTCAACTGCTTCGCAGCCTATTCCGTTAATTCTTCCAAATTCTTTTTTAATTCGAGCATCTTGTCTCTCAGCTCAGCAGCCTGCTCGAAATTCAGGTCTGCTGCCGCAGCACGCATCTGCTTCTCTACCTGAGCGATCACCTTCGTCAGTTCTTTTCGGTTCATGGATTCCGGATCCTTTTTAAGCTTCACTTCTGTCTCTGCCACCTTCTTCGAAACAGCGATCAGATCACGGACCGCCTTCTTGATCGTGGTTGGAGTGATGCCATGCTCCCTGTTGTAAGCCTCCTGTATCGCTCTCCTTCTTTCTGTCTCCGAGATTGCTTTTTCCATGGATTCTGTCATGTTATCTGCATACATGATCACATGGCCTTCGCTGTTCCGGGCAGCACGGCCGATAGTCTGTACCAGGGATGTTTCCGAACGAAGAAAGCCTTCTTTATCTGCATCCAGGATCGCTACCAGCGTGATCTCCGGAATATCCAGTCCTTCTCGCAGAAGGTTGATCCCGACTAGCACATCAAACACATCCAGGCGCATATCGCGGATGATTTCCGCACGTTCCAGAGTGTCAATGTCTGAATGAAGGTATCGGACACGGATTCCCAGATCCTTCATATAATCGGTAAGGTCCTCTGCCATACGTTTGGTCAGGGTCGTGATCAGGACTTTATTTTTCTTTTCAATTTCCTTATTTACTTCTGCTACAAGATCATCGATCTGTCCTTCGATCGGACGCACCTCCACCTTCGGATCAAGAAGCCCTGTAGGACGGATGATCTGCTCTGCGCGGAGAAGCTCATGGTCATATTCATATTCTCCCGGTGTCGCAGATACAAACATTACCTGGTCAAGCTTGTTCTCGAATTCATCAAAGCTCAATGGACGGTTATCCTTGGCAGACGGAAGTCGGAAGCCGTAATCCACCAGTGTCTGTTTACGGCTCTGATCACCGGCATACATACCGCCAACCTGGGGAACTGTCTTATGGGACTCATCTATAATAAGTAAAAAATCATCTCCGAAGTAATCCATCAGTGTATACGGTGGCTGCCCCGGTGCAAGCCCTGTCAGGTGTCTGGAATAGTTCTCGATCCCGGAGCAGAATCCCGTTTCCTTCATCATTTCCACATCAAAGTTGGTACGCTCCGCAATTCTCTGAGCCTCAATCAGCTTATCCTCACTTTTAAAGTATTCCACCTGCTGCTTCATCTCTTCCAAAATGGCATCTGCTGCACGACGGATCTGCTCCTGAGGCACAACGTAATGAGATGCAGGGAAAATCGCTGCATGGTTTTCCACACTTTTAATCTCTCCGGTAAGCACATCGATATCTGTGATACGCTCGATCTCATCTCCGAAAAATTCCACACGCACTGCCCGGTCTGTAGAATTCGCCGGAAAGATCTCCAGCACATCACCCCGGACACGAAAGGTTCCACGGTGAAAATCCATCTCATTTCTTGTGTACTGGATATCGATCAGCTGTTTGATAACCTCATCACGGTCCTTCTCCATTCCAGGGCGAAGAGAGATCTCATATCAAAAAACTCCTGAGGTGCACCTAAGCCATAGATACAGGATACCGACGAAACAACGATTACATCCTTGCGCTCACATAAGGCTGCTGTGGCGGAGAGACGGAGCTTATCGATCTCATCGTTAGTGGATG
>ENA-OQET01001243-OQET01001243.1-human-gut-metagenome-genome-assembly--contig:-NODE-1243-length-11653-cov-2.646625_pt1 | contig 11653 bp, 12 predicted proteins | sample MGYA00242800_ERZ504645 | MGnify/ENA primary metagenome ERZ504645 (study PRJEB26092, sample SAMD00036308) | human gut metagenome | host: Homo sapiens | study: EMG produced TPA metagenomics assembly of... | reverse complement strand
TGTCCGCCCCCGAATGTATACTGCTGATCCACAGTAATATATAATTCTGCCTGATTACCGATCATGCCCGAACGGTTCTGTACCGGTACTGAAACAGCTGATTATACCAGTGCTACAGTCTCACGGCAGATTGCAAGCTCCTCGTTTGTCGGGATAACTGCAACCTTAACCTTGGAGTCCGGTGTGGAGATCACGATTTCCTCGCCACGATGTCCGTTAGCATCTTTGTCAAGTGTTACGCCAAGGTATCCGAGATAGCTGACAACCTTCTCACGTACCGGGATCGCATTCTCACCGATACCTGCTGTGAAGACGATCGCGTCAACACCATTCATTGCTGCAACATATCCGCCTACGAATTTAGCGATGCTATAGCAGAGAACGTCGATGGCATTAGCTGCATCCTCGTTTCCGCCTTCAGCTGCCTCGTTGAGGTCACGGAAGTCGCTGGAAAGTCCGCCGGAAAGTCCGAGAAGACCAGATTTCTTGTTGAGTACATTCATAACGCCCTCAATGTCCAGGTTCTCTTTCTTAGCAATGAACTCCATGATAGCCGGATCGATGTTACCGGAACGAGTTCCCATAACAACACCTTCAAGTGGTGTAAGACCCATTGTTGTATCTACACATTTGCCATTTACAACTGCGCTGATGGAAGATCCGTTTCCAAGGTGGCAGACGATAACTTTGGAGTTGTCTTTGTCAAGGCCAAGGAAATCAACAGCTCTCTTGGATACGAAGCTGTGGGATGTTCCGTGGAAACCGTATCTTCTTACTTTATATTTCTTGTAGAAGTCAAGCGGAAGTCCATAGAGATATGCTTTTGCAGGCATTGTCTGATGGAAAGCGGTATCAAATACGCCTACCTGTGGTACGCCTGGCATAAGCTCTGCACATACACGGATACCAATGAGGTTAGCCGGGTTGTGGAGCGGTGCAAGGTCATTGCACTCTTCTACTGCTTTGATCATCTCGTCTGTGATCACTGCAGAAGAAGCAAATTTCTCGCCTCCGTGTACGACACGATGTCCAATCGCATTAACCTCTTTAAGGCTTCCGATCGCACCTGTTTTATCGTTTGTAAGAGCATCCAGTACCATCTGGATTGCTTCTTTATGTGTTGGCATAGCTGCCTCTGTGATCTCTTTGTCACATCCGGCTTTCTGATATACCAGTCTTCCGTCAATACCGATTCTCTCGCAGAGACCCTTTGCAAGTACATTCTCTGTCTCAGAATCGATTAACTGATATTTTAATGAAGAACTTCCACAGTTGATAACTAATACGTTCATGATTTAACTCTCCTGATCTTTTAATAATTATTTATCCTCTGCCTGGCACTGTACTGCTGTGATCGCTACAACACCTACGATATCATCTGCAGAGCATCCGCGAGACAGGTCGTTTACAGGTTTTGCGATACCCTGTGTAACAGGTCCGTATGCTTCTGCTTTACCAAGACGCTGAGCAAGCTTGTATCCGATGTTACCTGCATCAAGGTCAGGGAATACCAGTACGTTAGCTTTACCTGCTACTTCGCTTCCCGGTGCTTTGGATGCGCCTACGCTTGGAACGATAGCTGCATCAAGCTGGAACTCTCCGTCAAGTTTAAGCTCCGGATGCTCCTCTTTGGCAATTCTTGTAGCCTCTACGACTTTATCTACGTCAGGATGCTTTGCACTTCCCTTAGTGGAGTGGGAAAGCATAGCTACGATCGGCTCCTCCTGAACAAGAAGCTTAAAGGACTCAGCAGAAGATGCTGCGATCGCAGAAAGCTCATCCGGAGTCGGGTTCTGGTTCAGACCGGAATCAGCAAATACGAATGCACCGTTTGCACCATACTCGCAATCCGGAACAACGATCAGGAAGAATGCGGATACAAGCTTGGTTCCCGGTTTTGTCTTCAGGATCTGAAGGCATGGACGAAGTGTATCTGCTGTAGAATGGCATGCACCGGATACCATACCGTCTGCATCCCCCATCTTAACCATCATTACGCCATAGTATGGGTACTGAGTATGAAGGATCTCTTTCGCTTTCTCAGGTGTCATTCCCTTCTTTGCTCTCAGCTCTACAAATTTATCAATATATGCCTGAGTTCTGTCAGATTTCTCCGGATCTACGATCTGTGCACCGGAAATATCAAAGCCGCCCTCTGCAGCTTTCTTGTTGATCTCTTCCTCATTACCGATGAGGATGATCTTTGCAACTCCCTCTTTCAGAATCTTGTCAGTTGCCTCAAGAGTTCTCATATCCTCTGTCTCTGGCAGTACAATTGTTTTTACGCTTTCTTTTGCTCTTTTTTTAAGCAGTTCAACAAATCCCATGATTAAATGGCTCCTTTCTTGATGTAACAAAAACGCTAGTGTCTGTTCGGGCACTACACTATGTTTATTATACCCCTTACCCTTTTCTTTTCAAGCGTTTCATTGTCAGAAAATGGCTATACTGCGTATTTTTTGAAGTGCAATTGTTACTGTTTACCGACAATGTTCTGCGATGTGTTTTTTGTGGATAAAGATCACAGATGGCCCGAGGATTTCGGCGCATAATTATAAATTTGCGTGATTTCTGTATCTCACAAAGGGTGTTGCTGGGCCCAGAGCGGACAGCAGCATTCGGGTTTATGGCAGCAAAACAGATTTCGAATGTCGCTTAACTTTTTACATTGCTTATGTTAAAATAGCACCATTATTATAATATAAGAACTTATTTCAAGATTTGAATTTTCAGAAACGGCAGGTACTTTTTTATATGAAAGTTGTTGGAATCATTGCAGAATATAACCCATTTCACAAAGGTCACGAATACCAGATCCGCTATGCCCGGGAGATCCTTGGTGCCGATTATATTGTGATCGCCATGAGCGGGGATTTTGTCCAAAGAGGGGCTCCTGCCCTTATGGAAAAACATCTCCGGGCTGAGATGGCTCTTCTCGGAAGCGCCGATCTGATCCTGGAAATGCCGGTACAGACAGCAACGGCCAGTGCGGAAGGATTTGCCGCAGGTGGCGTAAGCCTTCTTGACGGGCTTGGTGTTGTAGATGAGCTATGTTTCGGAAGTGAATGCGGAGATACAGAGACTCTTATGAATATTGCACAGATTCTTATAAAGGAACCGTTTGAATACCGCAAACTCCTTCAGCAGAATCTTCGTACCGGAATGAGTTTTCCTGCTGCAAGAAGCAGTGCTTTGATCCGTTACATGCGAGAAAAAGCCACTTCCGTGCATAACACATTCGGCGTTTCATCAGAACATATTGAACTCATTCTTTCTTCTCCCAATAACATCCTGGGAATCGAATACTGCAAAGCGCTTCTCCGTCTTAACAGCCGTATCCTTCCTCATGCACTTTTAAGAAAGGGATGTGGTTATCATGATACGGATTTTTCTCTTCTTTCCGACGAAGAATTTCCCTCTGCTTCCGGCATCCGGAGCCTTATGAAAAAATCCGAAGGAACTGTGCAGTCTGCTGATCTTTCCCGGTTGATCCCTTCTGCTTCCCTTCCGGGATTCCTGGATTCTCTCAAAAAAGGAGCATGGCTTTCTGACTCAGCACTGGATCTTCCTCTGCATTACAAACTGCTTCTGGAATCCGAAGAAACTTTAAAAATGTATCCGGAGCTTTCGGATGCACTGATCCGGCGTATCCTGAAATCCCGAAATCAATATGAAGGTTTTTCCCAGTTTGCGGATCTTTTGAAAACACGGGATATTACCCGTTCTGCTATCTGCCGCAGCCTTGTCCGGATCTTTCTTGACCAAAAAAACAACAGCACCCGGACACATTCCCTATGCCCGGGTACTTGGCTTTCAAAAAAAACAGCGCTCCGCTTCTCAGCCAGATCAAGAAAAACTCCTCGATCCCGCTGATCACCAAAGCCGCCGATGCATCTGCGATCCTCGATGAAACTGCGCTTCGACTTTTTAATGAAACCTGTGCGGCTTCCAATCTTTACGAAATGCTTCTCTGCCACAAAACAGGTCAGCCTTTCATCCACGAGATGAAAAAGCCGCTGCGGATCATTTAAGCTCCACAGCGGCTTGAACGCTGATAAGTAATCTTTTCATGGCTTGAGATCGGATTTTGAACAACTTTCAGTTATTCAGTTTAATCCGCTTTTTCGGATCGCTTCCACTGCTTCCCGGATCTTCTCCGGCGGAAGTACCAGGGCGAAACGTACGTAGCCCTCTCCGTGGGGACCAAAGCTTGCTCCCGGAGTCACGATGACGCCGGCCTTTTCCATCAGTTCCATACAGAATGCCATGCTGTCGGTGCGGCCACCCGGGATCTTCGCCCAGACAAACATGGTGCCTTTTCCATTTGGAAGTTCCCATCCGATATCACGAAGTCCCTGGCAGAGAGCATCTCTTCTCTCCTGGTACTTCTGACACTGTTCTTTTACGCTGTCCAGCGGTCCCTGAAGTGCTGCAATAGCTGCTTTCTGAAGCGGCAGGAACATGCCGAAGTCGATCTGGCTTCTCAATTTGCGGAGCGCTGCGATCACATCCGGCCGGCCTACCAGAAAGCTAAGTCTTGCGCCTGTAACATTGAAGGATTTGGAAAGACTGAAAAATTCCACGCCAATATCTTTCGCTCCCGGAGTGGCCAAAAAATCTTCCTCCAAATGCCCCGTCAAAAATAATATCGCTGTACGCATTATCATGAATGATCAGAATATCATATTTTTTCGCAAATTCCACGATTTCTTCGTAAAGTCCCGGAGTGGCAATGCTTCCTACCGGGTTGGACGGCAGGGATACTACCATATATTTAGCCTTATTCGCTATTTCTTCCGGAATTCCCTTTACATAGGGAAGAAAATCATGCTCTGCAACCAGCGGATAATAGTAAGGAACTGCTCCTGCCATCAGACTTCCTGCTGCAAATACGGGATAGCACGGATCCGGAAGAAGTACTGTATCTCCCTCATCACAAAGCGCCATGCCAAGATGCCCCATTCCTTCCTGGCTTCCATAAACAGTCATTACCATGTCCGGTGTCAGTTCCACATCAAAACGTTTCTTATAATAAATACAGACTGCATCCAGAAGCTCCGGCAGATCACGGAGACTGTATTTCCAGTTGTTGTCATCCATAGCTGCTTCCGCTACAGCTTTCTTGATATATTCCGGAGTCTTGAAATCCGGAGTTCCCACACTCATGTTATAGATCTTCATGCCCTGTGCTTCCAGCTCCATACGCCGGTTGTTCAGAGCAGCAAAAATTTCATCTCCAAATCGGTCCAGTCTTTTTGAAAACTGCATGTCATTCGTCCCTCTTCCATAATAAAATCAAACGGATATTCGCAATCCGCTTCGCTACTTGCTCATAAATGAAATCACAAAGTGATTTCATTTATTTTATCACGGTAACGTAACATACTCAAGAATTTTCATAAAAAAGAACCATCACCTGTGTAAAGCGGCTATTCATTTTCCACTTTACACATGATCGGTAACGGTTCTCATTATTTATCCGTTTATTCAGACAAAGAATACGGTCATTATCCAAAGCCTTGCCCACTCCCGTTTTAAATTTCTCAAGAAGGCCATCCACGGTCATATCCTTCTTCTCTTCCCCTCCGATATCCAGCACGATATTGCCGGAGTCCATCATCAGGATACGGTTACCAAGATCAATTGCTGACTGCATATTGTGTGTGATCATCAGACAGGTCAGCTGATTTTCTTCCACGATCCGTCTGGTGAGATTAAGGACTTTCTCAGCAGTTCCCGGATCAAGGGCTGCAGTATGCTCGTCCAGAAGAAGTAATTTCGGCGGATTCATGGTTGCCATCAAAAGCGTCAGCGCTTGTCTCTGTCCACCGGAAAGAAGACCTACCGGATGGCTCATCCGCTCTTCCAGCCCAATGTCCAACTTCTTTAATTCCTCACGAAAACGTTCTTTTTCCTGCCGGGTCGTGCGGGAAAGCCACCCACCCTTGCCGGCTGCAAGTGCAAGATTCTCTTCGATCGTCATTCCCGGTGCAGTACCACGCATCGGATCCTGATAAAGACGTCCGATCTCTTTTGCGCGTGCATGCTGCGGCATAAATGTGATATCCCTGCCATCCAGCTCGATCGAACCGGCATCTGTAAGAAAATCACCGCAGATCGCATTAAAAAGTGTTGATTTTCCTGCACCATTGGAACCGATGATCGTAGCAAAGTCGCCTTTTTTCAGTTCCAGGGAAAGATCTGTGATCGCCTTTTTTTCGTTTACGGTTCCCGGATTAAATGTTTTTGAAATATGGCTGATTTTCAGCATGAATCATCTTCCTCCTTTTGTATGAGTCATTCTTCTTCGGATCTGCGGCCACTGTTTCTTAAGATACGGACCGGAAATTGCAAGAACAACGATCACAGAGGATACCAGCTTCAGCATAAATGCCGGCATATTGAACCGAAGTGCGATGGTATACACAAGGCGGAAGATAAAGGAACCAAGCACCATTCCCACCGCTCTCGCAAAAATTCCTCCATGTCCGAGAAGAGTACCTCCGATCAGCAAGGATGCCAGTGCGATGGTGACCATACCCTGACCGATGTTGATATCTACGGATTTCTGTGACTGAGACAGAAGACATCCGGAAAGTGCGGTAAATGCATTTGCCACGCAAAGGCCGATGACCGTTGTAAAGACCGGATTGATGGAGGAAGATTTTACCATATCAGAATTATTTCCGGTTGCCCGGATCGCAAGACCAAGTCTTGTTTTCAGAAAGAATACCAGAAATACGATCACGAGGATCACTGCGATAGCTGCAATGAGGATATCTTCCCTACCTTTTAACGCTGTACCTGCAAGCGCATCCTTCATCATGGTAAATACTGTGGTCGTCCGATTCATATTGATCAGGGATGACCCTCCCATGACCGCGATATTTACGGAATATAATGCAGTATTTACAATAATACCTGCAAGCAGGCTGTCTACCCCCAGCTTCGTCTGCAGGATAGCCGTTACAAATCCTGATGTAACACCTGCTGCCATGGCTGCCGCAATGGACAGAAACGGATGTCCGCTTACAGCAACTACGGCTCCTACAGCGGCCCCGAAGGTAAAGCAGCCATCTGTAGAAAGGTCGCAGACATTCAGCATGGAATAACTAAGGAACAAAGCAAGAACTGTCAGAGAACAGATCAGTCCAAGCTTCAGAGCAGTCTCTCCAAGGGAGAGCATAGTTGCAATCGTCACAGTGATTTCCTCCAATTGGATTTATTTCATAACTGCTCACAAAAGTGAGCGGTTAATTTATTTTGATTCTACTTCATCAAAGCTTTCTGCAGTTGTGATCTCATTTACCTGTGTGCAGAGAGGCTCAAATGCCTTCTTTACGGTATCGAAATCAAGTCCAAGTGCCTTGCAGGTTTCTGTATTAACTGTTGCAGTACCATTGTCAAAGGTTTCAACAGCTGTCTTAGACGGATCCGCATTATCTATCAGGATGTCAGCGATCATATCGGCTGTTTTCTGTCCCAGATTTGCATAATCAACACCATATCCTACAAAGGCACCATTTAATGCAAAGGAGTCGGCACCTGTGTAGTGCGGGATTCCTGCGTCGATGAATTTTTCATAAATAGAAAGCTCTGCTGTCATGATGGTGTTGTCCGTAGGTGTAAATACGGCATCCACACCGTCAGCGATCAGTGCATCTGCTGCGAGCTGGACTTCATCGGTAGTGGTTCCGGTACGCTCTACATATTCGATTCCCTCTTTATCCAGATAATCTTTTGCTTCCTGGATCGCTGTTGTGGAGGAATCCTGTCCGACATCATAGAGAAGACCGATCTTCTTTACATCCGGATTCTGTGCCTGGATCAGCTTCATGATAGAAGAAGTATCCAGGTAATCGCTGGTTCCTGTGATATTTGCACCAGGAGCATCCAGAGAATCTACAAGACCGGAGCCAACCGGATCAGATACTGCGGAGAAAACAACCGGTGTATCACTTCCTTCTGTAGCAGACTGCATACGCATTGCTACCGGTGTAGCCACACCTACCATCAGGTCAACCTTATCCGCCTGAAAATCTGAAATGATCTGTTCCATAACACTGGCATCTGCATTACAGTTGTCATAAGACACATCAAATGTAACACCCTTTTCTTTGCCAAGCTCTTCCAGACGGGACTGGATGTTGTCTACGATCTGATTCAAGGAAGCGTCATCTACATAATTGCAGATGCCTACTTTAAAATCCTCCGCCATAACCGGACTTGTCATCATCATAGTTGTTGCTGCTACTGCTGCTGCGATCACTAACATTCTTTTTTTCATAATTTTGTTCTCCCTTCTTATTCCGCTTATGATTACTTATTTGTACACCCTGCGGTCTGCTTTTCCGGAACAACTTTCATGCAACAGAATCGCTTTTCCTGTAACACAAAAACCGTCCCAAGCTTATATCATGCTTGAGACGGTAATAAAAGTTCTTTATTATCGCGGTACCACTCAAATTGACGAATCGTCCACTTTCCGGTGTACTAACATACACTCCTCATTGGTAACGGGTTCGGTTCCCGTCGGCGCCTACTGTACAGATAAATAGTTCGGGCCGCCCTCGAAAGTCCATTCAACATCTGGTCCCCTGCGGATTTCCACCATCACCGCTCTCTGTGAAGCTTCCTGAAATGTTTACTTCTCTTTCTCACTGGTTTGTTTTTTTAAGTTGTGTTTACTTTAGCACATCAACGTGAGTCTGTCAAGTCCAAAAATAAAATTAATTCTTAAAGCTGTGGATTGGTGCCGGGATCCTTCCGCCTCTCTGTACAAATGCATCACAGGAGAAGGAATTTACTGGCATGATCGGAGCATAGCCAAGAAGACCTCCGAACTCAACCGTTTCGCCCACACCCTTACCGATAACCGGGATGAGACGTACTGCAGTTGTCTTCTGATTTACCATACCGATGGCAGACTCATCTGCGATGATACCTGCCAGTGTAGTCGCCTTGGTATCTCCCGGAACTGCGATCATATCCAGACCAACAGAGCATACACAGGTCATGGCTTCCAGCTTCTCCAGAGTAAGAGCTCCCTCGTTTACCGCATCGATCATTCCCTGATCCTCGCTGACAGGAATAAAGGCACCACTTAATCCGCCCACAGCAGCTGCTGCCATAACGCCGCCTTTCTTCACCTGGTCGTTGAGAAGTGCAAGCGCTGCAGTTGTTCCAGGTGCACCGGCTCTCTCAAGGCCGATCTCTTCCAGGATCTCAGCTACGGAATCACCGATAGCCGGTGTCGGTGCAAGAGAAAGATCCACAATACCAAACGGCACGTCAAGACGTTTGGATGCCTCACGTGCAACCAGCTGTCCAACTCGTGTAACTTTGAATGCGGTACGTTTGATCATCTCGCAGAGAGTTCCGAAGTCCTCGCCACGAACCTGCTCCAGAGCTTTCTTTACAACGCCAGGGCCACTGACACCTACGTTGATGATGCAATCCGCCTCTGTGACACCGTGGAACGCGCCTGCCATAAACGGGTTATCATCCGGTGCGTTACAGAATACTACCAGCTTGGCACATCCAAGAGAATCCTGGTCCTTAGTAGCCTCTGCTGTTGCGAGGATGATCTCGCCCATCAGCTTTACGGCATCCATGTTGATACCGGTCTTGGTGGAACCAACGTTTACAGAACTGCAGACGCGCTCTGTTTCTGCCATTGCCTGAGGAATGGAGCGGATAAGAAGCTCCTCTGCCGGAGTCATTCCTTTGCTTACCAGTGCAGAATATCCGCCGATAAAGTTAACGCCAACTTCCTTGGCACATTTATCCAGCGTTCTTGCGATGGTCACAAAATCCTCCGGTTTCTTACATGCAGCCCCGCCAACCAGAGCAATGGGTGTTACGGAAATTCGTTTATTTACAACCGGGATACCGTACTCGGTTGCGATCTCATCACCGGTAGCTACCAGATTTCTGGCCTTTGTGGTGATCTTTTCGTATATTTTCTGATTCAGTGCATCCAGGTCAGGATCGATACAGTCCAGAAGGCTGATCCCCATGGTGATGGTACGCACATCCAGATTCTCCTGCTCGATCAATTTTATTTGTCTCGTTTACCTCAAAAATATTGATCATTTTATTTTCTCCCTGATGATTGATGTAAAGTAGATATCATATGCATTGGCAATCCGCATTCGCTGCTTGATCATACTCGATGCATCATGTTAAAAATATCTTCATGCTGGCAGTGGATCACAACACCGATCTCCTTGCCCAGATTTTCAAGCTCTTTTGCAAGTTCACCGCCATCCTTTTCACATTTTGCTGTGTCTGCGATCATCATCATGTTGAAGTAACCCTGAACGATGGTCTGAGAAATATCCAGAATATTAACCTGATTCTCTGCAAGATATGTACAAACCTTTGCAATAATTCCTACTGTGTCATTTCCTACTACTGTGATAATTGTCTTCTTCATCGTTTTTTCCTTTCTACACTGTGATTATTTCTGATATGTGATCCCTCTTCGCTACCTGGATCTTAAAATCCCTGGAACGGTACGGGTTGTCACCAAGTGTCACCTCCGAGCACACAGTCTCGTAGGCAAGTTCTTCATAGTTGTTTTCTCTGCTTAAATGCCCGAGAAAAACAGCTTTCAGATTATCATGGAGGATCCGACAGAGCAGACGTCCTGCATTCTCATTGGAGAGATGCCCACGGTCTCCCAGAATCCTCTGTTTGAGATAATAAGGGTATTTTCCAACCTGAAGCATGCGGATGTCATGATTTGCTTCCAAAAGGCACCGCATCCAGATTCTCCAGATTTTTTACAATGTAATCATTATATTTTCCAAGGTCCGTGGCAATGCCCACAGAATGCTCTCCACATTCCAGGCGGTAACCCACCGGCTGTGCAGCATCATGGGGAATGGTAAAGGATTTACCGTCAGGTCCTTGATCTCAAAAGGCTCATCCTCCCGGATCTCGTGGATCAGTCCCTCCGGCATTTTTCCAAGGGATTTCATACGAAGCATGGCATCTGCGGTTCCACCTGTGGTATAGATGGGAATTCCGTATTTTCTGGAGATCACTCCCAGTCCCTTGATATGGTCGGAATGTTCATGTGTGATCAGGATGCCGTCCACATCTTTCCCGGTAAGATCCAGGGAATTCAGGCCCTTTTCGATACTCTTCCCGCTGATCCCCACATCTACCAGAACATGTGCCTCCTCAGATCCCACATAAATACAGTTTCCGCTGCTTCCGCTGGCAATACTACAAAGTCTCATTTCTCTCTATCCCTTCTCTGATCTGTCTCCGGGTATCCTTCAGATCTCCATTGTTCTCGATCACATAATCCGTATGTTCTCTGAAAACCTGGTCAGATACCTGGTTTCGGATAATGCCAAGAGATTTCTCTCTGGAATAGCCGCGGCTTTCCATCAGACGACGGATCCGGATTTCCTCCTCTGTATACACATACCAGACTTCATCACAGAATTCCTGATAATTCTCTTCCAGAAAAAGAGCAGCTTCCACAACACAGATTCCTCTTCCGGCATCCTTCTGTTCTCCAAGAAGATCCAGGATTCTCTGCTTTACAGCCGGATGAATGATCCCGTTTAATTTCAAAAGCATATCCTTATCTGTGAATACTACATCAGAAATCCGTTTCCGGTCAATAGTTTTATCT
>ENA-OQET01001242-OQET01001242.1-human-gut-metagenome-genome-assembly--contig:-NODE-1242-length-11662-cov-2.605722_pt1 | contig 11662 bp, 10 predicted proteins | sample MGYA00242800_ERZ504645 | MGnify/ENA primary metagenome ERZ504645 (study PRJEB26092, sample SAMD00036308) | human gut metagenome | host: Homo sapiens | study: EMG produced TPA metagenomics assembly of... | reverse complement strand
AAGAAGCAGGGAAGCCAGACTGTGACAATTGCAAGACGCGGTGTATTTGAGACAGATCCGGTACTGGAAGAGAGATTTTTCCGGATGCTTGGACGATAAAAAGAAAGAGATACAGATGTAGATGAAAAGAGTAACAGAAAGACAAAAAGGGATGCCCCGTCTGAATGCGGTGGTGAATCATGAAGTGTATCAGACATACTATAAGCGTATCTGTGAATGTGAGACGGATAGGGTATTCTGTTGTCATCAGATGAACCATCTTCTGGATGTGGCAAGAATTGCTTACATTAAGAATCTGGAAGAAGGACTTGGATTCGATAAGGAACTGATCTACGTAGCGGCGGTGCTGCATGATATTGGCAAATCTTTTCAGTACAGACAGCAGATTCCGCATGAGATCGCAGGAGAGAGAATAGCAAGGCGGATATTGGATTCTCTTCCGACTGGTTTTACATTTACGGATGAAGAAAAAGCACTGATCTGTCTGGCAGTCAGGGGACACCGCAGACGGCATGAGCATATGAAGCCGATAGAGGAACTGTTCTATGAAAGTGATAAACGTTCCAGAATGTGTCTTTCCTGCATGGCAGAGAAGAAGTGTAACTGGAATGAAGAAGAGAAAAATATGGAGATAATAATATGATCATAGGTGGAAAGAATTTTGATATAGCAAATCATACATACATTATGGGAATCCTGAATGTGACGCCGGATTCCTTTTCCGATGGAGGAAAGTTTAACGGAATGGATGCGGCAATTGCACATGCACACCAGATGGTTGAAGAAGGTGTAGATATCATTGACGTAGGCGGGGAATCTACGCGTCCGGGACATATCCAGATCACGGATGAAGAAGAGATTGCAAGAGTGACGCCAATTATTGAAGTGCTTAAGAAAGAATTTGATGTACCGGTGTCGATCGATACCTACAAAAGCCATGTCGCAGAGGCTGCACTTCAGGCAGGTGCAGATCTTGTCAATGACATCTGGGGATTAAAATATGACAAGAAGATGGCAAGTGTGATCGCAAAGTATCAGGCTGCATGCTGTCTGATGCATAATCGGGAAAAAGGCGGAATATCAGGACTTCCTGAAAGATTTCATGGATGATATGAAAGAATGTGTAAGACTTGCAAAAGCAGCAGGCATTGAGGATGACAAGATCATCCTTGACCCTGGTGTCGGATTTGGAAAGACTTATGAGATGAACCTGGAGATTATCGATAAGATGGAGATATTAAATGAACTTGGATATCCGGTATTGCTCGGAACATCACGAAAATCCGTAATCGGACTGACGCTGGATCTTCCAGTGACGCAGCGGGAAGAAGGTACGATGGTTACGACCGTATATGGGGTACAGAAGGGATGTGCATTCGTACGCGTCCATGATGTAGAGAAAAATAAGAGAGCCATTCAGATGACGAAAGCAATCATGCGGGGACACGAAGTATAGAAAGAGTGAGGAATGAGATGAAACCGGACAAGATAAAGATAGAAGATCTGGAAGTATTTGCCAATCATGGTGTGTTTCCGGAGGAAAATGTACTGGGGCAGAAATTTGTGGTGTCTGCGGTTATGTATACGGATACCAGACGGGCAGGACTGACAGATGAGCTGACTGCATCTATCCATTATGGAGAAGCAAGTGCATTTATCACAGAGTATTTGAAAAGTCATACGTTTAAGCTTCTGGAGAAGGTTGCGGAAGGACTGGCAGAGGAGATGCTGGTGCGTATAGCAGGTCTGCAGAAGGTGCAGATTGAGATCAAGAAACCGTGGGCACCGGTCGGACTGCCGCTTAAGACGGTCAGTGTAGAGATTGAGCGTGAATGGCATACGGCATATATTGCGCTCGGATCGAATATGGGGGATAGCAGAAGCATTTTGGAAGCCGCGGTACAGGCGCTGGATGATATAAAGAATACAAAGGTGGAGAAGGTATCGACATTTATCACGACACCTCCGTACGGAGTGACGGATCAGCCGGATTTCTTAAACGGTTGTCTGAAGCTTTCGACATTATTATATCCGGAAGAGTTATTAAAAGAGCTGAACCGAATTGAAAAAGAGGCAGGAAGAGAACGAATCATACATTGGGGACCGAGAACGCTGGATCTGGATATTATATTTTATGATGATTTGGTTGCAGAGACGGATACTTTATGTATTCCACATGTGGAGATGCATAAGAGAGCGTTTGTACTGGAGCCTTTGCATGAGATTGCACCTTATAAACGTCATCCGGTGTATGGGAAGACGGTCAGAGAGATGCTGGAAGACCTTCGGAAATAGAATGACAGAGCATGAACAGGACAGTAAATTTACAAAGAATAAAAGACAAGATGGGGAAAACAAGATGGATATTCAGGAGTGGATTATATTTGCAATCGAACTGATCGGAACAGTAGCGTTCTCGGCATCGGGGGCAATGGTTGGAATTGAGTGCAGCATGGATATATTCGGAGTGATCGTGCTTGGTGTGTCAACGGCAGTTGGCGGAGGTATGGTTCGTGATGTTATACTTGGGAAGGTGCCATCGGCACTTCTGCATCCGGTATATGTGATCTATGCCGTACTTGCTGCGGTGCTTGTGTTTTGTATTATATATTTCCGCAGGAAATATCTGCAGAATGGTTTTGGTGAGGTCTATGATAAACTTATGCTGGCAATGGATTCTGTAGGACTTGGAATCTTTTCGGCGATGGGAGTGACAAAAGGTATCAGTTGCGGCTATATCGATAATACATTTCTGCTGGTCTTCCTTGGTACAATGACGGGAGTCGGAGGAGGACTCTTGCGTGATACGATGGCAGGAGTTGCGCCGTATATATTTGTGAAACATATTTATGCATGCGCATCCATTGCGGGGGCGTGGATATGTGTGATCATATACAGAAGTTACGGAGAACTTCCGGCGATGGTGGTGTCATCACTGATCGTTATGCTGATACGTTTTCTTGCGGCTCATTACAGATGGAATCTTCCAAGGATCGGAGAGTAGCATTTTTGCAGAATGTGATGAAAAAATATGCAAAAGCATGAAAATTTATGCTTGACATTTGAAATGACAGGTTTATAATAAGGACTTGTAAAACATATATAGTTCACCGAAATTCGTTGATGAGAACAATGCCGAATCTATCGTTATTTCACAGAGAGCCTGCGGTTGGTGGAAGCAGGTAATAAGCAGATAAGGATATCCTCTCTAAGAAGCTGGTTGAAAGCAATATCAAAGTAAACCTCGCCGGTATCCCCCGTTACAGGGAGCATGTATGATGGTACGTGAATGAGAGCTGTAGAAAGATTCTACAGAATTAGGGTGGTAACGCGGATAGATTTCGTCCCTTTTCAGAGTATATTCTGGAAAGGGAATTTTTTTTTGGTGGACAGTGATTGCTTAAAGGAGGAGAAGAGTAATGAAAGCATTACAAAAAACAAGCAAATTTTTATCAGACTACACGTCAATTGTTGTAATCGCAATCGCAGTGGTTACATTTTTCCTTCCGTCTATGATGGGCTGGGTAAATCTGGCACTGTTCACAGACATGGTATCGAACAAGTTCACATGTCAGTCTATTATCATTGGTATTATCATGTTCAGTATGGGACTGACACTTACAACGGAGGACTTTAAGATTCTTGCACAGCGTCCGTTTGACATTTGTGTTGGTGCGGTTGCGCAGTATCTGATCATGCCATTCCTTGCATTTGCGCTTTCAAAGGTATTGAACCTGCCGGATGGAATCGCACTTGGGCTGATTCTTGTAGGCTGCTGTCCGGGAGGTGTATCTTCCAACATCATGTCTTATCTGTGCGGCGGGGATGTAGCCTTTTCTGTAGGAATGACAACAGTATCCACACTGGTCTCACCGGTTATGACACCACTCATGGTATCTTTACTGGCAAGCGGTACACAGATTACGATCAAGGGACTTCCGATGTTCGTTTCAATCATTGAGACTGTTATCCTTCCGGTTGGTGTTGGATTCTTGTTAAATTATCTGTTGGGAAAGAATAAAACATTCCGGGAACTTCAGAAAGTTATGCCGGGAGTTGCTGTTCTCGGACTTGCATGTGTTGTCGGTGGTGTGGTATCTTCACAGGGAGCCAAGTTCTTCCAGTCAGGTGTTGTGATCTTCGTAGCAGTATTACTGCACAACGGACTTGGATATCTGCTTGGATATGGAGCAGGAAAACTGGTTGGTATGAATACGTCAAAGAAGAGAACTATTTCTATCGAAGTAGGTATGCAGAATGCCGGACTTGCAACGAATCTTGCAACTACAACTGCCCAGTTTGCATCTACACCGGAATCTGCGATTATCTGTGCGGTATCCTGTACATGGCATTCCATCTCAGGAACACTGTTAGCCGGATTATTTGCAATGCATGACAAACGAAAAGAAAAAGTTGCCGGAAATGCAGAGGCAGCAGCACATTAAGCTTCTCTCGGAATGTGTGAAGCAATAAATTATAGAATAAGAAACAAAAAAGAAACAACACGGGATGTGCTGTTTCTTTTTTAGTGTGCGCTAATATGGATAAAGATTATCAACGAAATAAAAATAATTTAAATAAAATATTGACTACTAGTCATTTTTGATTATAATAATAAATGCATGAAGAAAATAAGAGGAGATGGAAAGAATGGTCAAAGTTGGCAAATGGATTGCCCGACACAGAATACTGGTGCTGCTTATAGGAGTCTTATTAATTGTTCCGTCAATAATCGGCATCGCAAAGACAAAAGTAAATTATGACCTGCTGAGTTACCTGCCGGATCACCTGGAGACGGTAAAAGGACAGGATATCCTGGTAGATGAATTTGGAATGGGTGCATTCTCCATGGTCGCAGTCGAGAATATGGATATGAAGGATGTACAGAAACTGGAAAAGGAATTTGAAAAAGTGCCGCACGTCCAGGATGTACTCTGGTATGACGATGTGGCAGATATCAGTCTTCCGACAGAGATGATTCCAAAAGATATCAGAAAAGCATTTATCAATGGAGATGCAACGATGATGTTGGTATTATTTGATGATACGACATCATCTGATAATTCCATGGAGGCACTGACACAGCTTCGTAAGATCGCAAATAAGCAGTGCTTTATCAGTGGTATGACGGGTATCGTTACAGATATTAAGAATACTCACCAGTAAGATCAAACTGGTATATGCCAGCTTTGGTCTGACGGCAGGCTTCTGTCTGCTCTTTGCCCTGATGCCGAGTGTCTTCTTCCCTGATTTCATTTCCGTTCAGGAAACTCAGGCGTTGCAGCAGTTGCCGGCAGAATACCAGGGACCGCTCATGAGCAATCTCATCGAGATTCGCAAGAGCATCTTTACTTCAGATTGCTGGCGCTCGTTCTGGGTCATCGTCATCGGTTCAGCCTTCCTGCTGCTTTACAAGATGAAGAAGTTGGGTGCTGAGTATATGATTGCCGGCATCGCCGTACTCTGTCTCGTAGATATGTGGATGGTGAACAAGCGTTATCTCTACGATGATATGTTCGTAGATAAGAACGTGCGCGATACTCCTCAGCAGATGACGGAGACCGATAAGATTATCTGCCGCGACAAGGCGCTCGATTACCGTGTGCTCAATCTCGCTTCCAATACCTTCAATGAGAACGAGACCTCTTATTACCACAAGAGCATCGGCGGTTATCATCCTGCCAAGCTCCGTCGCTATCAGGAGATGATAGATGCACATATCGCTCCTGAGATGCAGAAGACGATGAAGGCTGTGGCTGAGGCAGGTGGTGATATGACCAAGGTGAATGGCGACAGTATTTTCCCTGTATTGAACATGCTCAATACCAAATACTTCATCCTGCCTTTGCAGGGCGGTCAGACGGTTCCAGTACAGAATCCATACGCCTACGGCAATGCCTGGTTCGTGGATGAGGTGCAGTATGTCAACAATGCCAATGAGGAGATTGATGGCGTGGGCAAGGTCAACCTCCGTCATGTGGCGGTGGCTGATGCCAAGTTCAAGGAGCAGCTGGCTCAGAGCGTGAAGCAGGATGATACTTCGGTGGTGAAGATGATCCAGTATAAGCCAAACAACCTCACCTACGAGGTGAAGTCGAGCAAGGGTGGCGTCATCGTCTTCTCTGAGATTTACTATCCTGGATGGACTGCTACCGTAGATGATCAGCCTGTAGAACTGGGACGTGTAGATTATATCCTCCGTGCCATCAACGTGAAGCCGGGCAACCACAAGGTGGTACTCGATTTCCATCCTCAGTCGCTCAAGAATACTGAGATGGTAGCTTATATCGGCTATGGTGTTCTTGTACTCCTTATTATAATAGGTATAGGAGTGGAAATCAAGAAGCGCAAGAAGACTGCTGAGGCAGCGAAGGAATAAAATAGAGGTCGTAAAGGAATAAAGACGAAAAGACAGATGCTGTTTCGAACAGAAATTGATATTCCGAAGGCCGACTTCGAGATACAGCCGGCAGAGCAGATGCTCTTCGTGGGCAGTTGTTTTGCCGACAATCTGGGTCGCCGATTCGTGGAGAATCGCTTCCGTGCCACGGTGAATCCCTTCGGTGTGATGTATAATCCGGCAAGCATTCTTCATACGGTAGAGAAATGCGCCGGGGTGCATCCTCGTGTGGCAGTCTTTACGTTGGGTACGAACCACGTGTATATTCTGAAGGAAACGGGCGAGATTGTGGATAACTGCCAGAAGCGACCCCCAGCGCCTTTTCGAGGAAAGGGAACTGAGTGTAGAGGAATGTGCTGCGTATCTGCAAAAGGCGATTGATTTGCTGAAACAACGAGGTTTGAAAGATGAAACATCGGAAGATGAAGCTTTCGATACCGGCTTGAAGGTAATCATAACCGTAAGCCCCATCCGTTATGCCAAATACGGCTATCATGGAAGTCAGCTTTCGAAGGCTACGCTTCAGTTGGCTGCAGACCGCTTGGTGAAGGCGAATCCTGGTGTGTTGAGCTAGTTTTCCAGCTTACGAAATCATGAACGATGAACTTCGTGATTACCGATTCTACAAGGAAGATATGCTGCACCCGAGCGATCAGGCAGTAGAATATATCTGGGAGAAATTCCGGGAAACCTATTTCGGCAAGGCTGCCGAGCTGTTCCTGGAAGACTGGCGTCCCATCCGGGAAGCCCTCGGACACAAGCCCTTCAACCCCGATAGCGAGGAACATCAGAAGTTTATCGCCAGAACGGAAGAAAGGAAAAGATGGTTCGAGGAAAAAGTATGGATTAGTGGCGGGCTGAAAGCCCAAAAGCATAATATAGAACATTTAAAGTATTAAGACAATGACATATACTATTGAAAAGGTAACCACACTGATAGGTGCGCGTCGCTATGGAGACAATGATACCAACATCGGTTTTATCCTGACCGATAGTCGTTCTCTTTGTTTCCCAGAGGAAACTCTGCTTTTTTGCACTCAAGTCTGAGCGCAATGATGGTCATAACTACATCCCTGAACTGTATCGTAGAGGTGTGAAAAACTTTGTGGTAACTGATGTCCCTAAAGGCTATGCTTCTGATTATCCGGAGGCTAACTTCCTGAAGGTGGTCAATACGCTGGAGGCTCTTCAGCGTCTGGCTGAACGCCATCGTGATGAATTCAATATCCCTATCGTGGGTATTACGGGTTCCAACGGCAAGACGATGGTCAAGGAGTGGCTCTATCAGCTGCTCTCGCCAAGCATGTTCGTTACCCGCAGCCCTCGCAGTTACAATTCCCAGATAGGTGTGCCATTGTCTGTCTGGCTGATGAACGAGCAGACCCAGGTAGGTGTCTTCGAGGCGGGTATCAGTCAGCCTGGCGAGATGCTTGCCCTCCGTGACATCATCCAGCCTACCATCGCCGTTCTTACCAATGTGGGTTCAGCCCATCAGGAGAACTTCTCTTCCCTGGAGGAGAAGTGCCGTGAGAAGCTCATCCTCTTCCATGATGCTGAAACCGTGGTTTATGATGGCGATGATGAGGTGATTACCAAGGTGGTGGCTGAATATCCTGATTATAAAGGCGAGAAACTCTTCTGGTCGCTCAAGAACCCTGAGGCTCCTTTCTATGTCAAGAAGATTGAGAAGCAGCAGAGCGTGAGCGTCATCACCTATATATATAAAGGTGTAGAGGATAGCTTCTCCATTCCTTTCATCGATGATGCTTCCATCCAGAACTCCATCATCTGTGCTGCTGTCGCTTCCAAGCTCGGACTCTCTGCCGAGGATATCGACAAGCGTATGGCACAGCTCGAACCGGTTGCGATGCGACTGGAGGTAAAGGTGGGGCAGCATGGCTGTACACTCATCAACGACAGTTACAACAGCGATATCAACTCACTCGACATCGCTCTCGACTTCATGAACCGCCGTCCTGATCATCGTGGCCGTCGCCATACTTTGATCTTGAGCGATATTTATCAGAGCGGTCAGACTCCCGAGGCGCTATATAAAGAGGTGAGCGATCTTGCCCGCAAGCGTGGCGTAGTGAAGTTCATCGGTATCGGTCCGGAACTCTGCAAACAGCATGATACGATTCAGATTTCAGAAAAGTTCTTCTTCCCGAATGTGGAGGAGTTTATCAATAGCGAGGTCTTTGCCTCCCTCCGCGATGAGGTCATCCTCCTGAAGGGTGCCCGCCAGTTTGGTTTCGATCAGCTTACCGAACTGCTGGTGCAGAAGGTGCATGAAACCACCCTCGAGGTCAACCTGAATGCGGTGGTTGCCAACCTCAACTACTACCGTGCCTTCATGAAGCCGGAAACCAAACTGGTCTGCATGATCAAGGCGGATGGCTATGGCGCTGGAGCGGTAGAGATTGCCAAGACCCTGCAGGATCATCGTGTAGATTATCTGGCTGTGGCTGTTGCCGATGAGGGTGTCACCCTTCGCAAGAACGGTATCACCAGCAACATCATGATCATGAACCCGGAAATGACAGCCTTCAAGACCATGTTCGATTACGACCTGGAGCCTGAGGTATATTCTTTCCGATTGCTCGATGCGCTCATCAAGGCTGCAGAGAAGGAGGGTGTTACAGGATTCCCTGTTCACATCAAGCTCGATACCGGTATGCATCGCATGGGCTTCGATCCTGAAAACGATATGGAGGAGCTTATCGGTAAGCTGAAGCATCAGAATGCCATCATCCCTCGTTCTGTCTTCTCTCACTTCGTGGGAAGCGATGACGATAGTTTCGATGACTTCTCTGCCCATCAGTTTGAACTCTTCGATAAGGGAAGCCGACAGTTGCAGGCTGCCTTCGACCATAAGATCCTGCGCCATATCTGCAATTCGGCAGGTATCGAGCACTTCCCGGAGCGCCAGTTGGATATGTGCCGCCTGGGTCTCGGACTCTATGGCATCAACTCCCGCAACAACAAGACCATCAACTGCGTGAGCACCCTGAAGACTACCATTCTCCAGATGCACAACGTGAAGGCGGGCGATAGTGTGGGCTACAGTCGCAAGACCATCCTCGATAAGGACAGTGTCATCGCTGCCATTCCTATCGGATATGCTGATGGCTTGAACCGCCGTCTCGGCAATCGCCATGCCTACTGTCTGGTCAATGGTAAGAAGGCAGATTATGTAGGCAACATCTGTATGGATGTGGCGATGATTGATGTCACCGGCATCAACTGTAAGGAAGGTGATAGCGTGGAAATCTTCGGCGAGCATCTTCCTGTTCAGGTGTTGAGTGATATTCTGGAGACAATTCCTTACGAAGTGCTGACCACCATCAGCAACCGAGTGAAGAGGGTTTATTACCAGGATTAAGCGTGAAAAGAAGCGTTGCTGGCGACAATAAATCGTGCAAAAACGTATAAAAACGATAAATCCCATCCGAAAAGTTCGGATGGGATTCTTTTTTACGTAATTTTTTCCATTAAAACGTATTGAATATGAATAAAAAAGTGTATCTTTGCAATCAACAAATCATCTAAAAACTAAGGCAAATGAGTCCTATTTCAACAAGTAAAATGTCCAACTTCCGTTGGGTAATCTGTGCGTTGCTTTTCATTGCCACCACAGTCAATTACATGGACCGTCAGGTTCTGTCATTAACATGGAAAGACTTCATCGCTCCAGAATTCCACTGGACTGATGACGACTATGGTACGATTACCGGTCTTTTCTCTATCTTCTATGCCATCGCCAACCTCTTTGCAGGTAAGTTCGTGGATTGGATGGGTACCAAGAAGGGTTATCTCATCGCCATCTTCGTATGGTCAACCGGTGCTGTGATGCACGCAGGTTGCGGTTGGGTAGCTATGCAGATCGAGGGTTACGATTCTATCGAGGCACTCCGCCTGGTACAGGCTGGCAGTGATGCAGCTGTAGCTATTGCCACCATCAGTGTATGGTTGTTCCTCTCTTGCCGCTTGATTCTTGCTGTGGGTGAGGCTGGTAACTTCCCTGCAGCCATCAAGGTAACCGCTGAGTATTTCCCAAAGAAAGACCGTGCTTTCTCTACAGCTATCTTCAACAGTGGTGCATCTGTTGGTGCTTTGGCAGCTCCAGCTACCATTCCATTGCTGGCTCGCTGCATGGGCTGGGAGTGGGCTTTCATCATCATCGGTGTGCTCGGTTATGTATGGATGGGTCTCTGGGTGTGGCTTTATGAGAAGCCTTCTCAGAGCAAGCATGTAAACAAGGCTGAGCTTACTTACATTGAGCAGGATGAAGATATGGAGAAGGTTGAGGCTGAGAAAGCTGAGACTGTAGAGGCTTCTGAGGAGAAGACAATCGGCTTCCTCAAGTGTTTCAGATATCGCCAGACCTGGTCGTTCATCGTGGGTAAGTTGATGACCGATGGTGTATGGTGGTTCTTCCTCTTCTGGGCTCCTGCTTACTTCTCTGATCAGTATGGTTACTCTTCAGACTCTGGTATGGGTATCGCCCTCATTTTCACTCTTTATGCGATTGTTACGGTATTGAGTATTGGTGGCGGTTATTTGCCAACCTATTTTGTAGATAAGAAGGGGATGAATCCATATATCGGTAGAATGCGTGCGATGTTGATCTTCGCTTGCTTCCCATTGCTCGGTCTGATAGCTCAGCCTATGGGTGAGTACAGTGCATGGTGGCCAGCTATCATCATCGGTTTGCTCGGTGCTGGTCATCAGGCTTGGTCTGCCAACCTCTATTCTACCATCGGTGATATGTTCCCTAAGTCAACTGTGGCTACCATCACTGGTATTGGTACCATGGCGGGTGGTATCGGTTCTTTCCTCATCAACAAGGGTTCCGGTATGCTCTTCACCTACGCAGAGGGGCAGGGTTCTGCCTTCACCTTCATGGGCTTCGATGGCAAGCCAGGTGCTTATATGATTGTATTCTGCATCTGCAGCGTGGCTTACCTCGTAGGCTGGTGTAGCATGAAGGCATTGGTGCCTAAGTACAAGCCAATCGTCGTTGAGTAGTTTTTGCCCCTTAAATACGCAAGAATAAATAAATTGGTTTAAAATATTTGCACGTATGAATTTTTTTTGTAACTTTGCACAAAACTTAGTATATTACTTAAACTTAAAAAATAATGAAGAAAGCAGTTGTGGTTATAGCTTTACTCAGCCAGGCTCTGGGCTTGACTTATGCCGACGATCAGACCGGGACAAGGGGTATCGGACAGTATCCGGGACGCCCGTCTCAGTTTACGG
>ENA-OQET01001241-OQET01001241.1-human-gut-metagenome-genome-assembly--contig:-NODE-1241-length-11662-cov-5.665540_pt1 | contig 11662 bp, 9 predicted proteins | sample MGYA00242800_ERZ504645 | MGnify/ENA primary metagenome ERZ504645 (study PRJEB26092, sample SAMD00036308) | human gut metagenome | host: Homo sapiens | study: EMG produced TPA metagenomics assembly of... | reverse complement strand
CATAGGAGTTCATAATAGCATTCTTATGGGGGAAGGGGAATTATGCCCTTTTTTATGTAATATAACTATTATTATAATCATAAGCAAAAGGACGCATGAAAAAACTCTCGTTTTTTCACACGCCCTTTATTTAATAATGTTCTAGTGTTGAAAATAATTGTGAAAAATTATTTACATAATCATCTTCAGCTAATTTTTGACAAAATACTGAAATACCGACTGTGCTATAACTATCATTCACAATATTTCGATTGTGCGTGTATGATGCAAACCAATCATTACATACCTGTTCTGCACTTTGTTGACCTTTTGCAAGATTTTCTGCATCAGTATGTGCATATGCATAAAGATCTGTAATTGCTCTATTTCCATTTGGTCTAGTGTGTGAATAAGAATAAGTAATTTCAATTGCTCTTGTGTTAGCTGCATATTGAAGTGGAGTATCATCTCCTGGTAATGAAAGAAGCGGAATTTCAAATCTTCCTCTCTTCTCATTAATAATTTCAAGAATTTTTTCTCTCATTTCAAGATCAAAGTGTCCAACAACTGTTGTTGTTTTTCCATTTCCAAGATCAATTGTATATTCTTGATCATTAAATTCTTTCTTCTCAGCCCCACATTCACTACATTTATAATAGATATATTGTAAATCTCTACCAGTTTCTGTATAGGAATGATTTTCAGGATTTAAATCAAGATCAACTGTTTTAATATCTCCACAAACTTTACAAGCATAATTTACATGACCATGTGTAGAACATGTTGAATCAATTCTTTCTACTTCTGTATTCATATCATAATCATGCCCTGTCTTTGGAAGTTTCTCCTGATAGGACTTATTACACATAGAGCAGGAGTACTCTTTGTAACCATCAGCAGTACAAGTGGCTTTTACAGTTTTGGTTAGCTGATAGTTATGGTCAACGAGGGCTAATTCCGTCTTTTTTTGTTTCGTCGCATCTACTGCACTTGTAGAGATCATAACCTTTTACAGTACAGGTAGAATCCTTGTGATCAATTTTTTTGCTGAAGTCGTGTCCGAGCTTCTGCTGTGTGGTCTTAGTATAAGTGTCCTTACAGTTTGTACAAGTATATACGTCATATCCATCCGCAGTACAGGTCGCGTCTACTTTCTTGGATACTTGATAGTTGTGACCTGTCTTTGGTAAAATTACCTGATGTGTTTCTCCACATTTGGAACAAGTATACTCTTGATATCCATCTGTTGTACAGGTTGCATTTACTGTCTTTGTAAGTTTTACAGTCTCTCCACCATTTGGATATCCGCAAGTCAGTTCACCAGATTCTGCAAGATGATACCACAGATCTCCTGTTGTGATCCAACCTGTTTCCATATAACCGCTTGTATTAAAGTGATACCACTTGGAATTGATTTCTTCCCATTTGTTTCTAGGATAGGAACCATCTGCATTTCGATACCACCAGCCAGTGTTGTCTTTCTGCCAACTTCCGGTTGTCTGTGTCTTCCCTGGAATGTAGATTCCATTCGCATCCACATAATAAACGCCACCGTCAACCCATTCATTTGATGCCATAGCACCGCTGGATTTTAAATAGTACCAGGTATTTCCAAGCTGCAACCATCCCGTCTGCATCGCACCACTGGAGTTGAGGTAATACCAGTCACCACCAACCTTTTCCCAACCGATTGCCATAGCACCGCTTGGTTTCAGATAGTACCAGGTATTTCCAAGCTGTAACCAACCGGTCTGCATATAGCCGTTCTGATCGAAATGGTACCAATTTCCATCAATGTACTGCCACTGGTTTCTTGGATAAGTACCGTCTGTATTCCGATACCACCAGCCCGTATTATCTTTCAGCCAGCTTCCAGTTACTTTCACTTTTCCAGGAATATAAACACCATTTGCATCTACATAGTATTTTCCACCATCTACCCATTCATCTGATGCCATCTCTCCGGTTGCTTTCAGATAATACCAGGTGTTTTCATACAAGAGCCAACCTGTTTCCATGATGCCATAAGTTTCTACATTTTTATCAAAATAATACCATTTTCCATCGATTTTCTGCCAACCAACTAATTCAATTCCTTCTGAATCAAAATAATGTGTTTGATAGTCCTTCTGATCATAGGCTATCTGATTCCATCCATATACCATATGACCATCTTTATCAAAATAGCTCCATATTCCAACTTCTCGAGGATACCAATATTCGGTTTGCATTATTCCATCCTGATCAAAGTAGTAAACCCATGTGTTGTTACTTTCATCTGTAATTTGATAAGGTGTATCTCGAATTGCCAAAAAATAATTTGGATCGAAATAGTACCATGAACCATTATCATTTTGCCATCCAGTATTTAGATATCCATTTTTATCAAAATGAAGCTTCCATATGCATCCATCATTAAACCTAATTTCATAGATACCATCGACATATTGCTGCGATTCCTCGCTCAATTTATAATGATCCTTATTATCGTCTCCTTTTACTTTTACAAAAGTTTTCGTATGGCTTTCAATATGTTCCTTATTAAGATTCGGATCACCCATTACAGTGCAGAATATTTCACTCTGATTTGATTCATTTGCATAGGTTGCAATCTGCTGATCCAATGTTTGAAGATCTGTGGGTTGAACTACAGGAGTTTCGCTTTGCATTTCGTTCTGTACTTCTGTCGCATCTTCTGCTAATACTGCCAATGGTGATTGGACACACATCGCAACACAGGTCAGGATTGAGAGACCATTTTTTAAATACTTTTTCATTTCCCTCTCCCTTCATTTTTATTTAATTTAGGTTACAAATTTATTATATCAGAATCTATGAAGTACTTGTATTAATTTTTTCTGTAAGCAAATCTCGGCAGTCCGCCTTCTTCCGGTACTTTTACAGAACCCTGGATGAGAGGCAGTGCATAGTCGATAAACTGCTGTCCGATATCGGAACCATTTCCTGTGATCCAGTCTAAAGGAACTGTTTTCTCCTGATTACAGATGAGATTTACATCTTCCGGAGCGTAAGTAATGTGGTAATCCGCATCGTCTGTACGGTGGAAGGCGATCATCATTCCTGTTGTTCCCTTCAGTGCAGTCTGCACACCGAAAGAACCGGAAGCAATTGCTTCTTTCTTGTCTGTCGCAGAGAGCATAGCGGAAGAACAACGCTGGTTGACATTGAGCTCGATAGAACGAACTTTTACGCCAAGGCGGTCTTTCACAAGGTTTTCCAAATATTTTCCGGAACCTGTCAGCATTTTATGTCCGAATGTATCTACGCCTACATCACTTGCAAGCTCGCAGACAAACTTACCGTTTCCATCATTGATTCCTTCGGAAATGCAGACAACCAGATTGGAAATATGCTCGAAAGCTTTCTGAACATCTGCAAGGAACTGTTCCTGATCAAATGCAACTTCCGGAAGATAGATCAGAACCGGATTGTCGCCTTCGAATTTACGGGCAAGGACACTGGCAGCGGCCAGCCATCCGGCATGACGTCCCATGATCTCAACGATCGTAACGGATTTTTTATTATCATAAACAGAAGCGTCGATTGCAATCTCACGAACAGTGGACGCCACATATTTGGCAGCACTTCCGAATCCCGGTGTATGGTCTGTCAGGACAAGGTCATTGTCGATCGTCTTAGGGATTCCGATGAAACGGATCTCGCTGTTTACAGTCTCAGCATAGCGGGAAAGCTTGCTTACTGTATCCATGGAATCATTTCCACCGATGTAGAAGAAGTAGCCGATATTGTACTTCTCAAATTTTTCAAAGAGCTGCGGATAGACAGCGTCTGTCAGGTCTTCCGGAAGTTTGTAACGGCAGGAACCAAGATAAGATCCCGGTGTTGTCTTGATCAGTTCAAGCTCACCGTTCGCTTCTAAAGGTTTCATATCCATCATATTCTCGTTTAGGAAACCTTCGATTCCGTTGATCATTCCATAAATTGTTCCAATGACATCCTCACGGTTCAGTGCTTCGTAAACAACCCCATAAAGGCTGGCATTAATAACTGCGGTTGGTCCGCCGGACTGTCCGACGATTGCATTCTTCTTCATAAAGTTTCTCCTTTGGTTTAAGTTGAGATAGTCGATTTCTGTTGTCAATATATTCTAAGAACTCAATAATATATTGATGATTCGTTATTACTATAGCTGAAAAAAAGAAAATTTACAACAATAAGTCGAAAAGATGCTATAATGAGCGTAAAAGAAAAGGAAGCGACGCCGTAGGCGGCATTTTAAAATGGAGGAAAAACCATGAAATATATTTCATTTGCAATTCCATGTTACAACTCAGAGGCATATATGGAAAAGGCAATCAATTCCATTCTTGTTGGGGGCGAGGATGTTGAGATCATTGTAGTGAATGACGGATCAAAAGACGGAACTCAGGAAATCGCAGAACGATATCAGGAAAAATATCCGACGATCGTAAAAGCAGTTGAGAAGCCGAACGGTGGACACGGAGATGCAGTGAACTGTGGACTGGCTCATGCGACAGGAAAGTATTTTAAGGTTGTAGACAGTGATGACTGGGTAGACGAGGAAGCATTGTTGAAGATTCTTGATACGATCAAAGAATTTGTGAAAGATGAGTCAGAAGTAGACATGGTCATTGCGAACTATGTTTATGAGAAAGTTGGCATGACACATAAGAAGGTTATCCGTTATGACAATGTTCTTCCGGAGAATCAGATTTTTAAATGGGAGGATATCGGACGTTTCCGTCTGGATCAGTATATCCTGATGCATTCTGTCATTTACCGTACAGAGATGCTTAAGCTTTGTCAGTTAGAGCTGCCGAAGCATACATTCTATGTGGACAATATTTATGTATATTATCCGTTGCCGCATGTTCGTACACTTTATTATATGAATGTAGATCTTTACAGATATTTCATCGGACGTGAGGATCAGTCAGTCAATGAGAAGGTGATGATCAGCAGAATCGACCAGCAGCTTTTCGTAACGAAGAAAATGATCTCCATGTATGAACTGCGTCTGATCGGAAGCAAGAAGCTGAGAAAATATATGGTGAATTATCTGGCAATCATGATGACAGTTTCTTCTATTCTATGTATTCGCTCTAAGAAGAAAGAGAATCTTGAGAAGAAGAAAGAACTGTGGGCTTATCTGAAGAAAAAAGACTATAGGACTTATATGAAGATCCGTTATGGAATTCTTGGACAGACGATGAATCTTCCGGGAAGGTCAGGAAGAAGAGTGTCTTCACTTGCGTATACGGTTGCGAGAAGACTGATCGGATTTAACTAAATAAGAACAGTTACAAAAATTCTATGAATATTTGGGACAGGTGAATTAATAAACCAGTCATGGCATATACTGATTTGGATGAATTTAGCTTTTGGAAAAGAGTAGAAGATTTGAAGAAAGGAAGTATATGACATGGCTGTTTTATTTTCAGAAAGCAAGACAAAACAAAATCTGATGCGTGCGTTCGCAGGAGAGGGACAGGCGCGAAACCGTTATACATTTGCGGCGGAGCAGGCACGGAAAGAAGGGAAACCTGCAATTGCAGATATTTTCCTATACACAGCAGATCAGGAACGGGCACATGCGGGAAGATACTATGAATTGTTAAAAGAAGCATCAGGAACGAATATCTTTATTGATGGAAGTTATCCGGTAGATGAGACGAAGACGCTGGTTCAGCTGTTGCGTGCGGCAGAACATAATGAGCAGGAAGAGGCGGAGGATGTGTATCCGGCATTTGCAGATGTAGCGAAACAGGAAGGATTCTTTGAGGTAGCAGCAACATTTCAGCAGATTGCAGAGATAGAAGCAGCACATAGCCAAAGATTCCGTAAGATTGCAGACAGCCTGGAGAATAATACGTTTTATATGTGTGAAAATGCGGATGGAACTAAAAAATGGATCTGCACAAATTGCGGTCACATCTACGAAGGGAAAGAAGCACCTGCATTATGTCCGGTATGTAAGCACCCACAGGGATATTTTCTTCCTGGTTTTCTTGATTTGCACATTGGATTTTAGGCAATGAGGCATTTCAGAAGTTTTTGAAAAAACGGGCAGATTTATAAATGAAGAGGAACAGCAGGTGGCATGTGTATTGCCAATGGGCTTGTTCCTCTTTTATTATCTACATACTTTATGAAAGTTCCCTGTCCTTTCCAATAAAGAAAAGTGCAATTGTATCCGGTCCGACATGGCTTCCGGTACAGAAATCATAAGAAGTATTTATAAAATCACGCACTTTGATTTTCTGTTGGATCTTGTCCATGATGTAAAGCGAATCTTCATATGCATCTGCATGTGCGATCCCGAGAATCTGCTTTTCTGGCTCTACAATGTTGTCACAGACCAGATTGACCAGTTCGTTCAGTGCGGATTTACGTCCGCGACAGTTCTTGTAAGAAACGATATAGCCATCTTTGTTTCCACGTAAGATTGGTTTGATCTTAAGAACATTTCCGATGGTGGCAACGCTTCCTTTGATTCTTCCGGTGCGGGAAAGATATTTTAAATCCCCGACAGTGAAGACTCCGTTCATTTTTCCAACATAATATTCCAGAGTATCAGCGACCTCATCCACAGACATTCCTTTGGTACGCATCTCGCTTGCATAGACGGCAAGGATTCCCTGGGCAAGTGAGGCATTGAGAGAGTCGACCAGACGAATCTTGTGCTTATCTCCGAATTCATCTAACAGCTCTTCCGAAGCTAATCTTGCGGAATTGTAAGTACCACTGATATTTTTACTCAGTGAGAAATATAATACATCCTGGTCTGCTTCGAGTGCGCTTCGAAATGCTTCCTCAAAGGCAGCAGTGCTGATCAGTCCGGTTTTGATTTCGCAGCCCCTGCTCATGGCCTGATAGTATTCGGTTCCTTTCTGACGTTCTTCCTCTGGTGAAAGATCCGGGTCAAAACAGGTAATCTCTTTGCCGTCAACAAGATTGACGAAAGAAATCACGTTAATATCGTATTGTTTTGCAGTTACAGCCGGCAGATTGGCTGCCGAGTCAACAAAAATCTGAAACATAGTATCTTTATCCTTTTATCCCTGTTTATTTTTGCAGTAAAAAATTTTAGAGCAATAATATAAATTCTAACACTGAATGTAAAGGAATGCAATTAAGAGAAAATAAAATTGATTTGCCTTAGTCTAGTAATAAAATTATAAAATCTTAGAAATAATAATAGAATCTATAAAAGTTAATAGAATGCAAAAAACAATAAAATTTATATAGTTTTTACATTGCGATGCAAAAACTATTGAATATTATTGCTTTTTACATTATCATAGGTGAGACGATGTGGAAAATCAATACTATTGGAGATTTATCAGGATTATCTAAAACAGCATGGCGTGGACGAAGAGCAGATTATTGCAATTAATTTTGGAGATCTTGATTATGAGGAACTGACAGAATATAAGTAACTACAGCGACTATATGTAGTCGCTGAAATAAACACCGTAGTTTCGGGGGTTTCAGCCCAGTGACCACGAGTTTTGAGAGGAGAAAAGAACTTATGAAAAGAGGAAAAAAGATTCTGGCGCTCTTTCTGATCATTACAATGCTCCTTCCATTTGTAATGAATATTCCGGCAGAAGCGGCAGAAAAAAGCAAACAGTTAGATGTATTGTTTACGCATGACACACACTCTCATTTAAACAGCTTTTCAACAATTGTAGATGGAGAACAGAAAGAAGTCGGCGGATTTGCGAAGCTAAAGACTCTGATTGACGAGAAGAAGAAAGAGAATCCAGATACACTGATACTGGACGGCGGTGATTTTTCAATGGGGACGCTGATCCAGACAGTTTATGATACCGAAGCAGCGGAACTTAGGATGCTGGGATATCTCGGATGTGATGTGTCAACTTTTGGAAATCATGAGTATGATTATCGTTCCAAGGGACTGGCAGACATGCTGACAGCGGCGAAGAATTCCGGCGAGACGGTACCGAGTCTTGTTGTGTGCAATGTAGACTGGGCCAGTATGGAAATGAACGGATTGAGTGAAGGTCAGAAACAGATTCAGTCAGCATTTGAAAACTATGGCGTAAAGGATTATGTGGTTGTTGAGAAAGGTGATGTAAAAATCGCCGTAGTGGGCGTGTTTGGAGTAGATGCCCTGAAATGTGCACCAACCTGTGAATTATTATTTAAAGATCCGGTTGAGTCAGTTAAGAAAACGGTAGAAGAGATTAAGAAGAATGAAAAGGTAGATATGATTGCCTGTGTGTCTCACAGCGGAACCTGGGAGGACGAGAAAAAATCAGAAGATGAGATCCTTGCAAAGGAAGTACCGGATCTTGATCTGATCATCAGCGGACATACACATACCGAGTTAAAAGAGCCTATTCAGCACGGAAATACCTACATTGTATCCTGTGGAGAATACGCAAGAAATCTTGGATCACTTTCCATGACACAGAAACAGGATGGTCGCTGGGAGATGACTTCCTACGAGTTGATTCCGGTATCTGAAGATATTGAGCCGGATCAGGCGACACAAGAGCGGATCGATGCGCTGATGGATACAGTAGATACTAATTATCTGACGAATTTCGGATATACAAGAGATGAAGTTCTTGCCGAGAATGATGTCGAATTCAACAGTCTCGAAGAAATGGAGGCGAAGCATGAAGAACTGAATCTTGGAGATATTATGTCTGATTCGTATATCTATTCTGTAGAGCATTCAGAAGACTATAACGGAACGCCGGTGGATGTAGCTGTTGTTCCAAGCGGCTGTGTGCGCGACACATATACGAAAGGAAATATCACTGTAGAAGATGTATATAATTCATTTTCACTTGGAATAGGAAAAGACGGACTGGCAGGATATCCGCTGATTGATGTTTATCTGACTGGTAAAGAATTGAAACTGGCAGCAGAAGTAGACGCTTCGGTTTCCGATTTTATGACAACTGCAAGATTATATTGCAGCGGGCTGAATTTTACATTCAATCCGCATCGAATGATCCTGAATAAAGTAACAGACTGTTATCTGACAAGAGAAGATGGAGAGCGAATCGAGATCCAGGATGACCAGTTATACCGAGTTGTGACAGATCTTTATACCGGACAGATGCTTGGCTCTGTAATGGAAATGTCTTATGGTCTGTTGAAGATCGAGCCGAAGGATAAGGATGGTAATCCGATCGAGAATCTGGAAGATCAGGCAATCATGGAAGGCGATAAGGAGCTGAAAGCATGGGATGCGATCGCAAGATATATGAAGTCTTTTGATGATACAGATGGCAACGGCATTTCAAATGTGCCAGAGTATTATGAGACGACACATGGACGTAAAGTTGTAGATGAAAGCAGAAATGTGATCGATCTCGTGAAGAATCCGAATAAGTTTTCAGTGATGATTGTTGGTATCGTTCTGGTTCTTATTCTGATCATTATTCTGTTGGTAGTATTGATTCGAAAGTTAATCAAGAAGAGACGAAGAAAGAAAAAATAGAAGAGTGAATTTATAGGAGCAGCGGCTGAAAATGGAAGTTTCGGCCGCTGCTTTTCTTAAAGCAAAACATTAATTCAGTCTTTTGATAAAAGATAATGGTGTCATGTGATATTTGGCTTTAAAGGCTCTGTGAAAATAAGAAAGATTATGAAAGCCAACGGAGAGTGAGACTTCCAGGATGGAAGTTTCTCCATGTTCAAATAATTCTACTGCTTTTTCGAGCCGGACATTATTAATATATTGGATGCAGGTCATGTTCATATGCTTTTTGAAAAAACGCATAAAATGGTATTCACTGAAATAGCAAAGCTCTGCAAGTTCGGAAATTGTGAGAGGCTCAGCATAGTGGAGATCGATATAATCGAGTACATTTTTCAGCTTATCTGAAGAAGCAGAAATAGTTGCAGACTCCGTGGTGCTATATTGAAGTAGGAGAAACAGTGCCTGCAATAGGACTGATTTCAGGGCAATTTCATATCCAAATGTTTGTTCCGTATAGAGTGAAGCCATTTTTATAAAGCATTCATGAAGAGAATGATGTGCAGGGTGTGTGGATGAAATATGATAAGGCAAGGTCAATTCATGATTTATCATAGGTGTAAGATAACGGGTGGAGCATATATCTGTTGCATTTCCCCCTAAAAAGTTAACATGAAACACATAGGTTTCTGAGCAGAAATCATCAGTTCCATTCAGGCGGATCGAATGTAAAAGTAGTGGTGGAATGAATAACAGATCACCTTCATTTACTTCATACTCGACTAAATCAATTTGATAAATACAGGAACCTTTTGTTATCAAAGTGAGTTCTGCTTCTTCGTGCCAGTGAGTCATAATGACCGGGGAATTTAAGTTAAGTTTTGTAATATATTTTTGGATCGGAAAGAATACTTCTCCATGTTTTGCATTTTCTTTTTGCTCTAATATGAGTGAATGTGGAACGTTCATTCGGATCTCCCTCTAAAATAGCAGTATTGTGTTATATAATGAAAAATAATGCAAGAATTCATACGAATACAATCATATAATAGCAGTATAATACAGAAGATGGAAACTGGCAATACGGTTACATCAGTGAGTGGCAAATAAAATGATATGAAAGAGGATGATAATATGGTAAAAAAAGTGGTGGCATGACAAGGTAGCATATCAGATATATCCGAAGAGTTTTCTTGATACAAATGGAGATGGAATCGGAGATTTGAGAGGTATCATATCGAAACTGGATTATTTAAAAAAGCTTGGAATTGATATTATATGGTTATCACCGATCTATAAATCACCATTTGTAGATCAGGGCTATGATATTGCAGATTATTATGCAATTGCCGAAGAATTTGGAACGATGGAAGAATTTGATGAATTGCTGGCGGAAGCGAAAAAGCGAGACATGCATATTATCATGGATCTGGTAATCAATCATTGTTCTGACAAACATGAATGGTTTCAGAAAGCATTAGCGGATCCGGAAGGAGAATATGCGGATTATTTCTATTTCCGAGAAGGAAAGAATGGAAATCCGCCGAGTAATTATCGTTCTTATTTTGGCGGAAGCTGTTGGGAACCGGTGCCGGGAACGGATAAATATTATTTTCATATGTTCGCAAAGGAACAGCCGGATCTGAACTGGGAGAATCCGAAATTAAGACAGAAACTCTATGATATGATCAACTGGTGGCTGGAAAAGGGACTTTCCGGTTTTCGAATCGATGCGATCATTAATATCAAGAAAGATTTGAAATTTCCTGATTTTGAACCGGACGGGGCAGATGGCATGGCCGGCTGCTGGAAAATGGTTGAAAGTGTAGATGGTGTTGGAGAACTTCTGGAAGACTTAAAGAAAAATACATTCCAAAAATACGATGCATTTACAGTAGGAGAGGTCTTCAATATGAAAGCGGATGAATTACCGGAATTTATTGGAGAAAACGGACATTTCTCAACAATATTTGACTTTAGTGCACATTGTCTCAGTGATGGAGAACATGGATGGTATGATGCTCCGAAGATGGAATTTTCTAAATGGAGAAAAGCAATCTTTCAGTCTCAGATAGAACACAGAAGTATGGATTTAAAGCAAATATTATAGAGAATCATGACGAACCGAGAGGTGTGTCAAGATTTCTTCCGGCTTATGCCCAGACTCCGGAGGGAACGAAGATGCTTGCTACGGTCAATCTTCTTCTCAGAGGAATTCCT
>ENA-OQET01001240-OQET01001240.1-human-gut-metagenome-genome-assembly--contig:-NODE-1240-length-11666-cov-3.244649_pt1 | contig 11666 bp, 13 predicted proteins | sample MGYA00242800_ERZ504645 | MGnify/ENA primary metagenome ERZ504645 (study PRJEB26092, sample SAMD00036308) | human gut metagenome | host: Homo sapiens | study: EMG produced TPA metagenomics assembly of... | reverse complement strand
TCTTGATAGGTTCATTCAGAAACACAGTCAGGAAGCCCTCAAGCACCCCAAAGTTCGCCTTCTGGCGAAGCAAACTCTTGATAGCCCAGTCAAAACGTATGTATCTATCTCTTAGCTCTGTCATATTTACCTCCTTGGTTTTAATGATTCACTTATCCTTCTGCTGCAAAAAAACTTTTATTATGCTTGATAATAAATAGTATCTTCTGCATTTGACGGTTTGTATATACCAGCATCTGCGAACAGTCCTTCAAAGCATAAATCTTCGTCTAATTCAGGCCAATGAATACCATATCTACTCAATACGAAAGCCTTACGCTGGGCAGGTGTGGCGTTAGCAAGACGGTTCCAACGACTGAAAGGATAGTTAGCCTTCCAGCCATTTTGGGTTTCTGCCCAAATATGGGCATCGTCAACCCAAACGCGATTTACTCTATATTGCTCCATAATATCTTATTTTTGATTAAAATACTCTTTCCATCTATCTATAATGACCGCCTCATTCTCAGAAATAATAGATTCTATCAAGGCAATATCATGCTTTTTGAATCCATGATTATAAATCTGGGTTAGAGGAGATACATTGTATTTTGCTTCATTTCCATCCTTGATAACATGGACATGAATTGGTTCATGATCATTAGAATAAAACATGAATCTGAATCCGAAAAATATAAATATTGTTGGCATCGTTTCTTTTTCTGCAAAGATACGCTTTTCTTCTGAAAGATGCAAGGAATTATTGAAAAAATGTTTGAGGGTGAGGGAGATAAAAAGAAAAAGGTGTATCCCGCTTGCCCGATATATGGGGCAAGAAGGATACACCTTATATTATAGTCCTTTAATTTCCTGCTCTGTCAAACCAGTAATTAAAGCAATCTGCTCTATGCTCAATCCATTAGCCAGCATTTTGCGGGCAATGTCATTTTTTTTTCTTCGGCACGACCTTCAGCTTTGCCTTCTGCACGGCCTTCAGCACGGCCTTCTGCACGACCTTCAGCACGACCTTCAGCTTTGCCTTCTTCCATACCTTCCAATCTTGCATTTCCCAAAACGTCATTTTGAATCATGATGGCATTGATATGTTCATCGTATGCATAACGTTCTGCATCCGACATAGAATAGTATTTCAGTTTCTCACGAGCTTCCTGCAGACCTGGTGCCTGGGTGTCTGGCGAGATGACTCCATTTTTCAGGTATTCAACCCATTCTTCCAATGGTGATTTAGCCACCTTATTGAATTCATTAACTCGAACCAGAATATAGGTTGGGAATATCTCTGAAGGCGATTTCCTCACTATCGTATCTTTCTCCTTGGTACTGATAATCAGGTGGTCTTGGGTATGCAAGCCCACGAAATTGTTCTGTCCCACATAAATATAGTCAGAACCCTTGCCCAGATCAAAGTACAGAATGCTGATGGAATATACCTTCTTCACCTCTTTATAGGTATTGCCTAGATTGATATGATTGAAAATAGACTGATACCACTTAAAATAAATGCTTTCACAATAATATAGAATACGGAATGCATGAATATCTACAAAGATAATTTCTCCCTTGCTATTTTTGGCTTTGATATCTACACGATTAAATTTATCTTCAGCTGCCTGCTGGTTGCCTTCGCTGTCCAGAATATCAACTATCTTGATAGGTTCATTCAGAAACACAGTCAGGAAGCCCTCAAGCACCCCAAAGTTCGCCTTCTGGCGAAGCAAACTCTTGATAGCCCAGTCAAAACGTATGTATCTATCTCTTAGCTCTGTCATATTCTACCTCCTTATTTTAAATTATTCAGCATTGTTTATTTTTCATTGCCCTGCGTTCAAAATCACAATTAGTGATTGCGCTTTCTTCAATAAGGACAAAAAGTCTATAAACTTTTCTTTTGTCCAAGTTTCCATTTTATGGCCTGTTCTGTCAACCTGTATTGTTGGCGAGGATGGTTTGGGATATCAGGATATTTACGCTCTATAGCCCCTTCGTCGAGGGCTGGCAAAATATAGGTTGTCCTAAATCTCAGTCGGCTCTTTAATCCACAAGTTTTCATCATTTCCCCTGTTGATAAATAATCATCTGAAACAGCTAGAATTAAATCTTTAACTTGGTTCGTACTTGGTTCGTACTTGGTTCGTACTTGGTTCAAATTTAATCCCAGTTGCATCCCCACAGGAGTCTTCATCGGATCGGTTACAGGCCGCACGAATGTCACGCAAATGAAGCCACCGTTGATGCTCCACTTCGGTTCTGGAGCATTCTGTGCCTTGCAAGCCTCCATGATACGGAATGCGCCAGACCCCCAACTTTCAAGGAAAGTGGTGCGGTAAAGCACTTCCGCCATGATGGGATTGTATGGATAGGAACTGTGTGACTGTTTGATTGTTTCTGTGTTGAGTTGTGGCGGCAATACACCAGGATTCTCAATCTCTATGCGGTCATCATATATGGCAATACTTGGCGTAAGGTTGTACTTCTCGAACTGCCTATGACAAAGGCTGTTTGTAAGGGCTTCCCTCAACGCTTCGGCTGGTACCTCCATATTTTCCTCACGACGGAAGCCAACAATTTTGCCACTCATGTTCAGGTGCTTCAAGAAGAAAGCCATACCGGCATCAAGCAGTTGGAAGAAATTTCCTTCCACCCTTTGGTTGTCGATGAACTCTATCTTATTGATTCCGCGGAAACGAGCCAAACGCAGCTGCATCTGCGTGTAGCCCCTTAATTTGGTGGAAAACAGGGCGGCAGCGGCGTTATTGGGAACGCCATCGTTCATTAGTTCAAGTTTTCTGAGTACATCCGAAAGAGGCTCTGTCAAAGCTGTGGCTGGCATGCGGTTCTTCTCCACGCCGAGCCGTATAGCTCCCCTGATGAGTTTCTCGTCCATATCATCAATGGTTATGTCATCAGCCGACTGTCTCTCCCAGGCATAATAGTTTGGTTTGTTGGCACGCAGCCGTTCCTCAAACATATTGCGAGGCATCAGCTTCGTGGTACTTTCAACCTTATAATATGGGCTACCATGATAGGTATAAGGTGCCGTTCCCCAAACGAATGCTTCGAAATACATTGCTATGACTTGACAGCCTAGTCTATCGGGCACGTCAATGTATTGAATGTCAATCGAAACTGCTGGTTCGAGACCACTCAACGCTTGGGCTATCTCTCTTTGTGTATTATCCGTAACCTCCTGTCCGAGAATCTTAAGAGACTTAGGGGCTACACCGAACACCAGCCAACCGCCAGCACCATTGAGGAATGCACAGGCAGTGTGCATACCATCCTTCAACTCACCTGTAGTTTTTTTCAACTCCAAATGTACGTTTTCATCGTTGGCTATAAGCCTTTCAAGTTCCTCTATGTCCATATTTACCTCCTTGTTTTAATGATTCAACTTTCGTGCTGCAAAGATTACGCAAACGAGCGCAATGTAAGCTTGCTTACAAATTGCCGAGTGCAGCTAATCTTCTGCAAAGATACGCTTTTCTTCTGAAAGAAGCAAGGATTTTTTGGAAAATGTTTGAGGGTGAGGAAGATAAAAAGAAATAAAGAACCCGGGGTCATCACCAGCATCGAATAATCTGGGAGAGGGCCTTTCCGGGACTGCGCTGCAAAGATAATAATAAATATGGATTATACCAAAGAGTTTTTCGAAAAATTATTCTCCACGATAAAAGCCATTATTGCTCATTTCCTGCACGATTTTAATCTCTTCTTCCTTCATGATAATCTATTTTTACTGACTTGATTGGTTTGAGAAAAGTCTCTGGATTGATATACAGATTCTTCAATATGGGCAAAAGGTCAATATACTCTTCCGTTTCGCCCAAACCTTCATAATCTGCCATAACAACAATATATCCCTTATCCCATTCCTTAACCTCTGTATATCGTTTGAGGCATTTTGGAGAACGAAATCGGATATTATTATTGCCATATCTAAACGAAGTCATATCTCCATCATTGGAGAGTAACGCTACTGATGAAAGATTCTCCTGTTCATACCTTTATCTCAAATGTGGTGCAACTTCACCGTTTGGCAACAATATTCCTGCCTCAATAAGAAATTTTCTTGCAGCTTCTTTACTGGCAGTAGAAGCCTTTCTTGCAGCCTCTAATCTTTCTTGTCTTTTGCTATCAAATAAATCCATATTCTATCTCCTTGTTTTAATGATTCAACTTTCGTGCTGCAAAGATTATGCCAACGAGCGCAATAAAAGCTTGCTTTCAAATTGCCGAATGCAACTTGGCTGCTGCAAAGATACGCTTTTCTTCTGAAAGAAGCAAGGAATTATTGAAAAATGTTTGAGGGTGAGGGAGATAAAAAGAAAAAGGTGTATCCTCGCTTGCCCGATATGTTGGGCAAGAAGGATACACCTTATTATATATATGAGAGATATATGTCCGATTGCTTATTTCACAATCTTTGTTGTCTTGTTTCCACACTTCAGGATAAACAAGCCGTTGCCTGGGATATTGTTCTTCTGGAACTCGGAGGTTTTCATCTTGCATACCTGTTGACCTTCTGCATTATATACATAGGTATAAGGAGAAGAAGATTTGGCATCTGTTATCAGCTGACCGATACCCGTGGTAGTAGATTGCAGATAAACTTCATCCAGGAAGAATGCCTTGGAAGAAGTAAAGGTGAGCTTTGTCTTGCCCTTTGACTTTACTGTCACAACAGCTTCGTTCCATTGACCATTCTTCATAGAAATGCTCTGGATATCCAATTCTGCATTCTCTGCTGACAAATTGAGCGTAGCATCAGCCTTACCAATAGGAGCACATTTAAAGGTAAGCTTTGCCTCACCATTCAACTCGAACTCTGGAGATGTGAGGGTGACATTAGCAGCCGAAGTCGTACCGAAACGACCACACTGGTTTCCGCCCTTCTGATAATTGCAGGTCCATCCCTCAACATTAGGTGCAAAGGTTCCTGTAGCAAAGTCATGACTCAACATTGGTGGTACGAAACTGCCGTCATTGCCACCCGTACCCTGACACTTGTCAAAGGACTCGTGGAAGATGTATCCATCCTGTGAAGAGGCTACATTATAGTTGATGAATTTGAAAGAAGCCGTCTTATCTTCCGCCATGGCGATATCGCTGATAGAGATATTCATCAGTTTCTTACCATCCGTATTTTCATGCTGAGTGGTTGCGGCAGGAGTAGTCTTGCTACCTAAGGCATTGACCCCATTATAAGGCCAGGCGTCGCCCTTTTCATCATTTTCTTTCTTGCTGTTATCAGCAGGAATGAATGTAATATGCTCAAATTGGTTATATTCTGGATCATTGGTATTCGGCATATTGATTTCCCATATCTTTTCATCATAGTTGATATGATTGATGATGATACCCGAAGCTGCCAGACCCGCATCCCAGCCTTCCTGCTGGCGGTTTTCGATGATGTAATACTCATCACTGAAACCAGGGTTTGTGAATTTATAGGCATTACCTCCCTTGGCTACTGTAGCCATACCGGTCACTTCAACATTCTCGGTTAATTCAACTGGTTCTATCCAGCCGGCAGCATACTTCTCGTAAGCTGAATATCCGGCAGGACAATAGCTGTTGCCATTGTAGCTGCCAGAGCACATCAAATCCCAGGTTCCCATGCCATAAAAGCCTTTATACTGCGTATCATAAGCATCAGGGAAACCTAAGCAATGGGAGAATTCATGGCAGATGGTTCCGATACCATCTATTCTAGTATCAGAAGCCAACTCATTACTGCATGCATAGGTATAAACCTTTTTGTCTCCATACGCAGTAGGCATTGGCAAATTGTATTTATGCGGCCATATCGTATTGGCATCTCCACCTGTAGCTTCACCACGACCTGCATATAGGACAAATACAAGATCTACTTCTCCGTCATCATCCCAATCGTAAGGAGCGAGATTCCAACCATCATTCACGGCATTCTGGCAGGCTGCTGCTACCATGCCTTGTGGATTCTTGTCGCCACCATCCTTTGAGTTTTCACCATAAACCTCATAATTGGCAAGAGTATAAGGACCAGCAATATCAAAGGTCAGGTCGAACTGACCGTTGCTCTGTGCGTGAAAATAGTCCTTGACACTACCACGGAAGTTTCCTTCGCTGAAGCCTTCTTCGTTGGCTACTCTGTTATAGAAAGCCTTTGGATCAGCCATGGAGAATTTCTTGTTGGAGAACTGGACCAGGATAATGAGGCAGCGTTTCTTTCCGATATAAGATACTTTCTGTCGGGCATTGGTACGGGCATTGGTCTTTACCAAGCCACCTCTTGTAAGATAAGGTCCCTGATTATTGGCTCTGAGTTCCTTGCTGCGCTGTACAAGATTCTCCATATTGGCTGTAACCAGCCCCTTTTCGGTCATCGTATAGTTCTTGCCGTCCTTATCTTGCCAGAACTTCATAAACTCATCGCCCCGAAGCTGTACTTCGATTGTTTGACCATTGGCTAGTTTCAGCGTCTTCCAGATACCAGGCTTGGCTGGAATGGCATAAAGTGAAACTGTGGCCAAAGCTAACATAATGAATGAAATTAGTTTTCTTTCATAACGAACTTATTAATAATTGATTGTCTGATACCTCTTCAAAATCAAGATAAACGATTTAAAAGAAAAAAAGGAGAGAGTCGCCTTTCAATTGTAAAACGACATTCTCTCCTTTAATATTTTGATAATTTAGCCCATATCAAGAGGCCTTATCTTGTCAATTTAATGTTCTGAATGCTAAAGAATATATAATTTGTAGGCTGTTGATCTGGGTATGTAAAGAGACGACCAACAAGCATGCCTTCACCAAACGTCAATGTCTTCATGTCGTCAGACCATGTACCTGTGATTGGGTCAGTCGACCATGCACCGTCCTTTTTGTTAAAAGGAACAACCAAGTGAGGTCCTATGCTAAAGTTATAGGCACCCATGACATCCTCACCCATTCTGAATGCTACAGAACCTGTTCTTGTAGTTTTGTCATAACTAAAGGTAAGTGGTGCCTCACATGTAGGCTCTCCATTGATACCTGTGATATAAAGGACTTTGTTGAAATCTGCCTCTGTTTCATCTGCTGCACCTTTAATAGTTACATCCCAAGAAACAGCTTCACCATCTCTGTCAACACCCGTCATCTTCCATTTACCCTGGAGCTTGCTGTAGAACTCAGCATCATTATCCTTCAGAGTGATGGTTGTGCTGGCATTCTCAGAAATCTTGGCACCCTTTGCATCTACGATGGTAACCTGGAAAGTACGAGGATCGTTGATATCATCATCGTCTACAGTTTCGATTTCTACGTTGTCTACACCATCAGAGATGTTGATAGTCTTATCAGTAACATAATAGTTAACATCTTCCTTTGCAGGATTAGCACCAACTTCCTTAAGCTCAACAGTAACGAAGACATTACCGTTGGTCTCGCCCTTCACTTCGATTGGAACGTTAAAGAGACCCTTACCCTCATTTACTGTCATTTCAGTTTGCGCCATTCCAACAGTAACATCTGAAGCAGAGTTCCATGAATCATCGTCGCTAGAGCAGGCTGCGAAGAAGGTTACTGCAGCCATCAACATGAACAATTTTATATATTTCATATTTTCTATTCTTTATTGTGATACAACTAGATTAATAACCTGGGTTCTGCTGACCTGCCAAGTTAGGGTTTGAATCCATCTCGGTCTTTGGAATAGGCCACAAGAAACGATGATCATCAGCTGCATAAGAGAGAGACTGGCCCATCTTCACAACGATACCGTCGAGATCAGGATTCTCATCATGTGTAGCATAACGTGCAAAACCCTTGCCAAGACGACGAACATCCATCATACGCATACCCTCACCGATGAACTCCTTCTGGCGCTCGTTCAGGATAACAGACAAGATGGTGTTAGCTGAGTAATCGTTTGGCTCATAGCCCTCGATACGCTTAGCCAGGAATGCCTTCAAGTACTTGTTGGCATTTTCTGTACTGCCCTGACGAGCCTCAGCCTCAGCAGCAATCAGATACATCTCTGAAGAACGGAACACCTTGCTCATGTTCATGATGTTGTTGGTTGTACCAGTACGGAGTGCTGCGTTACCAGGGAACTTATTCAATACGTATGCCTGATAATTTGTACCCTCTACATCAAGCTTCTGATATACCTTGAAGAAAGTATTGAAACGGACATCACCCTCACCATAGAGATTCAATACTGCGAATGTTGGGATATAGTCAGCACCAGTCTCTGAAGAGTTGATGTATTCTGCACCATTAGAGCCACCCTAACTCAGTAGGGGTCATCGTAGGGCGGAAGATTACCTCAGTACCCTCATCATCTGTCCACATCTTAGCATAGTCTGCAATCTCTGTCAATGGGAACTTGCCAGAATTGATAACTGCCTCTGCATTATCTGCAGCTGTCTTCCAGAAATGTTCGTCTGCATCCAAAGAAATCTGATAAATCACCAGTCCCTGAGAAGCATATTTGTTATACAATTCACGCAAAGCTAAGTTACGCACACCCGAAGCGGCAGAAGAATAGGCTGTAAAATCAATCAAGACAACTTTACCTTTCAAGTCTGTCAGGCGATGTGTCTTACCGTTCAAGTCCTTCAGCTCAATATCAATGATAGAAGCTTCCTGAATCTTGTCAGCCGGAAGTGTCACATCTTTTACCTGGGGCGTACGGGTATTCTTCATACCTTTTATTACCATATTATAAAGGTTGCGTGAACGGTCGGCATGAGGATACAAGTTGTTCAAACTGGTAGCTACTGCCGCAAAGCATTTCACATCTTCCTTACTGGTCAACGGATCAAAAATCATATAGCCGTTCAACTGCTGGAACAAAGCAAAATAAGCGTATGCCTTGTTAGGAGCTGCAAAAATATAATTGCGTTTTACCTGATCTTTATATGCATTCACCAATAAAACAGACTGTCTTGAGCTACTCCGGCAGGAAGTCCGGACTGTCCTAATTTATTCACCTGCTCCTGCAAATTTGCCTGAAGCAGTACCAGTTCCTTTATCTTCTGGTTATTTTCTGAACCCTCCACCTGATAAGCGGTAGCAAAACCGGAATTATCGGCTTTCACCGTCACTGTTTCAGTAGAGTCAACAGAGAAATTAATCACCTGATTATCCAGTCGAAGCCGATAAAAATCAGGAGAATCCGGACGAGCACCCGAAAAGTGAAACGTTCCACTCTCGTCCAATTTGACAGAATCGACTTTTACTATACCTTCCAGGCTGGTATGCTCCAGATACAGCATCTTGTCGGCTGCACCCGATACCGTTCCCTCTACCTTGAAAGCAGGCTCATTGTGACATGCCATCAGTCCGGCCGACAGCAATGCCATTAACAGATAAGTATTTCTTCTCATACCTGATTTTCTTTAATCTCACATTCTTATGTAAATTCTCCTCGCAAAGTTACTACAAAAAAGTGAAATGCGGAAAGATATAGTGATAGAATTGAGTTACAAGGGTTTTGGTTGAAGTGGCGATAATCCGTGAAGCCATTACAATCCCTGCCGAAGCCAAATCCTGACGCCGCTACGTTACTTGTTCGTAACCATGCCCGAAAATGCGACAAACGGGTACGAATAGCGAAACAAGGCTCTAAGGAATAGTGAGTTATCCATAACTCATGCGAAAAATCAGGTTACGGAAAAAGATTGCGCCGTTCCTCCCCGTTTTGCGTACCAACACCGGACTCTTCACCAACTAATTTTGAAACCCAAAAATTAAGGACAATGAAGAGTACATTTTCAGTAATCTACTACCTCAAGCGTCAGGTAGTGAAAAAGGACGGGACAGTTCCCGTCATGGGACGCATCACGGTGGACGGCAGCCAGACACAGTTCAGCTGCAAACTGACTGTCGATCCGAAACTGTGGGACACCAAAGGTGGACGTGTCACGGGCAGAAGCACGGCGGCACTCGAAACGAACCGTATGCTTGACAAGATGCGGGTACGCATCAACAGGCATTATCAGGAAATCATGGAGCGTGACAACTTCGTCACGGCGGAGAAGGTGAAGAACGCCTTTCTCGGACTGGAACACCGCTACCACACGCTGATGCAGGTGTTCCGCCAGCACAACGAGGACTACGAGAAGCAGGTGGAGGCAGGCATGAAAGCCAAAGGCACGCTGCTGAAGTACCGCACCGTTTACAAGCACATGCAAGAGTTCCTCGACATCCGCTACCATGTGAAGGACATCGCCCTAAAAGAGCTTACCCCGGCTTTCATCTCCGACTTCGAGATGTTCCTGCGCACGGACAAGCACTGCTGCACCAATACCGTGTGGCTGTACGTCTGCCCGTTACGGACGATGGTATTCATCGCCATCAACAACGAGTGGCTGACGCGCGACCCGTTCCGCGAGTATGAAATCAAGAAGGAGGAAACAACACGCAGTTTCCTGACCAAAGATGAGATCCGCCTGCTGATGGAGGGGAAACTGAAAAACGCCAAACAGGAATTGTACCGCGACCTCTACCTGTTCTGCGCCTTCACGGGGCTGTCGTTCGCGGATATGCGCAACCTTACGGAAGAGAATATCCGCACCTACTTCGACGAACACGAGTGGATAAACATCAACCGCCAGAAAACGGGCGTGGTGTCCAACATCCGCCTGCTCGACATCGCCAACCGCATAATCGGCAAATACCGGGGACTGTGCGGGGACGGCAGGATATTTCCCGTTCCGCATTATAACACGTGCCTTGCCGGTATCCGTGCCGTCGCCAAGCGTTGCGGCATCACCAAGCATATCACGTGGCATCAGAGCCGCCACACGGCAGCCACGACGATATTCCTCTCCAACGGTGTTCCCATCGAAACGGTCAGCTCCATGCTCGGACACAAGAGCATAAAGACGACGCAGATTTACGCAAAGATAACCAAAGAGAAGCTCAATCAGGACATGGAGAACCTTGCCGCAAGATTGAACGGCGTCGAGGAATTTGCAGGTTGCACCATCTAAAAAGAAAAGCCATGAAACGTGACACAATCATCATCGAGGACAAGGCAGTCAGCGTAACCGGTAACGACGTGTGGATGACCGCCACCGAAATAGCCGGATTGTTCCATACGACCGTCCCGGCAGTGAACGCCGCCATCAGAGCCGTCCGCAAGTCGGACGTGCTGAACGACTACGAGGTGTGCCGCTACATGCAGCTTGAAAACGGGCTGCACGCGGACGTGTACGCCCTTGAAATCATCATCCCGGTCGCTTTCAGGGTGAATACCTACAACACCCACCTGTTCCGCACATGGCTGGTGGGAAAGGCACTCTCACAAGAGAAACGGCAGACATACGTGATGTTCATACAGAACGGAAAAGCCGGGTATTGCTGATTGCACATACCCCATAAGACAAGTAAACGGGTAGCACCACAAAAGGTGTCACCCGTTTACTTTTTCATGAAACCGCCTCACTCCAGCGGCTTGCGGTAGTTCGCTTCCAGTACCCCGCGCAGCCCCGTTTCCGGGTAAAGCACCTTCCCTCCCAAAAGTATGAAGGGCAACACGCGGTTGTTGCGGTATTCCTGCAAGGTGCGCCGGCTCACACGGAGCAGTTCCGACACCTCGCCGTCCGTCAGGTAACGCTCCCCGTCCAGCGGAGGACGGTAACTTTCCAGAAATGCGGACAGCCATTTCGAGCCTTTGCGCATATCCTGCACCACAG
>ENA-OQET01001237-OQET01001237.1-human-gut-metagenome-genome-assembly--contig:-NODE-1237-length-11679-cov-3.289474_pt1 | contig 11679 bp, 15 predicted proteins | sample MGYA00242800_ERZ504645 | MGnify/ENA primary metagenome ERZ504645 (study PRJEB26092, sample SAMD00036308) | human gut metagenome | host: Homo sapiens | study: EMG produced TPA metagenomics assembly of... | reverse complement strand
ATTTCTATGCCATGTGAAAATGCAGCTCAGAGTAATGATTATTTTGAATTTATCGGGGAATACAGCGGAGTACTTGACTATGTAAAAGAAGAATTCAACACAGAATGTATTACAGTGATCGATCAGAGATTCGCGATCGCATATGTCAAAAAGAACGGACGGACATCCATATATGGACAAAATTATCCATATAATACGATTCCACGTTGTTTCGGTCTGATGGACACACAGATGTTAGAAGATGTCGGAGTAGCGCAAGTCAGAAGGAGTATCTTGGATCTTTATGGAAATGGTGTTTTAGTTGGAATGATCGATACAGGGATCGACTATGAACATCCAGCATTTCGCTATGAAGATGGCAGCAGTAAGATATATTCTCTCTGGGATCAGACAATAGAAGGTGACCCAGAAGATACATTTCTGGGATATGGGACAGAATATACAAAAGAACAAATAGAAGAGGCACTGAAAAGCGACGTGCCACAGCAGAAAGTACCATCGAAGGATGAATCTGGACATGGTACTTTTTTAGCAGGTTTAATTGCTGGAAATGAGGATAACGAAACAGGATTTTCAGGAATTGCTCCGAATGCAGGATTGATCGTAGTGAAATTAAGAAAAGCAAAGACTATTTGAAAGAATATTACTGTATTGATCCAAAATATGAAGCATATGCAGAAACAGACATCATGCTGGCAGTTCACTATATCGATCATATTGCAGAACAGTTGCAAAGACCGATCGTCATATTCTTAGGCATTGGCACCAACCTTGCGTCTCATCTTGGAACAGGACCATTAGACCAGTATCTGTCAGGCAGAGCGATGCTTCGGGGAGTCGCAGTTGTCACAAGCGCTGGAAATGAGGGGCAGGCAAGACATCATTACAGTGGTCAGGTTTCACAAAATGATGCAAAAGTGGAAGTCAAAGTTGGAGAGTCGGAGTATGGATTTACAATGGAACTATGGGGATTAGCTCCGAACCGCTATTATGTAGATATTGAGTCACCGTCAGGACAGAAAACAGGTAGGATACAAGGTGGGTTAAGCGGGCAAAGATATGTAACATTTTTATTAGAAAAAAGCAAGGCTGATCGTAGAATACTTTACGGTAGATACATCTGCAGGAGCTCCAGTTATCGTTATGAGATTTCAAAATCCGGCACCAGGAATCTGGAACATCTACGTCAGTGACGATGGCGTAGGAAATCGTGAATTTGATCTGTGGCTTCCAATCACAAACTTTATCAGCGAAGATACATTTTTCTTGGAATCCACACCATATAATACACTGGTAGCGCCATCAAATACAGGATTGCTGATATCTTGTGGAAGTTATAATTCCAACACAGGAAGCCTCGCGATCGACAGCAGCAGGGGATTTCCAAGAAATGCGGTTAAACCAGATTTTACAGCACCAGGAGTAGAAATTTCTAGGACCGTTACCAAGGAAACGCTATGGCAGAAAATTCAGGAACAAGCGTTTCAGGAGCAATTACCGCGGGTATAGCAGCATTGATGTTAGAATGGGGGATCATGCAGAAAAATGATATGCAGGATCAATACGACAAGAATTAAAAATTTATCTGATCCGGGGGAGCAAGGAGAGATCCGGAAAGAATCTATCCAAACAGAGAATGGGGGATATGGTCAAGTGGATCTGTATGAGACATTTTTGGGGAATTCGGTAACAGCTATTTTTTTGACTCATACATGCAGCATTACTTTTCGATAATTTACGAAGCAAAGAAACAACAACTAAGAAACAGTCCCCACAAATATCCGTTCACTCCATACAAAGGAATCGCAAATAAAATAAACAAATCTGGATCACAAGAGATACACTATTATGAAGTAGTGTATCTTTGTTTTTCCAAGCCCATTTAATATGGTAGATAAGATGGAAGAACAATACAAAAACGGACATAAAAAAGACAATGATCTTAAATACTTTCCGCAAAGAGGATCATGAAAAAAAGAAATTTCCAATCCAGGGTCCAAAAAACAAAGAATCCGCCAAAAGCTCCAATTCCAAGAAATGTACAAAAGATAAGAGGTAAGATCGCACAACGTCGAAGATAAGAGGGATCGTTGTGAGTTTTGGCAGCAGAAATCTTAGGCAGAAGCATCAAAGATAATGCATTGGTGATCGTAGAAGGAAACATGATAAAAGGCAGTGCCATGCCGCTTAAGATGCCATAGATCTCGACGCTGCGGTAACGATTTCCATAAAAACGATATAACATCATTGGGATCAGAATACTTTGCACACTCTGTAATAAGGTGACAGAAAAACTATTCAAAGTCAGTGGGATCCCAAGGGATAACAGTTCATGAAATACAGAAAGTTTTGATGCAGAAAGAGTAGACTTTGACAAGCTGTCAGCAGACTTTTTGTGTAAGAAATAGAAGATCAGAGTAAAGAAAAATGAAACGATCTCCCCAACAGTCATTCCACAGACAGCTAGAAAAGCAGGAACTGGCATTTTCTCTATCATGAATACAGAAAGTAAAAAGATAGAGGATACCCTTGAAATCTGTTCCAGACACAAAGAAAAAGCAGGAACACCCGAATTCTCAATTCCAAGGCAGTACCCATGAATACAGTTTTTGATCCCGACAAATGGAAGAACAAGAACAGCAAGTCTCAGGCATGGTACACAGCTTGGTTCATGAAGAAAAACTGAACAGATCAGTTCTGCATACCAAAATACAAAGAAGGAGAAAATGATACAAAGGCACAGTGTAAGAATGATCGTAATGCGAAGTACATAACGAGCAGCATTAATATTTCCCGCAGCTTTTTTCTCAGCAGTGATCTTAGAAAGTGCGATCTGAAATCCCTGAAAACAGACAGCAAACCCGAGGAGATAAACAGGAAAGATCAATTGATAAATTCCAATCTGATGTGCACCGATCACGCCTGCCAGAAATATTCTATTATAGAAGCCGATGAGTCTTGAAAAAAAATTAGAGAGTGTTAAAATCACAGTTCCGCAAATAAACGGGCTTGCCTTTTTCATAGGAAATACCAGCCATTTTTAATCATTGTATGAAATAAAAAAAAAAGATATGACAAATAATGTTGACATAAGATACATGCTTTGTTAAGATAACAAATGAAATCCGAGTTATATAGTCGGGATTGAGGTGAGAGAATGAAATTATCGACAAAAGGACGCTATGGATTAAGAGCGATGGTAGACATTGCAGTATACAGTCAGGACAGCCCGGTACCGATCAGTGCGATCGCAGAGAGACAGAATATTTCAGTCAGATACTTAGAGCAATTATTACCCAAATTGAAGAAAGCGGGGATTATCAAAAGTATTCGTGGAGCACAGGGTGGATATATGTTAGATAAAGATCCAAAAGATATTTCGGCAGGAGATATTTTAAGGACTTTGGAAGGAGATTTAACACCAATCGACTGTGCAGCATTTACCGGAGACACATCGACTTGCAGTGGCACAAAATTCTGTGTGACCAAGACAGTTTGGCAACGAATCAATGACAGCGTTCAGCAGGCGGTTGATTCGATCACTTTACAAGAATTGATGGAAGAATCAATCGAAATACATACCAAATATGATCAAGAAGAAAGGTAGGAATCATAATCATGGAAAAGAAAATCATTTACTTAGATCATGCTGCTACTACAGCAACAAGACCGGAAGTTGTAGATGCAATGCTTCCTTATTTTACAGAAAACTTCTGGAATCCATCCAGTGTATATACACCAGCATTAAATAACCGTAAAGTTGTAGACGAATCAAGAGAAACGATCGCAAGATCACTTGGAACAACACCAGAGAATATCTACTTCACAGCAGGTGGTTCTGAATCTGATAACTGGGCATTAAAATGTACAGCAGAAGCTTATGCAAACAAAGGAAAGCATATCATCACAAGTAAGATCGAACATCATGCGATCCTTCATACATGTGAATATCTTGAGAAAAAAGGATTTGAGATCACATATATTGACGTTGATGAGAACGGAATCTTAAAATTAGATGACTTAAAAGCAGCGATCAGACCAGACACGATCCTGATTTCTGTGATGTTTGCAAACAACGAGATCGGAACGATCCAGCCAATTAAAGAGATCGGAGCTATCGCAAAAGAACACGGAATCTTATTCCATACAGATGCAGTTCAGGCATATGCTCAGATTCCGATCAATGTAGATGAATATAATATCGATATGTTAAGTGTCAGCGGACACAAATTCGGTGGACCAAAGGGAATCGGATTCTTATATATCAGAAAAGGATTAAAACTTCGTTCTTTCATTCATGGTGGAGCACAGGAAAGAAAAAGACGTGCCGGAACAGAGAATATCACAGGTATCGTAGGAATTGCAAAAGCAGTTGAGATCGCATTTGCAACAATGGATGAAAGAATCAAGCATGAGACAGAAGTCCGTGACTATGCGATCAAGAGAATCCTGGCAGAAGTTCCATACTGCCGTTTAAATGGAGATGCACAAAAGAGAGTACCAAACAACATCAATATCAGTTTCCAGTTTATCGAAGGAGAATCTTTACTGATCATGCTTGACATGGCAGGAATCTGTGCATCCAGTGGATCAGCATGTACATCAGGATCTTTAGATCCATCTCATGTACTGTTAGCGATTGGACTGCCTCATGAGATCGCTCATGGATCACTTCGTATGACAATCGGAGAAGAAACAACAAAAGAAGATATGGATTATGTTGTAGACAATATCAAAGAAATCGTGACAAAATTAAGAACAATGTCACCATTATATGAAGATTTTGTAAAGAAAAATAATTAAGAGGTTTTCCATAGAGGAAAATAATGAAAATAAAATTTCAGTAGAATTTATAGATAAGATCAGGAGGAATCATAATGTACAGTGAGAAAGTAATGGATCATTTTCAGCATCCAAGAAACGTAGGAGAAATTGAAAATGCCAGTGGTGTGGGAACAGTTGGTAACGCAAAATGTGGAGATATCATGAGAATCTACTTAGATATCGATGATAATGGAATCATCCAGGACGTTAAATTCAAGACATTTGGATGTGGAGCAGCCGTTGCAACAAGCAGTATGGCAACAGAGCTTGTCAAAGGAAAGAACATTCAGCAGGCATTAGAAGTAACAAACAAAGCGGTTATGGAAGCATTAGATGGACTTCCACCAGTGAAAGTTCACTGTTCTTTACTTGCAGAAGAAGCAATTCACGCAGCATTATGGGATTATGCTGAGAAAAATGGTATCAAGATCGAAGGATTAGAAAAACCTAAAACAGATATCAGTGAAGGTGAAGAAGAAGAGGAATACTAGGAGGCAGTTGTGAAAGAAAAAGTCGTGGTTGGAATGTCAGGAGGCGTTGATTCATCCGTTGCGGCATATCTCTTAAAGAAACAGGGATACGATGTGATCGGTGTGACAATGCAGATCTGGCAGGAAGAAGATGAGTTTGTTCAGGAAGAGAATGGTGGATGCTGTGGACTATCAGCTGTTGATGATGCAAGGCGTGTAGCACAGATGATCGGAATTCCTCATTATGTCATGAATTTTAGAAAAGACTTCAAAGATAAAGTTCATTGACTATTCTTGTGAAGAATATTTAAATGCAAGAACTCCAAATCCATGTATCGCATGCAACCGTTATGTGAAATGGGAGTCCTTATTAAAGCGTTGCTTAGACATTGGAGCAGACTATATTGCAACCGGACATTATTCACAGATCACGAAGCTTGATAACGGACGTTATGCATTAAAATGTTCTAAGACACAGAAGAAAGATCAGACCTATGCATTATATAATCTGACTCAGAATCAGCTTTCTAAAAATCACTCATGCCGATCGGGGCATACACAAAAGATGAAGTCAGACAGATTGCAGAAGAGATCGGACTGTTAGTTGCCAACAAGCCTGACAGTCAGGATATCTGCTTTGTAGATGATAACTATGGCGAATTTATCGAAGAGACAACTGGAACAAAGATTCCAAAAGGAAACTTTGTAGATCCAGAAGGCAATGTTTTAGGAGAGCATAAAGGGATCATTTACTATACAGTAGGACAGAGAAGAGGTCTTGGATTATCCTTGAAGAAACCAGGATATGTCATCAAAGTAGACAAAGATACGAATGAAGTTGTAGTCGGAGACAAACAGGATCTGTTTGCCAATGTTTTATATGGAAATAAAGTAAACTGTATGTCTGTACCAGAGTTTGAAGATGGTATGAAACTGATGGCGAAGATTCGTTATAATAGTCCGGAAGTCCCTTGTAGAGTCTATATGACAGGGGAAGATGAAGTAAGAGTTGTCTTTGATGAACCGCAGAGAGCGATCACGCCAGGACAGGCAGTCGTATTTTATGATGGAGATGTTGTTGCAGGAGGAGCTACGATCCTTCGTGCAGCAAAATGAAAATATGTGAATTTTATTTCATACTTTCTTCTAAAAAAAGTTATGTTACAATACAATAAGTTGTATATTAAACACATAACAGGAGAAAGAGGTAGTATGCTAAATTTTATCAGAGGATTTTGTATGGCATTAGCTGACAGTGTTCCGGGTGTATCTGGTGGAACGGTTGCGTTCTTACTTGGTTTTTATGACAAGTTTATCATGTCACTCGATCATTTGATGTCAGGAACAAAAGAAGAAAGAATTAAAGCAATTAAGTTTTTAATAAGGATCGGCATTGGATGGATCGTTGGAATGGGAGCAGCGGTTTCTGTTCTGGCAAGTATTTTTGATGACAGGATCTATGAGATCAGTTCTTTATTCTTAGGACTTATCATTTTTGCAATTCCGATGATCTGCAAAGAAGAGAAAGATTCGTTAAAAGGAAAATACCAGAATATCATATGGGCAGTGATCGGAGTTGTACTTGTTGCAGCGATCACATACTTTAATCCAGTATCTGGAAAAGGAATCAGTGTTAGCGTGGAACATTTAAATATCGCATTGGTTGTTTATATCTTCGCAGTAGCGATGGTAGCAATCTCAGCGATGGTACTTCCAGGGATTTCAGGATCAACAATGCTTCTGATCTTTGGGTTATATGTTCCAGTGATCACAGCACTCAAAGAAGTGATGCATCTTCATCTGTCTTACTTCCCAGTCATAGTGATCTTTGGATTTGGAATTTTGACAGGAATCGCACTCGTGATCAAACTGATCCGCCGTGCATTGGAGAACCATAGAAGTGCGATGATCTATTTTGTTATCGGAATGATGATCGGTTCTTTATATGCGATCGTTATGGGACCAACAACACTGGAGAATACAAAAGCAGCGATGACACTTCATACGTTCCATCCAGTATTCTTTATTATCGGTATCGTGATTGTCTTCGGTCTTGAGAAGATCAAAGCAATCGCAGAATAATACGAACAATTAAATGATACAAAAGTATTATGATCATAAAAGAAGTTTTGCAGGAATTTATCTGTGAGACTTCTTTTTTTGATATATTTTGTGAAGAGATGATGATCGTAAATTCATGATAAACATTCACAGTTTTGACATAATCCTATGATAGAATAAAGTCAACAAAATAAGAGGGATGTTTCTTTTTTATAGGAAAGAAATATAAATAAATGGTATGAGAAAATAAGATTAGGAGGAAGATGCAAGGTGAATGAATTAAAGATATTAGTTGTGGATGATGAAAGCAGAATGCGAAAGACTAGTCAAAGACTTTCTGACAAGAGCCGGCTATCAGGTGTTAGAAGCACAGGATGGTGAAGAAGCGGTTGATACCTTTTATTCTACAAAGGGAATCAATCTGTTAGTATTAGATGTTATGATGCCGAAGATGGACGGATGGGAAGTTGTCAAAGAAATCCGTAAAGTATCTAAAGTTCCGATCATCATGCTGACGGCAAAAGATCAGGAACAAGATGAACTTCTTGGATTTGAACTTGGAGTGGATGAATATATTTCCAAACCATTCAGCCCAAAGATCTTGGTTGCCAGAGTGGAAGCCATTTTAAGAAGAACGGTTCAGACAGAAGGTGAACAGATAGAAGCTGGCGGAATTGTCATGGATGTTGGGGGACATCATGTCTCTATTGACGGCAAAAGCATCAATCTGAGTTACAAAGAATTTGAATTATTACAGTATTTTATGTCCAATCAAGGAAGAGCTCTTACAAGGGAAAGTATCTTAAATCAGGTATGGAACTATGATTATTTTGGAGATGCAAGAACGATTGACACCCACGTAAAGAAATTAAGAAATAAACTTGGTGAAAAGGGTTCTTATATTCATACGATCTGGGGAATGGGATACAAATTTGAGGTTGAAGAGAATTGAGAAAGAAATTATTAAAGAACCGTTCAGTTAGAGTCAAGATGACATTGATGCTGATCATCATCATGACGTCGGTAATCTTATTATCAGTACTGATCAATCTTACTATGTTGAAGACATATTATACTGTGAAGGAAAAGAAGACGATCAAAGAATCCTATTACCAGATACAGAAAGGTTTTTCAAAAAGATACGGTACGGAAGAATGATGTGGATGAGATTGCGAAGACTATAATTACAGGATCTTGATCAGTGATGGATCAGGAACGATCGTTTATAGTTCTGAAGGAGAGAAGAGCTTGATGTATAAAAGCCTTTGGAATATTTTAAATGAAAATCTTGATAAGATCAGCAACCAGATCAAGAAGCAAGGTTATGCGGTTATGACAAATACCAATAAGAGTATGGGAACAAGCATCAATCTAATGGGCTATCTGGATGGTGATTATACAGTGATCATAAGTACACCGATGGAAAGTATCCAGACAAGTGCCAGATTATCCGGACAGTTTACGATGTATGTTGGACTGATCTTGATCATTTGCGGTGCCGTTGCGATGTATTTATACAGCCGTCAGTTCACAAGACCAATTGAAGACATGGCCAAGGCCGCGAATCAGATGTCACATTTAGATTTTGATGTGAAAGTACCAACAGGATCTGACGATGAATTAGGACGACTTGGAGCTAGTATCAATGAGTTATCATCAAAATTGGAATTCACCATTTCAGAACTGAAAACAGCGAACAATGAATTGCAAAAAGATATCGAGCAGAAAGTACAGATCGATGAGATGCGAAAGGAATTCTTATCCCATATATCACATGAATTAAAGACACCGATCGCACTGATCCAGGGATATTCGGAAGGCTTGAAAGACAATGTCTTAGATGATGAAGAAAGTAAAGAGTTCTATTGTGACGTTATTGCAGATGAAGCAAAGAAGATGAACCGTATGGTACAGAAACTTCTGACATTAAATCAGATTGAATTCGGAAATAATCAGGTCAATATGGAACGATTTGATATCACAGAAATGATCCGCAATATGGTAGAATCAAGCAAGATCCTTGTGGAAAAGCAAGGAGTCAAGATCATATTTGATGAGCCAGAGACTCATGTGTGGGCAGATGAATTTATGATCGAAGAAGTTGTGAATAACTATCTGAGTAATGCCAGAAATCACGTAACAGATGATGGAATCATCAAAGTCAGCTATTGTCATCATGGAAATGATGTGAGGATCAAAGTATTTAATACCGGAGAGCATATTCCACAGGAAGATATTGATAAATTGTGGGTAAAATTCTATAAAGTCGATAAAGCGAGAACAAGAGAATACGGTGGAAGCGGAATCGGATTGTCTATCGTAGAAGCAACGATGAAAGCACATGGCAAAGATTATGGAGTTGCCAATGTAGAAGGTGGTGTAGAATTTTACTTTGATGTGGAATCTGCGGATTCTGAGTCTGTACAATGTTAAAAAAGCATTTTTATAATGACTGTGTATGGAAGTAAAAATGCTACAGACAAAGAAATGAGTTTTGTGGTATGATAGGTAAATAGTGTAAGCAAAAAGAAATCAGTGTAAACTGGTTTCTTTTGGATAATAGGTAAAAAGGATGAAAAGAAATATGTTAAAAGATTACAAAGAACAGATTCAGGATGCAGACCTTGTATTAGTGGGGATTGGACGAGAATTGCGTGCAGACCGTGTGATCGATTTCAAGAAAGCGATCACAAATGAACATTACCAGAATCTCATCGGTAAAGAAGATGAAGATTCCAAATGGATGAGAACCGTTTACGAGAGAGAGTATTTATTATCCATGAAAGAGATAGATCTGTTTAAAGAATTAGAAGAAGTTTTAGAAGGAAAAGAATATTTCGTAGTGACAAGTAACGATGATGGATTATTGTATCATACCCATTTAAAGAAAGATCACGTGACAGCACCATGTGGAAACGGAGATTTCTTCCAGTGCAGTGCGCCATGTGATGAGCAGCTCTATCCTGCGAACTTAGGACTTAGAGATTTGATCGACTATTATGAAAAAACAGGAAAGATCGAACATCTGGAATGCCCAAAATGTGGCAAACAATTGATCTTTAATGTCCGTACAGAAGAGACAAAATCCATCTATATCGAAGGAGCTTACTTAAATTCATGGGCAAGTTACACAAAATGGCTGCAAAACACTTTAAATAAAAAGCTTTTTATATTAGAATTAGGAGAAGGTTTTGAAGTTCCAAGTTTGTTCCGCTGGCCTTTTGAGAAGATGGCATTCTACAATGAGAAAGCAACATTCGTAAGAGTTCATCATTCATTATACCAGATCGGAAAAGAGATCAAAGAAAAAGGAATCGGGATCAAGATGGACAGCCGTGACTTTTTAAACATAGCACACGAATAGGAGGCACCTATGATAGCGATTATTGATTATGATGCAGGAAATATCAAAAGTGTTGAAAAAGCACTCAATTATCTTGGAGAAGAAGCAATCATCACAAGAGATCACGATGAGATCGTAAACAGCGATAAAGTGATTCTTCCGGGAGTTGGAGCATTTGCAGATGCGATGGAGAAGATCCGTCATTATGGATTAGAAGAAACGATCCATGAAGTTGTAGAGAAGAATATTCCATTTTTAGGAATCTGTCTTGGGTTACAGCTGATGTTTGAATCCAGCGATGAAGGACCGGGAGTCAAAGGACTTGGATTATTACCTGGAAAGATCTTAAGAATTCCAAAGAGTGGAGATTTAAAGATTCCACATATGGGATGGAATAATATCAAAGTCAAAGAAGATTCAAGATTATTCAAAGGACTGCCAGAGAATCCTTATGTATATTTTGTACATTCTTACTATCTTCAGGCAGACGATGAAGATATTGTAGCAGCAACAACCGAATATGGTGTGAAGATTCACGCAGCAGTAGAGAAAGACAACATCTTTGCCTGCCAGTTCCATCCGGAAAAGAGCAGCACCGTAGGATTACAGATTTTAAAGAACTTCGTTTCACTATAGGAGGAATTGGCTATGCATACAAAGAGAATTATCCCATGCTTAGATGTGAAAGCAGGACGCGTCGTAAAAGGTGTCAATTTTGTCAATCTGATCGATGCCGGAGACCCGGTAGAGATCGCAGCAGCATATGACAAAGCAGGTGCAGATGAACTTGTATTCTTAGATATCACAGCATCATCCGATGCAAGAAATATCATGATCGATATGGTAAGAAAAGTCGCAGAAAAGGTATTTATCCCATTTACAGTCGGTGGAGGAATCCGTACCGTTGATGATTTTAAGGCAATCTTACGAGAAGGAGCAGATAAGATTTCCATTAACTCCTCAGCGATCAATACCCCAGAT
>ENA-OQET01001234-OQET01001234.1-human-gut-metagenome-genome-assembly--contig:-NODE-1234-length-11704-cov-2.973827_pt1 | contig 11704 bp, 11 predicted proteins | sample MGYA00242800_ERZ504645 | MGnify/ENA primary metagenome ERZ504645 (study PRJEB26092, sample SAMD00036308) | human gut metagenome | host: Homo sapiens | study: EMG produced TPA metagenomics assembly of... | reverse complement strand
AGACATGTCAGTGACCATACCATATATCCGAAGAACGATGGCATACGCACACCATTTTTCATCTGACATAGATTTTACCATGAAGTTCGGCGCATTTCCGATATAGGTATTTGCTCCCATGAATACCGCTCCACAGGAGATTGCCTCCAGCATCTTAACAGGAACCGAACCAAGTGTCGTCACAACACCGCTCTTGAACCCAAGTGCTCCCGCCGTTGTAAGGAATACCAGATACGTTGGTGTATTATCCAGAAAACTTGACAGTGCTCCGGTTGCCCAGAACATTTCAAATGGTTTATTGATACCAAGTTCCGCACCATTTGCCTTCAGGATCATCAATGCAGGCTGCATCGTGATAAAGATTCCCGATGAACAGAACCGCAACTTCCTGAATTGCCCCCCAGGTAAAATGGTTACGGATACGTACTTCTTCTTTTGTCGTTTTAAATGATAAAAATGCTGCCAGAAGGATGATCACGATCTCGATCACAGACGGGAATCCAAGCGTCACTTCTCCAAGGATATGGATTCCTTTTACCGTTCCGTCCGCATTCTGGAATGCAGACATACCAGGAAGCATTCCACTTAAAATTACAGCTCCGACAATCATTGCAACATATATCAGATTATGAAGTCCTACAATTCTAACGTGTGTTCCGGGCTCTCTGATATCTGGTTTTCTACCTTCCGCAATATCTTTTCTGTAAGCTCTTCTATCCAGAAAATAGAATAACGTCAGCAAAATGATCATGTTAAAGATCAGTATATGAAACAGCTTCAGGCTCCAGAAAAACGGAACACCACGCATGAATCCCATCAGAAGCGGCGGATCTCCGATCGGTGTCAGACATCCTCCCATATTAGAGATCAGGAAGATAAAAAAGATCATAATGTGACTCTTTCTTTTTCTCCACGAATTCATCTTAATAAACGGACGTACCAAAAGCATACTTGATCCGGTCGTTCCGATCACGCTGGAAAGCAGTGTTCCCAGAACAAACAATGCCGTATTGATCCTCGGTGATCCGGCAAACTCACCGTCAATTGTAATGTTACCTGCTACACAGAACAGACCGAACAATAAAATGATAAATGTCAGATAATCATTTACCACACATTCCAAAACTGTCTCTCCCATTGTAAACATTCCGTACTTTGCAGCAAACGGAACAATAAACAGTACCGACCAGAACGCAACTGCAAGTGGCTGATGCTTTTCCCACCAGTCCGGCTTGATCAGAGGCATAACGGCAATACTGAGCAACAGCCCTGCAAAGGGTATGCAGAGCCAAACTGGAATAGCTGATAATTCCTCCATTCCTTTCTCCTCCATTCTTCCTCAAGTAAAGTCTTATGTGTCATTGCATAATGAAAGCTGTCATTGACAGCTCTCTTAGCATTCTATATGTAAAATGTATTATTGAAGCCTTGGTACTTCCTGACCTCTCAACATTATTACCGGTCCTCCGGTTCCCTCAATATATTCTTTTGTGATAACAACCTCTCCAATATTGTCATCCTTCGGGATTTCATACATGATATCTAACATGAATTCTTCGATGATCGCACGAAGCGCCCTCGCTCCGGTATCTTTCTTCATTGCTTTTTTTGCGATCGCATGAAGTGCGCCGTCATCGAATTCCAATTTTACTTCGTCTAATGCAAGCAGTTTCTGATATTGCTTCAAAATTGCATTCTTAGGCTCTTTTAATATTTCCACCAGCATATCTTCACTCATACCCTGTAAGGTAAATACAATCGGCAGACGTCCCAGGAACTCCGGTATCATACCGAATACACGCAAATCCTCTGTTGCGACCTTTTTAAGAATCTCTTTGTCGTTATTGTATTTATCTCTCAGATCCGCTCCGAATCCGATCGCTGCCTGTTTGGTCAGACGTTCTTTGATAATTCCTTCCAGATCCGGGAATGCACCTCCACAGATGAACAGAATGTTCCTCGTATTCACTGTTGTAAGCGGAACCATTGCATTCTTGCTCGTTGCCCCGACAGGAACTTCCACATCACTTCCTTCCAGAAGTTTCAGCATTCCCTGCTGTACAGACTCACCGCTCACATCACGCTGACTGGAGTTTTTCTTCTTTGCGATCTTGTCGATCTCATCAATAAAAATGATTCCCTGTTCTGCCTTTTCGACATCATTATCTGCTGCCGCAAGCAGTTTGGATACAACGCTTTCGATATCATCACCGATGTACCCTGCCTCTGTAAGAGATGTTGCATCCGTAATTGCAAGCGGAACATCCAGAATCCTTGCCAGTGTCTTTACCAGATACGTCTTACCGGAACCTGTCGGCCCGATCATCAGCATGTTGGATTTCTCAATCTCAATGTCATCCATCGAATCCGTTGCCACACGCTTATAATGATTATATACTGCAACCGACATCACTTTCTTTGCATATTCCTGTCCTACCACATACTCGTCCAGTTTTGCTTTGATCTTGTGCGGAGCCGGAAGATTCCGGATATCTTACTAACGGCTTGTATTCTTCGCCTTCTTTTTTCTTCCTGATCTTCTGCTGTTTTGGAATACTCTGCTCCATATCAGACATGTTGAATACCTGTACTCCCGGAATATTCATCAGCTGACTGTAATCGATCGGTCCGTTCGACATTGCATCAAAACTCTTCTGCATGCAATCATTGCAGACACAGATATGGTTCGGAAGTTCGATCATCTTCCCCGCAGCACTCTCCGGACGTCTGCATATAAAACATACTTTTTCATACTCATCATCATTTTGTTTCTTATCATCCGAATCTGACGTCTTCTTTGTTGTTTCTACTTCGACGTCTTCTACTTTTTCGATTTTCTGATTGTTATCGTCCTGATTGGTCATTATTCTCTCCTTCTTACTTTTTGTCGTATCTTTCACTCTGTTTTATCCTGGTTCTATGATTCTTCCTGGTTCACCAGTTCCAGAAATGTCTCTTCGGAAATAATCGGGATCCCCAGTTCATTTGCTTTCTTATTTTTGGAAGATGTGCTGGTTACATCATTGTTGATCAAGTAATTCGTTTTGGACGTTACCGATCCTGTCACCTTTCCTCCCAGACTTTCAATCAATTCCTTCACTTCACCTCGGTTTGCAAAATGTGTTACGCTTCCGGTGATCACAAAATTGACACCTTCAAAAATCTGTTTCTTTGTTGATGTCTCTTCCGGGATTGTCAACTCTTCTAAAAGCTTTCTGAAATTCTCCACATGCTTTGCATCTGAAAAATATCCGGTGAATGCCTTTGCCAGAACTTCTCCCACGCCCTGGATCTCATTTAATTCTTCTTCTGTAACCATCAAAAGGGCTTCTACATCATATTTCAACTCTCTGCAGATAACCTTTGCATTGGCAAGTCCGATCCCTGCGATTCCCAGTGAATAGACAACTCTTGGCAACGTGGTTGTTCTTGCTTTTTCCACACTTTCGATCAGTTTCCTGTACGATTTTTCTCCAAATCCTTCCATTCCCTGAATCTCGTCTTTGTAGTGGTCCAGATGGAAGATATCGGCAAATGTATGGATATATCCTCTGGAAATGAATTTTTCCAGTGTTGCTTCCGACAATCCTTCTATATTAAGTGCATCTCTGCTTACGAATAATGCAAATGCCTTCACATGCTTTGCCTGGCATTCCGGATTCATACAGTATAATGCTTTCGCATTTCCTACCTGTCTGATCTTCGTCTCACCCTGACAGACCGGACATCTTTCCGGAATATCTTTCACACCGCTTCTTGTCAGATTCTCTGCAATCTGCGGAATGATCATATTTGCCTTATAAACTTCGATCTTATCTCCGATGCCAAGTTCCAGTTCTTCCATAATGCTGATATTGTGAACACTTGCACGGCTGACCGTCGTTCCTTCCAGCTCCACCGGATCAAAGATTGCAACCGGATTGATCAGTCCTGTCCTTGACGGACTCCATTCTATTTCACGCAGAATCGTTTCCCTGATCTCATCCTGCCATTTGAATGCGTAAGAATCTCTCGGGAATTTTGCTGTTCTTCCCAACGATCTTCCATACGCTATATCATCATATGATAGCACAAGTCCGTCAGAAGGGAAATCATTTTTACTAATCTCTGACGAAAATTTAGCAACTTCATCTTCTACTGTATCTCTGGTCACCATATGATATTCTACTGTCGTGAATCCCTGTGCTTTCAGCCATTCCATCTGACAAGCTCTGGAATTCTGAAAATCAACTCCATCTGCCTGCACTAACGTGAATGCATAAAACATAACATTTCTCTTTGCCGTGATCTGGTTATTGAGCTGTCTGACTGAACCACTGCATAAGTTTCTTGGATTTTTATATTTTGCATCTACATCTTCAATCTCTTCATTGATCTTCTCGAAGTCATGATATCCGATCACCGCTTCTCCTCTTAAGATCAATTCCCCCCGGTAAGCGATCTGCACCGGTACATTTTTGAATACCTTCGCATTGTTTGTAACTACTTCACCGACTTCTCCGTTACCGCGTGTGACCGCTTTATAAAGCTTTCCGTCACGATAAGTCAACACGATCGTCAATCCGTCCATCTTCCAGGACATCAATACTTTCTGACTGCCAACGAAGTTCTTAAGCTCTTCTACTTCTTTCGTCTTATCCAGTGAGAGCATCGGGCTTTCATGCCTTTCTTTTGGGAGTTCACTGACAACTTCATATCCGACATTTACCGTCGGACTGTTCGACAATGTAATTCCCAGTTCTTTTTCCAGATTCTGCAGTTCATCATACAATCTGTCATATTCGTAGTTGCTCATGATCTCCTGCGCATCCTGATAATAAGATCTGGATGCTTTATTCAGAAGTTCTACTAATTCCAGCATTCTCTCGTTCTTTGACTGTCCCATATAATTCCTTTAACTCCTGTTCTGTTAATTCTCTTACCTGTCCCGGTTTCAGATTCTCCAAGTTCCACGTTCATGATCCGTATTCTTTTTAACACATCCACCTTATATCCGAGTGCTTCGCACATGCGCCGTATCTGTCTGTTCAATCCCTGTGTTCAGAATAATGGAAAATGTATATTTCCCGGTCTTTTTTTACTGTACAGGGTCTGGTCACCGCATCCAGATTCTTTTCTTTGTCTCTGATGTGTACTCCCCGGCTCATCTTCTCAATGAATTCCGGAGTAACTTCTTTGTTTACTCTGACCTTATATTCTTTCTCATGTGCATATCTTGCGCGCATCATGCCGTTGATCAGATCTCCATCATTTGTCATGATCAGAAGCCCTTCCGAATCTTTATCCAGTCTTCCTGCATAAGTGATGCGTACCGGATAATTGAGGAACCGGATGATGTTCTTTTTCTCCCTTTTATCTTCTGTACAAACAATCCCGGCAGGTTTGTACACTGCCAGGACCGTTTTTTCCGTTTTGCTTTTGACCACTTTTTTTCCGACACGGACCTCCTGTCCGTCTTCTACTTTCATGCCGGGAGCTGCTGTCTTTCCATCCACAGTCACAATTCCCGACTCGATCAGCCTGTCTGCCTCCCTTCTGGAACAGACACCGGCTTCGCTTAAATACTTTGTTCAGTCTAATCATTCTGCAATACCCCGCTGATACTGTTATCCTGCACAAATGTTATTACCGTTATACAGGAACAGAACACTTGTGATCTTATTTTTCTTCATAACTTCTCTGATATCATCATAATAATATCTTGGATCAACCACTATGATTTCTCTGTAATATGCCGTCAGAAACGGAATTACACTATTCGCATAGGAATCTTTTACAAGCAACAGTCTGTCTGTTGTATCTGCCGTCGTTCTGATATCCAGGACGGGATAATTACCGCCAAGAAATAATGCATATTTATCCTTTTCTTTCAACTTGGATGTATCGTATAACGTTGCTGTTTTCTTTTTTTCATTCACGTTATTTACAACTACCTGTGGTGCTGTTTTCAGATCATCCGGTGCGTATATATAGATCGGCTCATTATAGTCTGTTTCATATCCGCTTGTCGCCGATAAGGTTCCGTTAAATGAATTCGTCACTGCATAGGATTTCATAGCCGGTGCTTTCGATGTATCCAGTTTCATAGCCGCAGCCAGCGCCTGATATCCATAGTAAGCACCAAGCGTCGTCCAGTGATGATCCGTATGGTAATATATCTCTTCTGCTCTGTGCTTTTTCAATGTATCTTCCACATTTACCCACTGAAAAGCTGTCCCAAGCGAAGCCTTTATTTTCTGAAACTGTTTATCCTGATCTTCTGTCACTGCACAATACGGAAGTTTGTCCGACTCGATATTTGCAGCATTTGGTACCAGCATCATATACATCGGGATATCTTTATATGTCTCCTGAAACTTTTTCATTGCATCCAGATTTGCTTTCAATTGTTCTTCATCCGGTCTGGCTATATCCTCTAACAGATAATGATCCTTTCCTTTAAATACACCATTTGCCTTACGTTTTCCTGCGATCAGATCAATACGGCTCTTTAAAGCTACCCAGAAATCTCTTCCCGCAAACTGATCCGATACATAAGATTCATACTGTTTCATCCATCTTCCGCTTTCAATACCGGAAATCGTAAGTCCTGGTCTTTGTTCCAGTGCCCGGTTTTCTTTTGCCGAAAATTCCCTGTCAGCAGTTGCAATATTTACCACGCAGAAGATAACCATCATTACAATAAACAGCAATGCAATTACTTTATTTCTCTGTTCTTCTCTTTTTCTTTCCCATTTCTTTCTCGACTGTCTCATCTTTGCTCCTAGAATCTGAAATACAGGAACGGATTATAGGTCTCCGTTACCAGATATGCAATACAGACAATAAACAACGCAGCATATACCACACTGTTAATGATTGTTGTATTCCATTTTTTTGATCTTAACATATGCTCATATCTGAAATGAACCAGCGGCGTAGAGCCAAATATCAGGATCAACCACAGGATCAGGTTGCTTGTAAGAAGATACATACTCTCTCTGTCTGCAAAGCCATGTGCACCTGCACCAAACATCACTCTGATATAATCTGCTGCCTGTCCGAATGAAGAGCTGAAAAACAATACCCAGCCGATAACAACCAGAACAATACTGTAAATATGACGGACTACGTCCGGAAGTCTGTCCAGTACCGGCGACAGGAGATATTTTTCAATGATCAGGATCACCCCATAATAGAGTCCCCATGCCACGAAATTCCATGCAGCTCCATGCCATAATCCGGTCAGAAACCATACGATCAGAAGATTCCTGATGTGTTTGATCTTCGATACCCTGTTTCCTCCCAATGGAATATACACATAATCCCTGAACCAGCTGCTCAGCGAAATATGCCATCTGCGCCAGAACTCCGTAATACTCTTAGACACATATGGATAGTTAAAGTTCATATTGAATTCAAATCCAAACATCTTACCGAGTCCGATCGCCATATCCGAATATCCACTGAAATCAAAATAAATCTGGAACATATACGCAAAAGCTCCAAGCCACGCCGTCATCACGGCTATATTATCTTTCGCAAGTCCGCTTACCTCTGTAAAAATCATCCCTGAGGTATTCGCCAGTAATACTTTCTTCGCAAGTCCCCGGATAAAATACATACTTCCTTCTCCGAATTTTGTCCTTGAGATTTCTCTGGACGCAAGCTGTTCATCTACATCTGCATATTGCACGATCGGTCCCGCAATAAGCTGCGGAAACATCGTTACATATAATGCAAAATTAGGAAGATTCGTCTGCACTTTTACATTTCCCCGATATACATCAATGATATAGGATAATATCTGGAATGTATAAAAGGATATTCCAATCGGAAGCGGCAGTGCATGATAAGAAATATGTACCGGAAGTATCCCGTTCAATGTGTCCAATACAAACCCTTCATACTTAAAAAATCCAAGTACTGCCAGATTAATGATAAGGTTAAAAACCAGGCTCCGCTTTGCAGCTCTCTTATCCTGCAGATTCCTTGCAATATCCAGTCCACTGAAATAATTAAACAATATGGACAGTAACATCAGAAACAGATATACCGGTTCCCCCATGCATAAAACACCAGACTCGCCAGCAATAAGATCACATTCCGGAATCTTACCGGCAACAGATAATATAAGATCATCACAGCCGGCAAAAATGTAAATAAAAAAAGCAATACTGCTAAATAACATCTCTCTAATTCCTTTTTATCAAATACTCTTCTTAAATGCCGCATCGATACGGTCTGCATCCTTTGAAACTGCCAGCAGCACATAACGTCCTCTGGTCTCAATAATTGCAGCATGTATCAGCTTTGTTTGTTCTACACCATAACCTTCAAAATTCTTTTCCTGTGTATTTACACGACTTTCCACTGCCTTTTCAACCGTCTCGATCTGACTTCGTTTTTTACCTTTATTACGAGTATTTCATTCACACTCATAACGTCATCCGGAATATACAGACTGATTCCTTCATAATCATTGGCATTCAGACTGTAATATTTTTTCAGATCCTGTGTTGTGCCTTTTTTCATTCCTTCTAATTTTACGGCTTTTGTGATATTCTTTTCAATCGTATCTACGGATACGGTATTATCCCCTTCCCGGGTCACAAGAAATACTACATAAATGATCAGGAGGACTACCATCAAATATTTTAACAGGTTAATCTTGTCTAATTTTCCGTTTTTCATTATAATTCAGCAACCTCCGCCATATGATTTACCCATTCTTTATAATAACCGGTTGACATATGGATTCCATCACCGGCATAATACTCCTGTTTCACCAGCTCTGTATTATCAATAAATGTTACTTTCTCTTTTTCACATAATTTTTTTAATTTCTGATTGAACTCCGGAATTTTTGCATAGACAGAATTCTGATCAATTGCAATCTGCGCTGTCGGAAGTATACTGTTAACATATATTTTCGTATCCGGCAGTGATTTTTTCAGATCTCTGATCACCGGCCTGTATGCTTTTATGAATCCATCCGCGTCTCCATTCTGCGCTCCGACATCATTCATCCCGTAAGAAAGGAATAATACTGACGGTTTCATCTCTTTTGCCCTGGCAATATGATCTGCCAGTTTTTCATTATCCCCCGCCGACACACCGGCTCCACGGTCTGCCTGTACATTTGCCTGATCCAGCTCACCATATTCGTACAATCCCTGTGTGATGGAATCCCCCAGGACCAGCAATTCTGCAAATTTTTCCGCTGCCGGTCTGTTCTTCTGCATCCTGTTCTGTCTCACGTTCCTGCGTTTCTAACTCCTTAATCTTTTATCTGCCTTAGACATCATTCCATCTCATCCATTCGTCTTCAGGATCTCTGTGCCCTTCTTTGTATCCTTCTGTGGATTACTGAGCCTGCGCGCCACCGTAATCCCGCCAATCACCAGAATAACAACCGCAACGATCACTGCAGTCTGAAGTACCCGGTCTTTTCTTTCTTCACTTTTATTTCACTTTTCTGCTCCTCAGGATTCACCTCCTGAGTCTCTTCTTTTTCTTCATAAATTGAAGTTTTACTCTCTATATCCACGAAATCTTCTCCTCTTTCGTTTCTCTGTTGATCCTAAATATGTATATCCAATTTATTTTACTGTTTTTCTTTTTGAATGTCAATTTATATCCTCTTTTCTGTCGTCTTTTGTGCTATAATGTTGAATACATTTCATTATACCTGAAAGGGGAAAATGATCATATAGATTAACAGGAGGTTTTCCTTATGAATGTATACCAGTTATCAGCCAAAAATTGCATGTCACATCTGCTCTTAAAAGACACTTTCGACAACTTTTCTTTCATAGAAGGCGAGATCACGACCTTCAACAAATTTACCATCAGCGGCTTTCTCCAGGAAGACTTCTTTGATGAAAAACCTGAAGAAACCTACTCCCGCTGGAATAAAACCCGAGACTTCTGCTTCCAGATCATCCGCGGTAAACGCACTCCATTGGGATTCAAGATTGTCCTTGCGCTTCCGGAAGATCAGGTCCCGTACTTTCTGACCGCCCACGGTCTCACCGGATACCGCCCGGAAGAGATCCGGGGGCTGTACCTGAACTTCCACTACGATGGACATCACTTACAATGTATCACCGGAACTTCTCTGAACACTTTCACCATGGACAAATCCATCGAAAGAGAATGGGATCAGGAAGTAAAAAACATTTTAAAATCCAGATCCATTGAAGGTGACTACTGATCTGCAGTTTCCGATATAAACAGAGCCGTGCCGCCATGGATTTCACTTCCACAGCCGCACGGCTCTTATTTTTCATTCCGCCAATCTTAACTTCAAATCTTTACTTTGTAAGCAGCATCATGATCTCATTACTTCTCTGCACAAACGCAGTCATCTCTTCCGGACTGAGCGGCTTATGCGCCAGCATTGCCAGATCATATAACTGTTTGCAGATAATACTTGTGTTCTCACTGTCTTTATGTTCAACTACATACTGAACCAGCGGATGATTTGCATTCAGAATCAGTGTACTTGTTGTACCCATATCCATTCCGTTCATGCCATACATTTTCATCATTTCCTGCATACGACGGTTTTCTTCGGATAACGTCATCATAGAAGCAACATTTTCATCTTTCAGTTTCTCGATTTTAACATCCAGATTCTCGTTTCCAAGCTCTTTGCGGAAAATCTCTACCAGACTGTCAGATTTCTTCTGGAATGCTTCCTTCTCTTCTTCGGCAACTTCTTCCTTTGCACCTGCTGTTACATCGGCGTCGATTCTCTGGAACTTGATATTCTGATTACGCTGCTCTAACTGTGTGATAAACGGCGAATCAATGTTGTGTCCTAAGATTACCGCATCCATGCCCTGGTTCTTGAACATGTTGATGTACTGGCTCTGCTGGATCTCGTCCGTCACATAATAAATAACTGTCTTATCCTCTTCTTTGTTCTCAGTATTCTGATCATCTGTCTTGGCATTCTGATCTTCTACGGTTCCTCCATTTGCCTCGATGCAATCTTTCAATGTCAGATATTTGTGATCCAGATTCTTAAACAGAACCGCGTCTTTCATCTTGTCACAGAACTTTTCATCTTTCAGGCATCCGAACTTGATGAACGGACTGATATTATCCCAGTATTTCTCATAGTCTTCTCTCTTTGTCTTGCACATTCCGGAAAGCTTGTCTGCAACCTTCTTGGAAATGTATTCAGAGATCTTATTCACAAATCCGTCATTCTGTAATGCGCTACGTGATACGTTAAGCGGCAGATCCGGACAATCGATGACTCCCTTTAATACCATCAGATATTCCGGAATGACTTCTTTGATATTGTCCGCGATAAATACCTGGTTGTTGTATAACTTAATTGTTCCTTCAATAGAATCATACTCTGTGTTGATTCTTGGGAAGTACAAAATTCCTTTTAAGTTAAACGGATAATCCATGTTCAGGTGGATCCAGAACAATGGCTCTTTGTAATCCATGAATACTTTGCGGTAGAAGTTCAGATAATCTTCATCACTGCATTCATTCGGATGCTTTGTCCACAGTGGATGGATATCACTTAATGAAACCGGACGTTTTTTGATCTTTACTTTTTCTTTGGCAGGTTCTGTCTCTACCATTTCTTTCTCGCCGTTTTCATTCTCTTTTTCTTCCATCCTGGCATCTTCGTGAATATGCTCGATTACTTCATCATCATCTTTCAGATCTGCTTCGTCGATCGTCTCATATTCAGGTT
>ENA-OQET01001230-OQET01001230.1-human-gut-metagenome-genome-assembly--contig:-NODE-1230-length-11711-cov-6.186291_pt1 | contig 11711 bp, 6 predicted proteins | sample MGYA00242800_ERZ504645 | MGnify/ENA primary metagenome ERZ504645 (study PRJEB26092, sample SAMD00036308) | human gut metagenome | host: Homo sapiens | study: EMG produced TPA metagenomics assembly of... | reverse complement strand
AACCAGATACAGTTGTGGTGCATCTGTCCGTGAGACCTCCCCAGATAAGAACGTACGCTTTCATCTCATATACCCTCTGATTCTACTACATAGGGATTCGGATAGTTATAGGACTTTATTTTGTTTAGCAAACTTGTCCTCCAAATGTAGCCTTATAATCAGTTTCTGTTCGTAGAGCCGAGAGTTTGCCGCCAGCTTCCTTCAGATTCCTCCTCGCGAAGGACACCCTTGCCTTGGGCTAACGATTCCCACTATCAGGGCTCGTTCGGGACTTACACCCTATAGCGCACGCCCATGCTGGGCGTACTAAAAAAGTCCGGCTTCTTTACAGAAACCGGACTTCCACACATAGTCAGCCTATATTAATTCAAAATAATTTCGTCTACAAATAAGTATCCCGGATTACCTTTTCCACCATGCCATGCTGGAATACTCTTTTCCGACAAAGCTTTTACTTTGACATAACGTGTCTTTACCGGAGTAAAGTTCAAGGTATGTACGTAAATCTGGTTCGGATCAGTTTCCTTCATTGCCGGATAAGACTCTGAAGCGACCTGTTTGAATGCCTTATTATCATCCGAAACCTCAACAGAAATACCTCTGGCATCGAATATCCAGTCACCTTTTTCTACACAGGCACGCAATGTCATCGAACTGATTTCTGTTGCTTCTTTCAAGTCGATAACTGCCTCCATATCATTCTTATAAAACGCAATCCAATGACCAGTCTTATAATTGCGGTTACCAGTCATACCATCTACCAAGGTAGGCGCCCCATTAAATTCATATGCTTTATTAATGGGCTGAAGCATAGAAATAGGTTTGGCAGTCGATTTACTGAAAGAAATAGTATCACAAGTAATACGTGAATTGCCTTCCGGACGCACTGCTGTCATACGCAATACACAAGCCTGGTCAATTGACAGTCCATCTTCATATTTCAAAGAGGCTGCTGTCGGTTCTGTCCCGTCGAGTGTATAGTATATCGGAGCATTGTCAACGGTATATGCACTGACATCCAACTTACCTGTTTCCTGATTTGGAGCAATATTGACTTTCACATCCAAAATATGAGTAGCATAGTTCCAGCCCTTCAGCTTGTAAATATCCATCAGGCGCACTGTACGCTTCAAGAATCCCTCGTAATCTTTCTTCTTATCAGGAGCACTCCACTGAGTTTCGCAAAGAGCAGCCATACGTGGCAATACCATATACTGTGCCTGTGCAAAAGTAGGTATATATTCTGTCCACAGATTAGCCTGTACACCGGTAATGTATTTCTGTTCTTCCGGAGTCAAGGCAGACGGCATTGGCTCGTAGCTATATACTCTTTCCATAGGCAAATAACCTCCGATAGCCAACGGTTCTGTTTCTGTATCCTTAGCCTGATAATAGTCAAAATACAAGTATGTATTCGGAGTCATGATAACATTATGCTTCTGGCGTGCAGCCTCAATACCTCCGGATTCACCTCTCCATGACATAACAGTTGCATTAGGAGCCAGACCACCTTCCAAGATTTCGTCCCATCCGATAATGTTACGTCCATGTTCATTCAAGAACTTTTCTGCTTCTCTTATCACATAACTTTGCAGGTATTCTTCTTTTGAATGTTTGCTGTCGCCTTTGATACCCAAAGCCTTGATTCTAGCCTGACATTTCGGACAAGTTTTCCATTTATCTTTCGGACATTCATCTCCACCTACATGAATATATTCTGACGGGAAGATTTCAATAATTTCAGCCAGCACATCCTTAATAAACTGAATTGTTTTGTCATTTCCGGCACATAGTACATTATCAGAAACGCCCCACATACGCCAAACTTCATACGGACCACCTGTACATCCTAGTTCCGGATAAGCAGCCAATGCAGCCTGCATATGTCCCGGAAGGTCTATTTCAGGAATAACAGTTATATAACGTTCTGCAGCATAAGCAACAATCTCTTTGGCTTGTTCCTGAGTATAGAAACCACCGTAAGGCTTTCCATCGTATTTTCCCGAGTTACGTCCTATAACAGTTTCACTACGTTTTGAACCGATTTCTGTCAGTTTCGGATATTTCTTTATTTCGATACGCCAGCCTTGGTCTTCAGAAAGATGCCAGTGTAAACGGTTGATATTATGCAGTGCAAGCATATCAATATACGTTTTGATTTCATCCATCGTAAACATATGACGGCCAACATCAAGCATCATTCCGCGATAGCTGAAACGCGGTGTATCGTTTATTTCTACAGCAGGAAGTTCGATTGCACCACCTCCTTCATGAACAGAAACAGATTTACGCAATGTCTGGATTCCATAAAATACACCAGCTTCTGAAGGAGCCTCAATGACAACCTTTCCTCCGTCGACAGTCAGATGGTAAGCCTCTGGAGAAGTTGCCTCCAGTCCTAATTTCAATACGATTCCGCTTTCTTTATCACCCTCCTGTACTTTCAGTTCAATACCGGTCTGTTCTTTAATAAAAGAAGCCAGGAATTCGGCATTTTTCTTCATTTTTTCATTACCGGCAGTGTAATAAATAGTTTCTCCACTCTTCAGCAAAAATCCACTTTGTTGAGGTGTGGTAATTTCAAGAGGCATAGGCACAATCTGATAATCAGCGAAAGCCGTTGGCTTATCCGTACACGATGTAATCATCATTCCGGCAAACGCCAGCCCCAGACAGTTAAATTTCGAAAATGGTTTCATGATAATAATATTAAAGTTAGTAATTAGAATGACACAATATCGCTCAATTGATGCAAGCTTACGGAAATATCTTCCAAAGGTGTTCCGTCAGCCGAAGTAACCAAAATCTTCTTAGGTACTCCAGGCAGCAGGTCGAAGAAATTATCAGAGAAACGTACTCCTTGAACAGATATTTCTACAAATACATCACGAGCCAGTTGTTTGGATTTTAATGTCAGTTCATAAGCTCCATCTTTCTTTCGTATCTTACAACTTATTTCAGGATGGGGCAAATGTTGCTTTTTGGCAAACACCGGATAATATACTTCGTCTGAAAGTACCCTCCGGTCAACATCACTACGTAAAGTCATATGTATAAATGAAGTGGTCGTATCACAAGCTGCGAATGCTTTATTCCAGTCTTCTTCATAAAAGACAGCAGAAGCATTAGCTGGCAACGTACCTTCTACCTGATGCCTGCGATACACTTTTCCATTAAAATCCATAAGTTCAATCTGCAATATTGCTTTTTCGCTCTTCAATACATCCGAAAGCACATAATAGCGCAGTTTATCACCTTCACGAATTGCATCTATCAATACCGGAGCAAAAGCCCGGCGAGTCTGGTAATGCATAGCCTTCCAGTTTCCATAATAATCGATACCCGACCATGAAACAACCGGCCAGCTGTCATTTAGTTGCCAGAGCAAACTACCCATACAATAAGGTCGGTTTCTGCGATGTGCCTCCATTCCGTGACGCATTCCATGTCCCTGCAGAACAAGTCCCATATAAACTAAATCCTCAAACTTTTCCGGAACATGATAATAAATACCCATTGTTTTCTTAATCAGGAAATTGCCAATCGTACTTTTCTGATGGGCATTCATAACCGCTGACTCCAGATCGTAGTCTGCCGGCGAAGCAAATGTACGTATCGTCTTCATCTCCGGAAAAGACTGAAAACCAAACTCACTCATAAAACGCGGAATCTCTGTATCCAGCGTTTCAAAAGGTTTCTGTCCATACCAGGTTCCCCAATTATGACTATCGCCAATCTTCCAGCTTTCAGGCCGTCCCCAATTGGCTTCATAAGGCGATCCTTCCAGATAAAAGCGTCCCGGATCGAACTCCTTTACTTTCTCGGGCAAAAGCCGGCGGAACAATACGTCATATCCATCCAACATTTGCTGATATATCTCAGGAGCATATTTTTTCTTCCAGCCCCAATAACGCAAGCCCTCATATATTTCATTATTACCACACCACATTGCCAAAGAAGCATGATTCCGTAAACGCTTGATATTATATACTGCTTCTTCCGAAACTCGCTTCAAAAAAGCCGGGTCATGCGGATAAGGTGTACAAGCAAACATAAAATCCTGCCAGACAAGAATACCTCTTTTATCAGCTTCCTCAAAAAAGGCATCGTCTTCATAGATTCCCCCACCCCATACGCGTATCATATTCATATGCGCAGCCTGTACATCATCCAGCAGGCGAACGTATCGTTCACGGGTTACACGTGGCAGAAGAGCGTCTGAAGGTATCAGATTAGTACCTTTGGCAAACATCGGAATGCCATTCACTTCAAAATAGAAACTCATTCCTAAGCTATCCTTTTCATGGACAACACGCACCGTTCGTAATCCGATCTGGTGTTGTTTTTTTGCCACAAGCTTACCATCTACACATACCGATACTTCAAATGCATATAAGGCAGCTTCTCCCCACCCATTAGGCATCCAAAGATGCGGAGAATCAATCGATAAAGGCAGTGACAAATTATTCACACCTGGCTGTAACCGGACAGTCTTTTCTACACTTCCAGCCTGTTCATTCCGATAAGCACAAGTCACTTTTATCTGAGCTTCCTGAACCGTTCCGGTAATATTGTTTACTTCCAGGCGGTTGTCTATTTCTGCACGTTCGGAAGTAACCGACTTCTGATGTACAAAATAATCTTCTACTACAGCCTTGTTGGTAAATTCCAGATATACAGGTCGCCAGATGCCACAGGTAACCATCCGGATTCCCCAGTCCCATCCATAGGAATAAGGGGCTTTACGGGTAAACACACTCAGTTTCTGTGGATAATGGTCGTTAGCAGCAGGATAATCAAAGCCATTGGTTTCCCATTGAGGCATTACCTCACGGATTGGGGAACGAAAACGTACAAGCAGTTTGTTTTCTCCTTTTCTTAAATTTCGCTTGACAGGAATACGATATCCGACAAACATGTTATCGGTTCTTTGTAATAATGCACCATTCAGGAATATATCCGCATAAGTATCAAGTCCTTCAAATACCAAAAAGATTTCCTCATGTGCCGATTGTTCTTCTGTTAATACAAAAGACGTACGATACAACCAATCTTCATTCTCAACCCATTGTATTTCTTTTTCATTCATCCCATAAAAAGGATCGGGTAACTTATCGTGAGCAATCAAATCCTGATGTACCGTGCCTGGAACCTGTGCAGCAAGCCATTCGTGGCTTCCATACTTGGAAAACTCCCAGTTAGTATGAAGAAAGAGATTCTGAGCTAACGCATTGCCCCATACAGAAGTGCCAAAAGATAAAAAACTAGCTAAAAACATCATCGGAATAACTTTCCACATGCATCTCATATTACAGATTTAAGAATTATACCACTAATATGGTACAAAATAAAATAAGTTTTTCCGATAATACAAATTAAACGGAAAAACCTATTCTATTTTAAATATATCTTAGAGAAATATTTACTTTTACTTTCGTTTATTTTACTTTCAGCTTGTCGAATCCTTCTCCATACACGCCTACTACATTGCTTTGGGAAATAAACGCATCAGGATCAATATCCTTCACCAGACGGAAGATATCAAGTGATTCGCCTTTTCTTGCCAATACAACAATAACTTTTATATCTTGTTTACTGTACCAGCCCTGTCCATCAAGAAGAGTTACTCCACGGTCTATCTTGGTAGAAATACCTTCCGCAATCTGTTCATATTTCCGTGAGAATATCAGGAACTGAACCGACTGACGAGTACTGTTTATTACATAGTCGATAACTATGCTCATAATGAACAAAACACAGAAGCCAAACAAAACTCTCTTCCAGTCATGAAAGATAAAATAGCACGACGAAATGATTACAATATCGCAATACATCATCATACGTCCTAAAGTAACATCCTTGTACTTGTTGATAATCCATGCGATAATATCAGTACCTCCCGTACTACCGTTATTACAAAATACAATGCCTATTCCAAAGCCCAGCAATCCGGCTCCTATTACACAAGCCATAAACTCTTGTCCCGGACCAAGCAGTTGCGGGAGATTTCCGTCACTGCCCCTGAACAGAACCTGAAACCACCAAAGCAGGAAAGTCAGCATGAAAATAGCATATATCGTCTTTACACTGAACTTTGGTCCCAGAATCTTCAAGGCAAACCCCAGAAAAACAGCATTAATCACAAAGTAAGAAACCTGAATTTCTACTCCTGTAGCATAATAAATAATAGCGGCAATACCACTGACTCCTCCTGTCGTGATCTGATAAGGAAGCAGAAAAGCTACCCATCCCAGTGCATAACATATCAGTCCGAAAGTAATGGCAAGGTAGTCTTTCGACTCCCTGCCAATTTTTTTCTTCAGAATCGTTTCCATAAAACGACTGCTATTAAAGTACAATATTTACAATCTTCTTCGGAACAATAATGACCTTTTTAGGAGTCTTTCCTTCAATCCATTTTTGAGATTGTTCGTCAGCCATTACAGCAGCTTGTATCGTGTCATTATCTGCATCTGCAGGGAACTCCATAGTGAAACGAGCCTTTCCGTTGAAAGAAATGGTATATTTTACACTATCTTCCTTCAGATATTCTTCATTAAATGCCGGCCATTGTGCATCACAAACAGATGTTGTATTGCCCAAAGCTTCCCACAACTCTTCTGCCAGATGAGGAGCAAATGGAGCAATGATGACAATCAAGTCGCTCAACACGGCCTTGTTACGGCACTTCAATGAAGTTAGTTCATTCACACAAATCATGAATGCACTGATAGAAGTATTGTAAGAGAAGGTTTCGATATCACCAGTTACTTTCTTAATCAACTTATGAACAGCCTTCAACTCCTCTTTAGTCGGTTCTCCTTCTGCTGGCATGAAGTTGCCCTGACGGTCGTAGAACAAGTTCCAGAGTTTCTTCAAGAAACGGTAAACACCATCAATACCGTTTGTATCCCATGGTTTAGACTGCTCTACCGGTCCGAGGAACATTTCGTACATACGCAGTGTATCAGCTCCGTATTTCTCTACAATCATATCCGGATTCACTACGTTATACATCGATTTACTCATCTTTTCTACAGCCCATCCACAGATATACTTGCCGTCTTCCAGAATAAATTCGGCATTGTTGTATTCCGGACGCCAGTTCTTGAAAGCTTCTACATCCAATACGTCATTTGAAACGATATTAACATCTACATGAAGCGGAGTCACATCGTACTGATCTCTCAAGCCCAATGAAACGAATGTGTTAGTATCCTTGATACGGTAAACGAAATTGCTTCGTCCCTGAATCATACCCTGATTAACAAGCTTCTGGAATGGTTCTTCTTTAACACTTACACCCAGATCGAACAGGAACTTGTTCCAGAAACGAGAATAAATCAAGTGTCCGGTAGCATGTTCTGTACCACCTACGTACAAATCAACATTCTGCCAGTAATGGTCGGCTTTCTCAGAAACCAGTGCCTGATCATTGTGCGGATCCATGTAACGCAAATAATAAGCCGATGAACCAGCAAATCCCGGCATGGTATTCAGTTCAAGTGGGAAAACAGTTACGTTATCTATTTTAGAATTTTCTACGACTTCACCTTTAACCACATCCCATGCCCACTTAGTAGCATGTCCCAATGGAGGTTCTCCGGTTTCCGTAGGCAAGAACTTATCTACCTCAGGAAGTTCCAGTGGCAACTTGCTCTCATCGATCATATAAGGCATACCATCCTTGTAATAAACCGGGAACGGTTCACCCCAATAACGCTGACGAGAGAAAATAGCGTCACGCAAACGATAGTTTACTTTTACACGACCCAACTGATGCTCCTTCACATATTTTTTGGTTGTGGCAATAGCTTCTTTGATAGTCAGTCCGTTCAGGTTCAAGTCGCAATACGGAGTAGCTCCTGCTTTCGGAGAATTACATACGATACCTTCTTTAGCATCGAAGCTTTCTTCCGACACATCACATCCTTCTACCAATGGAACGATAGGCAAGTTGAAGTGTTTTGCAAAAGCATAGTCACGACTATCGTGAGCCGGAACAGCCATAATGGCTCCTGTACCATATCCAGCCAATACATAGTCGCTGATCCATACCGGAACAGATTCACCAGTAAACGGATTCACTGCATATGAACCACTAAATACACCGGTAACACGGCGATCGGCGATACGTTCACGTTCGGTACGCTTCTTCGTACGGTCCAGATAAGCTTCCACTTCTGCTTTCTGTGCCTCAGTTGTCAGTACAGGAACCAGTTCACTTTCAGGAGCCAGCACCATGAAAGTAACACCAAACATAGTATCGGCACGAGTAGTAAAGATGGTAAATTCCAAATCGCTGTCTTTTACCTTGAAACGTACCTCTGCACCTTCCGAACGACCAATCCAGTTACGCTGTGTTTCTTTCAGAGAATCAGTCCAATCTACAGTTTCCAGTCCGTCGAGCAAGCGCTGAGCATATGCTGACACACGCAGACACCACTGACGCATCTTCTTCTGCACCACCGGATAACCACCACGTTCAGATACGCCGTCCACTACTTCATCGTTAGCAAGTACAGTACCCAGTTGCGGACACCAGTTAACCATAGTTTCACCCAAATAAGCGATACGGTAGTTCATCAGCACTTCCTGCTGTTCCTTTTCGCTCTTAGCTTTCCATTCTTCTGCTGTAAAGCTCAGTTCCTCACTACAAGCCACATCCAGTCCTTCTGTTCCTTTCTCCTCGAAATGCTTGATCAGTTCACTGATAGGTTCAGCTTTTCCACAAGTATTGCAATAATAGCTGTTGAACATTTTCTGGAAAGCCCATTGAGTCCAGTGATAATAACCCGGCTCACAAGTACGAACTTCACGGTCCCAGTCGAATGAAAAACCGATTTTATCCAATTGCTGGCGATAACGGTTAATATTATTTACGGTAGTGATAGCCGGATGCTGACCGGTCTGAATTGCATATTGTTCAGCAGGCAAACCATAAGCATCGTACCCCATCGGATTCAATACATTATAGCCCTGCAAGCGTTTGTAACGAGCATAAATATCGCTGGCAATGTAGCCCAGCGGGTGACCAACATGAAGTCCTGCTCCCGACGGATAAGGGAACATGTTCAGTACATAGAACTTCTTTTTCGATTCGTCTTCGACAACCTTGTAGGTTTTGTTGTCTACCCACTTTTGCTGCCATTTTTTCTCGATCTCTCTGAAATTATATTCCATAGTGATGTTATATATTTGATTTTTACTATTTCCCACAATACCGTGCAAAGATAGTAAGACTTCGGGAATAAAACCGATTTTTCCGCTAACAAATATCCGACCAATCCGTTATCTTGCAGCCTATTAACTCATACTCCTCCCCTAGTTGACATTCCTGCCGCTTTTTCCCCATTACTCAACAACTAATTATACTGCATCTTTTCACACCAATACTTATCAGGTTTTTAACGGAATAATCAACTATTACCAACAGGTTGTTAACACCTGTTGAAACAATAACTAAAATTCTATTTATCAGAAATATATATCTATCACATCCCCATATAGAACAAGGATTTTAACAGAGATATTCACACTCATTTCACATCCCTGTTTACATACAAATACACTTTTCAACAAGCTTATCAAAAGAGTTTTTCCCAACAGCAGCTATACCCAAAAAGAAAATTCCCCTCTGAGCTTTCCGTTTTTCTGTAAAGCAGAAACAATAACGGAGCCCAGAGGGGAATCGATATCAGATAAATTAAAAAGTTACTTTTCGAAGTCAGCCCAGTTAGTCAGACGCATATCACCCTGTTTGATGAAAACCTGATGCATACCCAACGCCGCCGACAAACTGTGGCAAGTCTGTCCCTTGGTAGAAATCTTCAGATAATCCCACAACAGTTGTTTATAGTCTGGATGTGCACAGTTTTCGATTACAGCCTGTGCACGTTCCATCGGACTCTTTCCACGTAAATCAGCAATACCCTGTTCGGTGATAATCACATTTACAGAGTGCTCACTATGATCGAGGTGAGAAACCATCGGCACGATTGAACTGATACATCCTCCTTTTGCCGTCGACGGACAAGAGAAAATAGAGATATAAGCACTGCGGGTAAAGTCGCCCGAACCACCGATACCATTCATCATCTTCGTACCGCAGATATGAGTTGAGTTTACATTTCCGTAAATATCCGCTTCGATAGCTGTATTCATTGAAATGACACCGATACGACGAACAACTTCCGGACAGTTAGATATTTCCGACGGACGAAGTACAAGCTTGTGACGGAAGAAATCCATATTATCATAAATATCTTGCAGACAGTCGTTTGTAACACTGAGTGAACAAGTACTTCCAAACTTGATTCTACCCTCTTTAATCAATTTGATGACTGAGTTCTGAATAACCTCCGTATACATTTCGAATGGTGGAATACTGGGATCCTTACCCAATGCACTGAGTACAGCATTAGCAATGTTTCCCACTCCCGACTGCAACGGAAGGAAAGTAGACGGAATGATTCCTCGGCGCATATCTGCTGCAAGGAAGTCAGCTACATTCTGACCAATTTTATCCGTAATAGGATCCGGCTCATGGAATCCTCTCGCTTCATCAGGCAGATTCACTTCTACCACTCCTACTATCTTTTCCGGACTTACCTGAATATAAGGCAATCCGATACGGTCGCTTGGACGTACAATAGGAATCGGACGACGATAAGGAGGGCGCTCCATTTCATACAAATCGTGCACACCTATCAGGCTTTTGCTGTGCGCAGCATTAAGCTCTACTATCACCCGGTCGGCAAGACGAGCAATTGTCGGAGTAATTCCCACACCTGCAGTCAGATAGATCCGTCCGTCTTCTGTAATTTCACAGGCTTCGATGATAGCTGTAGTTACATGACCTAAAAAACCGGAACGCAAACGCTGGGCAACCTGAGAAAGATGTATATCCGTATAATTGATTTCACCGGCATTGACTGCTTTGCGGAAGTCAGTATTCGTGGTATATGGAGCACGGAAGTGAATAGCATGAGCACGAGTCAGCACTCCGTCGCAAGAATCTCCGGTAGAAGCTCCCGTAATAATACCTACCTGAAAGTGTTCTCCCCTGGCGTGTTTTTCTTCAGCCTGCCTCGCAAGCTCTGCAGTTACGGCTTTCGGACTTCCTGCCGGCGTAAACCCGCTCAGGGCAATTATCTCTCCATCTTTTATCAAGCTGGCAGCTTCGGCTGCGGTCATAAAATTATAAGTCATGGTATTAGGTGTTTTTATAATTATTAGTATTAAACTTACAAAATCTGCTTATTAGTATTTACGGTTAAAAACTCTCGGAATAAATAATGCACGCCTTGCGTCCGCAGGTGTCTTCAACCGGACAGTGCTACCTGACTCAGGCTGTTGGGCAGTAGATAGCGCATCCTTCTGAGGCGCTTCTTCCGATAACTTCCGATGCTTTCTCCCCTCTCCTTTTCTTTTCTTATTAAGCTTATTATCAACACTTTGCCCAACGCATTCATTTTGTTGACCAGCCATGATAATATCCGGCTCTACATGGACTGTTGCCGGCTTAGCCATCTTCTTACGGGAGGGTTTATTCTTTTCTTTCCTTTTGGCATAATTCTGATAAGCGGCGAAAGCAATAGCCGCCACTATAACAAATATTTTTATCACTTCGTCCATAGTCTGCCAAAATGTTAAGGATTTGCCCAAAGATACTAATAAATATAACACATTCATGGATTTTAGGGAAGAAA
>ENA-OQET01001229-OQET01001229.1-human-gut-metagenome-genome-assembly--contig:-NODE-1229-length-11719-cov-3.413561_pt1 | contig 11719 bp, 13 predicted proteins | sample MGYA00242800_ERZ504645 | MGnify/ENA primary metagenome ERZ504645 (study PRJEB26092, sample SAMD00036308) | human gut metagenome | host: Homo sapiens | study: EMG produced TPA metagenomics assembly of... | reverse complement strand
GAAATTTTTCACCATTCGTTTTTACATTGTACACAAGGCAGCTTTGCGGTTATCATCGATGATCTCCAGTGTTCGGAGGGCATACGGTTGGCAAAATGGTTGCCAACCAGCATGGTTACATCATTCCATGGGCTCCAAATGACATGACATAGACCTGGCTTTCCAGACTTTGAAACGGGCAAATTCCCGAAAATGATGCGCTTCATTTGATACCTGGCGCCGGAGTTCGAGAAGATTCATTACATGTGGATTCGTATATTGCTCGACTACAGTACTGCCAATAGCAAACCCCACCCGAAGAAAGTCATAGATTGCCTGCAGAGCGTTCTCATCCGCAGACAATGAGGCGTAGTAGATGTTCATGTATGCAGTTTCAGAGATGCTTCTCCGAATGGAGCGTATAACCTTTTCTGCTTTGGAAGGATCACCATCCACATGGATATATTCATCAAACATTGTTTGTTGAAAGATAGGTTCTTTCTTTAGTCCAATCTGGTTATGACCGACTTTTAGGGCTTCTGACCAGGCATCATAGATGCAGGTCATGATATCCGTTAAGCGGTCCTGGCAAGTATATATTTTCATATTTTTATTCCGTATTCTGATCCTATATGTAAAAGTGGCTGGAAACTGGCAGAGGGAAGTTTAGCCGATCCCAAAATCAGCGAGAGTCATCTGGGAATAAGATTCATTGGAATGTTGTACTTTCCAGGAATCTTTTGCATCTACCTGAACCAGCTGTCGGGTGATATAGGCTTCTTCAATGGGAGTACGATACATTTGTCTGCCACCGCAGGTGATAAAATAATGTGCGCGTTTCAAAACTACGCCCATTCTTTTCAGATTGTTAAAATTCAGACGGCCATATCTTCGGGCATAGGTTATACGGCCAGCAGATTTGGGTCCGATTCCTGGAACCCGAAGCAACGTGGCATAAGATGCTTTTTCAACTTCTACCGGAAAGTGTTCCAGATGGCGCAGCGCCCAGTCGCATTTGGGGTCCAGCAGTTCATTGAAATTTGGCTGGGTTTCAGATAACAGTTCATCTGCCTGGAAGCCATAGAAGCGTAGTAGCCAGTCTGCCTGATACAGGCGATGTTCCCGGAGAAGTGGAGGTGGAGTTCCAATCTGAGGGAGAATGGAGTCATCATTTAACGGAATATATGCCGAATAGAAGACACGTTTCAGATCAAAGCCCTGGTACAGAGCCTGGCTGGTCTGTAACAGAGTATAGTCACTTTCGCCAGTGGCACCGATGATCATCTGGGTACTTTGCCCTGCCGGAGCGAAATTCCGTTTCAGATCAGACATGTCAAGAGGTGCCAGCTGACAGGCATTTTCCCATGTCAGGATATGTTTCGTGAATTTATTTTTATCACGGGAGATAAGATTCGGATCCTCTTTTTTGATAGGTGTATTGTTACTGAGTTTCGCATCGGTATTCTGCATATTGAGTTTTTCTCTGAAGATTTTCTTGGAATCGTCTGAGAAAATACCATTTCTTAAAAACTGATTTCCCCGGCTTCGATCCATATATGCAGACTTTCCAGCAGCTATCCGGTGAGAGGCAATAGTACTTTGTACTTTTCCCATGGGATTCAGGATATTCTGCATGGTTTTATTGGGGGCAAGAGAACGCAGAGCTGTTTCTGTCGGAAGTTCCAGATTGACACTGATGCGGTCTGCCAGATATCCGGCCGCGGCAAGCAGCTCGTCAGAGGCCCCGGGAATTGTTTTTACATGAATGTATCCGTTGAAATGGTACCGGGTACGGAGGAGCAGCAGTGTCTCACACATTTTTTCCATGGTATAGGTCGGATTTTTTAAGACACCGGAGCTTAAGAAGAGCCCTTCGATATAGTTCCGTTTGTAAAATTCAACGGTTAGTTCACAGATTTCCTGTGGCGTAAAGGTGGCGCGGCGTACATCATTGCTGGCACGGTTGATGCAATATTTACAGTCATAGGCACAATGATTTGTCATCAGGATCTTGAGAAGGGAAATACATCTTCCATCAGCGGCAAAACTGTGACAGATGCCACATGCCTCTGCATTGCCGAGCTCTCCTTTCTTTCCGCGTCGGCTGGAACCGCTTGAAGTACATGCGACATCGTATTTTGCTGCATCTGCCAGAATCTGTAACTTTTCCTGCGTTGTGTAATTATTATTTGTAATCTGTGTGATCATATATCTATTATACAAACATATGTTCTTGAAATCAAGAACTTTTTAGAACATTCGTTCGACAAAAGCTCCAAAAAGCTACCCATTGCAATGTCAGGGCGAGGAAGATTATAATAAGAAGAAACAGAAACCGGAAAAGTCGAAAAAATTAGTGTTGCACTCGTAAAAATACAATATATTGATAAAAACTTTCAAAATACAACTACAAATTGTACAAAATTAAAAGCATGCGTTAATTAATTGACAAAGGTGCTTTCAATAGTGTACACTAGCGGCGTGAACGAGGGAGAGTTCACATGTAACTATAATAAGATTCCGGTCTTATTTTTCTTTTAGGAGAAAAGTTAGACGGGACATACGCGGAATAAATTCTATTTTAGAGAGGTGCAAAAATGAAAAACTTTTCACAGTGGGAAGGTTTCAAAGGAAACCGTTGGAAGGAAAAAATCGACGTTCGTAACTTTATTTCAATGAACTACACACCATATGACGGAGATGCTTCCTTCCTGGAAGAACCTACAGAGGCTACAAACAAACTGTGGGGAAAACTTCAGGAACTTCAGAAAGAAGAGCGTGCAAAAGGCGGCGTTCTTGATATGGAGACAGAGGTAGTTACATCTCTGACAGCATATGGCCCGGGATACATCGATGAAGACCTCAAAGATCTTGAAAAAGTTGTTGGTCTGCAGACAGACAAACCGCTGAAACGTGCATTCATGCCATACGGTGGTATCAAAATGGCAGAGCAGGCATGTGAGACTTACGGATACAAAGTAAGTGACAAGATCAAAGACGTTTTCCATAACTACGAATTCAAAACACACAACCAGGGTGTATTTGATATCTACACACCAGAAATGAAAGCAGCCCGTCACAACAAGATCCTGACAGGTCTTCCGGATACTTATGGACGTGGACGTATCGTTGGTGACTACAGACGAGTAGCACTGTACGGTATCGACGCTCTGATCGAAGGAAAACAGAAAGACTTTGCAGCTTGCGACCGTCAGGGTATGAGACGTTATGACTTCCAGCTTCGTGAGGAAATCGCAGATCAGATTCGCGCACTCAAAGGCATGAAAGTTATGGCTGAAGCTTACGGATATGATATTTCACAGCCGGCTAAAGATGCAAGAGAAGCATTCCAGTGGCTGTACTTCGGATATCTTGCAGCAATCAAGACTCAGAACGGTGCTGCAATGAGTGTTGGACGTATCTCTACATTCCTTGATATCTATATTGAAAGAGATCTTGAGAACGGAACTCTTACAGAGAAAGAAGCTCAGGAGCTTGTTGACCACATGGGTAATGAAATTCCGTATGGTTAAATTTGCACGTATTCCTTCTTACAACCAGCTGTTCTCCGTGACCCGGTATGGGCAACTCTGGAAGTTGCAGGTATGGGACAGGATGGACTTCTATGGTAACAAAGAACGACTATCGTTTCCTGCATACTCTGGAAGACATGGGACCGGCTCCGGAACCGAACCTTACCGTTCTGTATTCTTCAAGACTGCCGGAAAACTTCAAAAAATATGCAGCTGACATCTCCGTACTGACAAGCTCTATCCAGTATGAGAACGATGATGTTATGCGTCCGGTATGGGGCGATGACTACAGCATCTGCTGCTGTGTATCTGCTACAGAGACAGGTAAAGAGATGCAGTTCTTCGGAGCTCGTGCAAACCTTGCAAAATGCCTTCTTTACGCTATCAACGGTGGTGTTGATGAGAAGACAAAACAGCAGGTAGGACCTCAGTATCAGCCAATTACTTCTGAATACCTTGACTATGACGAAGTAATCGCAAAATATGACAAGATGATGGACTGGCTGGCTCATCTGTATGTTGGAACACTGAACATGATCCACTACATGCATGACAAATACTACTATGAAGCAGCAGAGATGGCTCTGATCGATACAAAGGTTGACCGTTCCTTCGCAACTGGTATCGCAGGATTCTCTCACGTAGTAGACTCCCTGTCCGCTATCAAATATGCAAAAGTTAAAGCAATCCGTGACGAAGACGGAATCACAACAGATTTCGTAGTAGAAGGTGACTTCCCACGTTATGGTAACGATGATGACAGAGCAGATGAGATCGCAACAACACTGCTTTCTACATTCCTTGAGAAACTGAAACATATCCATACCTATCGTGATTCAAAACCTACTACTTCTATCCTTACCATCACATCCAACGTTGTTTATGGTAAAGCTACAGGATCCCTTCCGGATGGAAGAAAAGCAGGCGAGCCGCTGGCACCTGGTGCTAACCCGTCCTACGGCGCAGAGCAGAACGGACTTCTTGCTTCCCTGAACTCTGTTGCCAAGCTTGACTATGAAGATGCTCTTGATGGTATCTCCAATACTCAGACCATCAACCCGGATGCTCTGGGACATACAGAAGAAGAACGTACAGAGAACCTTGTTCATGTACTTGACGGATACTTTGATCAGGGTGCTCATCACCTCAATGTAAACGTATTTGGTAAAGAGAAACTGATCGACGCTATGGAACATCCGGAAAAAGAAGAGTATGCAAACTTCACAATCCGTGTATCCGGATATGCTGTTAAGTTCATCGACCTTACAAGAGAGCAGCAGCTGGATGTTATTGCCAGAACCTGCCACGACAGAATGTAATAATGAGTGAAGAAATCAAAGGATATGTCCATTCTCTGGAAAGCTTCGGATCAGTAGACGGACCGGGCGTCAGATATGTGATATTCCTGAGTGGATGTGCAATGCGCTGCCAGTTCTGCCATAATCCGGACACCTGGAAAATGGGAGAGGGGCAGCAGTACACCCCGTCTCAGCTTCTGAAACAGGCTCTTCGCTATAAGAATTACTGGGGTAACAAAGGTGGAATCACTGTGAGCGGAGGAGAACCGCTTCTCCAGATTGATTTCCTGACAGAACTTTTCCGTCAGGCAAAGGCAGCAGGAGTTCATACAACTCTTGATACCAGCGCCAATCCTTACACAGAAAAAGAACCTTTTTATTCCAAATGGCTGGAGCTTATGAAGTATACTGATCTTGTCCTTCTCGATATCAAACAGATTGACGAAGAAGAACACATCAAGCTTACAGGACAGTCCAATAAGAATATCCTGGCAATGGCACGGAAATTGTCAGATATGGGAAAACCAATGTGGATCCGTCACGTACTTGTTCCCGGAGGCAGCGATAAAGATGAGTATCTCCACAGGCTTGCTGATTTTATCCATACTTTAAAAACAGTGGAGAGAGTCGAAGTGCTTCCGTACCATACACTCGGTGTATTTAAGTGGGAACAGCTGGGAATTCCTTATCCGCTGGAAGGCGTCAGACCGCCATCCGAAGAACGGATCAATAACGCCAGAGAAATTCTGGGAGCGATATAAACCGGTCAGAAGACTGGAAATAAAAAAGATCTCAATGCCAGTGATGGCAGGGGGATCTTTTTTATGAATATAGTGGTCGGAAATGCTTTTTCTACTTGACAATCCATGCAGTTCATCATACTCTTTTGTAAGATGTTTTGTTATGTAAATTCATAAGTTACAAAGGTCAAGGGAAAATACACAGGAAGGGAAAAGATACAGATGAAAAACTGGGACAATGTAGTTTTGGTGCCGGAATTCGATGAGCAGGGTGTTGCCTGCTATCGTCTTGAAGGCGGAGATTATGAAAATGAGTATTATGTGATTTCTGAGGCAGAATCAAGAAAGCTTCTGAATACACCTGAAATCGTCGGTTATGAAGTTTATAACTGTCTGGTTTCCTCAACTTCTCAGATGCTTTATTATCTGAAGGAACAGAAGAAGGTTACAACTGCAAATATTCTTTCTATTCTTAGAGGCGCGCTGAACTATCCTCTGGAAGAGGCATGCTACAGAGAGCATATCCGTGTTCATGATATCAGCTTTCTTTCCAGTGAGCGTGTATTTGAAAAAGAAGAGATCGCAGGTCTGGAGATCAAGTACAGCAAACTTACTATGGTGCCGGACAGCACACTGATGATCGGTGACATCATTGCAAGTGGAGAGACTCTGATCCACTGTCTTCGCTATGTGACTGATTTTTACAGAGATCATGGCGCAAGACTCCGTAATATCATTATTTTTACAATCGGCGGAACCAAGGGAATCGATATCCTTGAGAAGCTTACTGCAGAGATCCGTGAATTCTGGCCGGAGTTCGAAGGCTTTATCACTGTTTATTATGAAGGAATCTTCAGTACCTATCAGGACAAGGGTGTTTCCGGGATCAACCTTCCGGACGTGGATTTCTACTGGAAGGGTGGTATCGTTGCGCCTGAATTCAGAAGAGAGACACTTTCCATGTGCAGTCCTCTTTTTGAAAAATGTATCATCTACGATGGTGGTGCAAGACGTTATGAGATCCATGAGCATGTAGAAGAGGTTCTGGAATTTTGGGAAGGAATCAAAGAAAGAGCTGACAAGATCGATTTCAAAGAGCTTCTGGATGAGAAACTTGGTTATCCTACTCCAATCAGCTATGAAGACTGGATCAAGGCAAACCACTATCAGAAGGTTCGCCCGGCAGATGCAAAATGGCTGTATCGTCAGGAACTTGGATACATCGAAAGTATGAAAGATATCACATTAAAAGAACTCGCAGAGCAACGTATCGGTGAATTTACGGGCGCACTGCGAAAATATATTTTAGATTAAGGAAAAACGGGGAGAACAAATGAGTGAAAAAATGACAACAGCAAACAGCGCAGAGCAGGGAAAGGTGGATATTGACTTTGCAGAGTGCGCAGTTCCGAAGTGGAGCAGACGCCGATTTGTGACAATGTTTATGATCATGCTTGGATTTACTTTCTTTTCTGCAAGTATGTGGGTAGGCCAGGAAATGGCAGCAGGACTGGACTTCTGGGGATTTATCAAAGCCCTCCTTCTGGGTGGTGCGATCCTTGGTATTTACACAGGTCTGCTTGGTTATGTAGGTGCAGAGACAGGCTTAAGCCTTGACCTGCTTTCCAAGAGAGCGTTTGGAGAAAAAGGTTCTTATATTTCTTCTGCGCTGACAAGTTTTACACAGATCGGATGGTTTGGCGTAGGTATTGCAATGTTTGCAATTCCGGTAGCACGTGAACTTTTTGGCGGAAGCACTGCGGTAGAATGGGTGCTGATCCTGATCGCAGGAGCATGTATGACTGCATCTGCATATTTTGGAATTAAGTCTCTTACCGTGATCAGTTATATTGCCGTACCGCTTGTTGCAATTCTTGGAACAGTGGCAATGATCATGGCAGTTAAGCAGGGAGATGGAACGATCGTTGATCAGTTTGCTAAATCCAGCGGCTCTCTGAGTGTCATCGGCGGTGCAGGACTTGCAATTGGTTCTTTCGTATCAGGAGGAACTGCGACTCCGAACTTTACACGATTTGCAAAAAAATGGTAAACAGGGAACGATCGCAACAGTAGTTGCTTTCTTTATCGGAAACTCCCTGATGTTCTTCTTTGGAGCAATCTCTTATATCTTTGTTGGCGGAAATGATATTTTTGAAGTTATGATTCGTCTGAATCTGTTCTAAATCTTGCAATCCTGGTTTTGGGATTAAATATCTGGACAACAAATGACAATGCTCTGTATACAGCAGGACTTGGTCTTGCAAACATTTTCAATAAGAGAAAGAAACCGATGGTTCTGATCTCCGGTGTTATCGGAACACTGCTTTCTGTATGGCTATACTACAATTTCTGCGGATGGCTGAACATCCTGAACTGTACACTGCCGCCGGTTGGTATCATCCTGGTCATCTCTTATTTCATGAATAAAAAGGCTTACGATACAGATACCATTAAGATTGTAACAGTCAACTGGTTTGCAGTTGCCGGAGTTATTCTTGGTGCGATCGTAGCAAACGTAGTGACATGGGGAATTGCATCCATCAATGGTATGATCGTTGCAGCTCTGTGCTATGTGGTTGGAGAAATGGTCAATAAAATAAATAATAATTAAAATATAATGACAGAAAAAGATTACCGAAATTGTAAAAGGTAATCTTTTTTTGTTGGAAAATATATAGTACAATAAACAGATAGATGTTCGACTTGAATTGAAACGGAGAGCTCAAATGGCAAAAAAAGAAGAAAACCGAAGATGGAGTTCCGATATTACCAGATGTCAGCGGGAAGTCCGATCCTGGCACTTCTTGGACAGAAGTGGGTCCAGAATTACGGGAATGATGTGGATTATCTTCATTTTCATAATTATCTTGAGATTGGATACTGCTATGGTGGTGACGGATTTATGGTGCTGGGTGAAGAGGAAAAGCGCTTCTATGGAGGTATCGTTACAGTGATTCCGCCGAACTATCCACACACAACAAACAGCGATATCGGGACGGTCAGTAAATGGGAATACCTTTTCATAGATGTAGAAGGTTTTATGCAAAAAATTCCTAGATAATCCGGTTAAGGCAGAAAAGGTGATTCAGCGAATCTATTCCAGGGCATTTGCTTTTTTTGAAGAGAAGGAGAATTTGTCTATCTCGCAAAAAATCCACAAGATTCTGGATATCATGAGAGATGGTGAAGAAGTTTTTCTGGAGGAAGCAAAGGGAGTGCTTGCGGCACTTCTGGTAGAAATTGCCCGGTTAAACAGAGATTCAGGAGAGGATAAGGTTGCGGAAAATGCCGGTAAGCTTACCAATATGATCACCAGTGTGCTGGATTATGTATCATATCACTACATGGAGGATATCAAAGTAGAGGATCTGGCGAATATCTGTCATATCAGTGAGACACATTTTCCGGAGAGTTTTTACTTCCTACATGAAGATGAGCCCATTGGAATATATTAATACCGTACGTGTCTACACGGCATGTGAACTTCTGGAGACCACAGATGCCCCGGTTGCGGATGTTGCTCACAAATGTGGGTTTACGACAAATTCGACATTCAACAGAAACTTTAAACAGCTGATGGGAGTCACTCCTCTCGAATGGCGGAAACGTCCGGAAAGCTATGAACAGCAGCTTCTGCGATTTGATATTCATTCAGAAAAAGGATGGTAGAAAAACAGAAAGGAATCATTTATATGTACGACTATAAGATTGTGGAGCAGATCTCCCGAAAGAAAAAAAGCATGTCCGGAGTTCTCCGGAAAGTAATGGTTTTGTTTGCAGTGATCTTTGTGATCCTGGGAATTACAATATCCCAGTCCTTTATGCTGGCAGGATTTCTTCTTGCAGCGCTTTATTTTGTGTTTGATATTTTCAGCCAGAAGGATTATGAGTATACCCTGGAAAATGATCAGCTCAGCATTGATGTGATCTATGGCAAAAAGTATCGTAAGACTGCCCATGTACTGGAGCTGAAGGAGCTGGAAGTCGTTGCGCCGCACTGGCACGAAAGTGTTGCTAAATATAAAAAAAACGGTGGTACGGAGCAGCTGAAAAAATATGATTATACCTCTTATGATGACAATACTCCGTATTACACGATGATCATCAAAGAAGATGGACGAAAGATCAAATTGCTTCTCGATCTCACAGAGGAGATGCTGCACACAATAAAGACACAGCATCCGGAAAAAGTCTATTTTGCATAAAAACAGCAAAATTCTGTGAAATATGTACAAAAAATGAATAGAAAATTTATGAAATAAGAACAAACACCTCTCTTGAAGATAAGAAAAATATACATTCTGTCAAAAAGAGAGGATTTTTTTCATCAAAATAATACGACAAAAATCGTGAGAATGCGAAAAACGAACAAAAAATACAATTTTATGTACGTGTAATAGTGTAAAATATATAAAATGGTCGAAAATGCACATTATATGTGCGGTTATGCAAACTATATCAAAAAACGGGATGCTATAATTGGTTCATAAGCAATTCGGAAAAGAGAATACGCTTAATAAAAGGAGGACACATTCATGAAGAAAAAATTACTTGCAGTATTAATGACAGGTATCATGGCTGCATCTTTTGCAGGAACAGCAACCGTTGTTTCCGCTGATTCCGGAGATGACAACACATTGACAGTATGGGCATGGGACCAGAACTTCAACATCAAATCCATGCAGATGGCTGGTGAGCAGTACGCAAAAGATCACGAAGGATTCGCAGTAGACGTTATTGAAACATCTTCTGACGACTGCCAGACAAAACTTACAACAGCAGCTAACGCTGGTGACTACAGCACACTTCCGGACATCGTTCTGATGCAGGACAACAGCTATCAGAAATATCTGAAGAGCTATCCGGATGCTTTCACAGACCTGAAAGACATGGATGTTAACTGGGATGATTTCGGAAAACTGAAACAGTCCTACTCCATGGTAGATGACACACATTATGGTGTTCCGTTTGATAATGGTGCTGTTATTGCATGCTATCGTACAGATATCCTTGAAGAAGCTGGATATACACTGGATGATCTGACAGACATCACATGGTCCAAATTCATGGAAATCGGTAAAGACCTTCATGAAAAAACAGGTAAATACCTCCTTACAAGCGAAGCTACAGGCGGCGATACTCTGATGATGATGATGCAGTCCTGCGGAGCTAACTTCGTAAATGAAGACGGCGAAGCTTATATCGTTGGAAACGATGTTGCAGAAAAATGCATCAACCTTTATGTAGACCTTGTTAAAAACGATGTTGTTAAACTTGTAAACAACTGGGATGAATATATCGCAACAATCACAGGCGGCGAGGCTGCTGGTATCGTAAATGGTAACTGGATCACAGCTACTCTGATGTCTACAGAAGATCAGAAAGGTCTCTGGGAAATCACAACAATGCCTAAGGTTGACGACGTTGATACAGCTACAAACTATGCAAACAATGGTGGTTCTTCCTGGTATATCACATCCAACTGCAAGAACGTAGAGCTCGCAGAAGATTTCCTTGCAAGTACATTTGGTTCCAGCACAGACTTCTATGATGCAATCCTTCCGGCATCAGGTGCAATCTCCTGTTATCTGCCGGCTGGTGAATCTGAAGTTTACAATGAGCCAAACGAATTCTTCAACGGACAGCCAATCTTCTCCACAATCGTAGAATACTCTTCTCATATTCCGGAGTTCACAAAACACCGTATCACTATGAAGCAAGAGAATGTGTCAACACAGCAGTTGTTAATATCGTAAATGGTACATCTGTAGAAGACGCTCTTCAGGAAGCACAGGATACACTGGCATTCAAGATGACTGAATAGTCCTCTGGATATTAAGTGAAACTGAAATAAGAAAATTTACGTGAGCGCGGGGGACTGCTTGCAGTCCCCTGTCTTATGTTAAGAGTTACAGTTGCCGGAAACGGCAGCAAGTTTTGAAAGGGGGTAGTTCATATGAATTCCAGGAAAAAAGGTATGACTCTGGTTGACAAAACAGAGAAGCTGCAGGATGGCTTTTACCTTCGCAACCTGGCATCTAATTATGATCGCAGTCATGAGTTTCTTATCCGATGATCCGTGCATTCATTATTTCACTGCAGACCGGAGCAGGCGCAAACATGAGATTTTGCAGATCCGACTTCAGTAACACAGCGTATTCTCGCAGAT
>ENA-OQET01001222-OQET01001222.1-human-gut-metagenome-genome-assembly--contig:-NODE-1222-length-11785-cov-2.366787_pt1 | contig 11785 bp, 13 predicted proteins | sample MGYA00242800_ERZ504645 | MGnify/ENA primary metagenome ERZ504645 (study PRJEB26092, sample SAMD00036308) | human gut metagenome | host: Homo sapiens | study: EMG produced TPA metagenomics assembly of... | reverse complement strand
CAAAGCGAAACAGCAGGCTGCAGAAGCTGCAAAAACAGCGGAAACCGTTGTAAAGACAGCGGCACCGGCAAAAGAAGTAAAACCAACGACTGAAAAAACCCTTACATACAGAAGCAGCAGAAGGAAAAGCAGAAGCTGCAAAAGAGCCGAAAAAAGGCAACCAAAAAAATGAAAACCGTTAAAAAAAATCAGTAAAAAAATGGAGACCACGGAAACCATGGCAGAAGCAACCAAAACCCCACGTAAAATGACAAAAGTATCTGATACCGTTCTTGAGATCTTCGAGACAAAAGTATCTATGAAAGACCTCGAAGCAGTCATCAAAAAAGAAGTAAAAAAACAGGATTAAAAGGCGGATCAAAAATCTACCTGAACGCAGAGCAGAGAGCCGCTTACTACACCGTAGACGGACAGGGATCTGACGATTTCAAAGTAGATCTGACCACTCTTGCTGAATAATTTTTTCTGTCAGCTGATCTATCAGAACAGACCAAAAGTCGGCATGTCCGAAACAAAGTCTTCCGGAATTTTTGTTTCGGACATGATTTTTTTGCTGTCTGTTCCCAAACCAAAAAAAACGACAAGGTATTTTTCTATGAAAACTGTAAACCATCTCGGAACCGACCCGATCGGAAAACTGGTTCCCCGTATTTGCTTTTCCGAGCATGCTGGCACAGTTCGTGAGTGTTCTGTACAGCATTGTAGACCGTATGTACATCGGCCACATTGCCTCTGTCGGTGATCTGGCGCTCGCGGGTGTCGGCGTCTGCGGTCCCATTCTCACCATGATCGGCGCGTTCTCCTCCCTCATCGGGGTCGGCGGCGCACCGCTGCTCGGCATCCGGCTCGGAGAGAAAAATGAAAAAGAGGCATCCCGCATCCTGGCTAATGCGTTTCTGATGCTTGTTTCCCTGTCTCTCGTTCTGACAGCCGCGGCGCTTTTTTTAACCCGCCCGATGCTGATGGCATTCGGAGCCAGCACCGTTACGTATCCTTACGCCAGAGCCTATTTTATGATCTACGTTTCCGGCTCTGTGTTTGCGCTTTTATCGACCGGCCTGAACCAGTTTGTGATCTGCCAGGGCTTTGCCAGTGAGGGAATGAAATCTGTTCTGCTAGGCGCCGTCCTGAATCTGCTGCTGGACCCTGTGTTTATCTTCGTTCTGCATCTCGGCGTGCGTGGCGCAGCAATTGCAACCGTGCTCTCCCAGATCGCAAGCTGTCTGTATGTGCTGCATATTCTGTTCGGAAAGACGATTCCGATCCGCATCACCTTCGGCGGGTATTCATTTGCGATCATGAAACGCATTCTGACAGTCGGTTTTACTCCGTTTCTAATCATTGCCATCGACAATGTGATGATCATTGCGATGAACGCCGTCCTGCAGCGGTATGCACCCGCCGGACAAGGAGACAGCTTCATCACCTGTGCAACGATCGTTCAGAGCTTTATGCTGATTATTACGATACCGCTCGGCGGAATCAGCGGCGGAACGCAGTCAATCCTCGCATACAATTATGGAGCTGGAAATTCCAGGCGTATTCTTGAGGCACAGAAAACCATCATCGCACTCTGTGCCGGATTTACGACTTTGATGTTCCTCGTCTCCAATGCCGCCGGAACACTGTTTGCGCAGCTTTTTACTTCCGATCCGCAGATCGTCTCGATGGTGGTCCGCGCGATTCATATTTCGACACTCTCAGTCATTCCGCTCGGCATTCAGTACGAGATTGTAGACGGCTTTACTGCAATGGGCTGCGTGCGCTATTCGTTTGCACTCTCCTTCTTCCGGAAATTCGTCTACTTTACCGCTCTGTTTCTTCTGCCGCGGTTCTTTGCACTGGAAAACATCTTCTACGTGGAACCTATTTCCGACCTGATCGGGCCGGTTGTCTCAATGATTGTTTACTGGACTTCGATTCAGAAGATTCTGAAACAGCGGGAAGAGGCGGTACGGCTGATGCACACAAAAAAAGCATAAAAAATCTCATATCAAAAAGCTGTTCTTTTCCGCGGAGTTTTCAAAACTCTCACCAGAAAAGAACAGCTTTTTCTGCTTCTGTTAAAATGTCTTCGGCATCGGAACGGTTTCCTGTACTTTCAGACCGTATTTTGCTGCCAGCTGCAGTGCCTTCTGTTCCGTCTCCGGATTCCAGACGGCTTTCGGCGTATGGGCATCACAGCCGAAAACGGCGGTGTTTCCTTCTTCGCCGGCGATCTTCCAGAACTTCTCGTTCGGATACCATCTTTCTTCCATCAGACCAAGGAAATTGATCTCCAGCGGAATGTTTCTCTTTTTCACCTCACGGCAGAATCTCCGGTATTCCCGGTCGAACACTGCTTCGTCGCCGTTGAATAAAAAGAGATCCGGGTGTGCCAGATACAGGTATTTTCCGGTATCGATGCCTGCCAGGCACTGGTCCACATACTGTTTCAGGTAGCTTCCGTCTGTTGTTCCATGGCCGCTGTAGAGAATCTTTTCGATCTCATTTCCCAGGCTGTGCTGGCCAAGCACAAAGTACTCAAACGGATAGTCCGACAAAAAATCAATCAGCTGATCCCAGAATCTCGGGAAATACTCTGTTTCGAGTCCGAGATGGATTTCAATATCCTTGTCATACTCTTTTTTCAATGCCAGCACGGTGTCTACATAGCCTTCCACCTGATCGAGCCGCATCCGCATGCCGGAATCGTAGCCGTCCGGGAACGGATAAGGCGAATGGTCGGAAAAACCGAGAATTTTAAGGCCGCCCTCAATCGCGCGCTCCACATACTCCCGCTCCGTTCCGTCCGCATGGCGGCACCGCCATGTATGGGTATGATAATTTGCAATCATGATCTGTAACCTTCTTTATTTTGTATCTTATTCTGCTGCTTCTTTGGAGATATCCGTTCCAAAATATTTTTCCGAAAGCTCTGTCAGTGTTCCTTCTTCTGCGAGCTCGCCAAGTGCTTTGTTGACTGCCTCAAGCAGCGTCTTGGTCTCATCGCCTTTTTTCATCGGAATACCGACTTTTGTGGATTCCGGATCGAGACATGCAATTTTGATCTCTGCATCCGGGTGTGCTTTCATATAATCGTAATACGTTACCTCTGCGTTCAGAGTTGCATCGATACGGCCGCTTAAGAGAAGCTCGAAAGTCTGCTCCAGATCGTCAACACCGGTAACGGCTGCGCCATATTTCTCGGCAACTTCTGCATACGTACTGGAAATGGTGTTCGCGGTGCTCTTTCCGTCGAGATCCTCCATGGACTGGATTTCATCGTTAGCAGAGTTTACGATAACAGCGGTGCGGTTGTATGCGTATGGATCGGAAAAGCTGTATTTCTCAGCGCGCTCCTCTGTGATATCTACGCCGTTTACCATGATATCGTACCGGCCGGAATCGATTCCTGCAAGAAGGCCGTCCCACTCACCCTCTACAAAGGTTGCTTTCACGCCGAGTTTCTCTGCGATCTGCTGTGCCACTTCTACGTCATAGCCGACCAGGTTGTCGTCCTCATCGTGATACGTCCACGGTGCCCAGGTTCCTTCCATTGCCACAACGATCTCACCCTTGCTCTGGATCTGCTCTAAAAGATCCCCAGACGCACTTGCAGAAGATGCTGATGAAGAGGAAGAAGCACTGCTGTTATCTGCCGTGCTGTTTCCGCATCCGGTCAGTAAAAAGGATGATGTCAGGATACCTGCCAGAAATACTGCTGCCATTTTCTTTTTCATAATATTCGCCACTCCTTTTTTGTTTTGTTCTGGAAGAAGCTGCCTTTGCTTCTTCTGTTTTCTTTATTGCAAACTGTCCGGATTCCGTGCTCCGGGCAGGATTTGCCGCTTTGCGGGATACCTTACTCGTAATGCTGTTCAATATTCTGCAAAAATGTTCTCGTCCGCTCTTCCCGCGGATTTGCGAAAAATTCCTTCGACGGACCTTCCTCAACGACAACGCCGTTTTCCATAAAGACAACTTTGTTCGAAACGTTTCTTGCAAAGCCCATCTCATGCGTGACAACGAGCATTGTCATTCCCTCTTTGGCAAGCTGGCGCATAACACCAAGCACCTCGCCGGTCAGCTCCGGGTCGAGTGCTGAGGTCGGCTCATCAAAATAGATAATTTCCGGATCGGTTGCCAGTGCACGGGCGATTGCCACCCTCTGCTGCTGTCCGCCGGAAAGCTGATGCGGATAGTAGTCCGCACGGTCCAGCATGCCTACTTTTTCAAGCGCTGCACGCGCTTTTTCCTCCGCCCTGGTTTTTGGCATTTTTCTGCCGATGATCAGGCCCTCGGTTACGTTATGAAGGGCTGTTTTGTTCAGGAACAGGTTATAGTTCTGAAATACAAATGCGGTTTTCTGACGGATCGCCGCGATATCTTTTTTGCTGATGTTGTGGAACGGATATTCTTTCCCGTCAAAGATCAGGCTGCCGCCGTCCGCATGCTCCAGAAAGTTGACACAGCGCAGCATCGTCGTTTTTCCCGAACCACTCGGACCGAGGATTGCAACAACATCGCCCTGTTTTACTTTTAAATCTACACCTTTTAATACTTCCAGGCTGCCGAACGCTTTCTTTAATCCTTTAATTTCCAGCATGGCTTATTCCCCTTTTTCTGATATGTACTCAGTTTCTTCTCTCCGATTCCCTGCAGCTTCGTGAGCACAGTGGAGAACAGCAGGTAGATCAGTCCTACTTCAATATACAGTGCCAGCGGCTCATGGGTGCGCGCTACAATCCGCTGCGTTACCATAAACATCTCCGTTACGGTGATATTTGCGGCAAGGGAAGTATCCTTTACCATGGCGATCAGAGAGTTGGAAAGCGGCGGGAAAGCGGTGCGCATCGCCTGCGGAAGGATAATTCTCCGCATGATCTGCAGATACGACATGCCGACACAGTAGCCGGCTTCGAGCTGGCCTGCCGGAACGGCTTCCAGGGCCGCACGCATCGTCTCGGCACTGTAGGCGCCCTCATTCAGGGAAAAGACGAGAACTGCCGCCGGAAACGGATCGATCAGAATACCGGCGCGCGGAAGTCCGTAAAACACAACGAAAAGCTGGACCAGAAGCTGGGGTTCCGCGGAAAATCCAGATATAGAAACGTGCAATCTGACGAAGGCCTTTGATGTTTGCAAACTGTACCATAGCCATTGCCGTCGCAATTACAAGTGCAATGGAAAACGAGATTACAGTAAGCGGAATCGTCACCTTAAGGCCCGGCAGAAAGATTTTCCAGAAAGAATCCAGAAGAATATTCCATAATCTTTCGCTCATTTCGATATATCCCCCTTATTTTGCATTTTCCTAGATAGGATAACACTTCAAGTCCGCTTCAAGTCAAGTGTTTTTTCATATACCCCTCCCCCGCATGCAAGAATCCCCGGGAAACACGTTTTTCAACGGCCCCGGGGACACTTATTTATGGTTGGTTTTAAGAGGAAGGATCTTGTCTTTTTTTATGGTATTATGTTATTTACTGCTTAGTCCTGTGTCACATTAAATGCTCTTGCACCAGGGTATACAGCGGCCGTTCCAAGTTCTTCTTCGATTCGGAGAAGCTGGTTGTATTTTGCAACACGCTCGGTACGGCTCGGTGCACCGGTCTTGATCTGGCAGGTGTTCAGGGCAACGGCCAGATCAGCAATGGTGGTGTCCTCGGTCTCGCCGGAGCGGTGAGAGCTGATGGCGGTGTAGCCGGCCTTGTGGGCCATCTTGATGGCCTCCAGCGTCTCGGAAACAGAACCGATCTGGTTCAGCTTGATCAGGATGGCGTTGCCTGCACCCAGCTGGATGCCCTTGGCCAGACGCTCGGTGTTGGTAACGAACAGGTCGTCGCCCACCAGCTGGACCTTGCCGCCCAGTTCCCGGGTCATCTCCTGCCAGCCTTCCCAGTCCTCTTCATCCAAGCCATCTTCAATGGAGATGATGGGATACTTCTCCACCAGGCTCTTCCAGTGTGCGATCAGCTCGCTGGAAGTGTACTCGGTGCCGGCCTTGGGCAGCTTGTAGAAGCCCTTGCCCTTGGGGCTCTTCCACTCGGAGGAAGCGGCATCCATGGCCAGCATGAAGTCCCTGCCGGGCTGATAACCGGCCTTCTCGATGGCGGCCAGAATGGTCTCGATGGTCTCCTCATCGCTGGACAGGTTGGGGGCAAAGCCGCCCGTCATCGCCCACGGAGGTGGCCAGGCCCCTGGCCTTCAGGATGGAGGACAGAGCGTGGAACACCTCGGCGCACCAGCGCAGGGCCTCTTGAAGCTGGGCGCGCCCACAGGCATGATCATAACTCCTGCGTGTCCACGGTCGTTGGTAGCGTGTGCGCCGCCGTTCAGGATGTTCATCATGGGCACAGGCAGGCGATTGCCATTCACACCGCCCAGAAAACGGTACAGAGGCATCTCCAGAGAAGCGGCGGCAGCGCGGCAGGCGGCAATGGAGACCGCCAGAATGGCGTTTGCGCCCAGATTGGATTTGTCCTTGGTGCCGTCGGCCCGGAGCATGGCGGCATCAATGGCATAGATGTCGGAGGCATCCATGCCCACCACCGCGTCAGCGATGACGGTGTTGATGTTCTCCACAGCCTTGGTCACGCCCTTGCCCAGATAGCGGCCCTTGTCGCCGTCGCGCAGCTCCAGAGCCTCGAACTCGCCGGTGGAAGCGCCGGAGGGGGCACAGCCGCGGGCAACCGTGCCGTCGGCCAGAGTGATCTCGGCCTCAACGGTGGGATTTCCGCGGGAGTCCAGGATCTCGCGGCCGATCACAGATTCAATTTCCAGATAGTTCATCACAGTAACCTCCCGATTTTCGATGAGATATTATATAGATAGTCAAAACTAACTAACTGCCTTTATCCTACCACGTCCTGCACCCTTGCGCAAGAGGGTCTGCGGATGTTTGCCGCTGTAAACATTGATAGGATGCCCGCCGGGGCGGGTGCGTATCCGGCAGAAAGCGGGAAAAGGATGGGGGAGTGTGTGGATTTGTGGGTTTACATTCCGAAGAGGGGACGGTAAAATGATAGATGGACAAGAGAGAACCAAAGATCGAGGAGGATTTTTTTACATGAACAAAGACCTGACCGTGGGCTCCCCGTCCAAGGTGCTGTGGCAGTTCTGCCTGCCCATGTTCGGCAGCATCCTGTTCCAGCAGCTCTACAACATTGCCGACAGTCTTGTGGCGGGCAAGCTGATCGGTGAAAACGCCCTGGCCGCTGTGGGCAACAGCTACGAGATCACCCTGATCTTTCTGGCGTTCTCATTCGGCTGCAACATCGGCGGCTCTGTCATTGTTTCCCGGTACTTTGGCGCAAAGGACTACAACACCATGAAAACCGCTGTCACCACGGCGCTTATTGGCACGGTGGTGCTCTGCGGTGCCCTGATGGCGGTGGGCCTGCTGGGCTGCCGGAGCCTGCTGGTGCTCATCCGCACCCCGGCGGAGCTGATGGCCGACTCGGCAGAGTATCTGGATATCTACACCCTGGGCCTGCCCTTCCTGTTCCTTTACAATGTGGCAACGGGCATTTTTACGGCACTGGGCGACAGCCGCACCCCGTTCCTGTTTCTGGCGGTTTCCTCCACGGCAAACATCGCGGTGGACGTGCTGTTTGTGGCTGCCTTTGATATGGGGGTTGCCGGTGTGGCCTGGGCGACCTTTCTGTGCCAGGGCGTGAGCTGCGTGCTCTCCCTGTGGGTGGTGGCCCGGCGGGTGCGTGCTGTCCCGAGTGAGGGAGAGCGGGTCTGGTTCTCCTGGAAGATGCTGGGCCAGATCGCAGTGGTGGCCATCCCCAGCATTTTGCAGCAGAGCTTTGTCTCAGTGGGCAATATCATCATCCAGAGCGTGGTCAACTCCTTCGGTGCCAGCGTGATCGCGGGCTTTGCCGCGGCCACCAAGCTGAACAATGTGCTCATCTCCTCCCTGACCACGCTGGGCAGCGGCATTTCCAACTACGCCTCCCAGAATCTGGGCGCCGGGAAGAACGAGCGCGTCAGGGCGGGCTTCGGGGCCGGTGTCAGGCTGCTGGGCAGCATCTGCCTCTGCTTCACGGCCCTGTACCTGCTGGCAGGCCGCCAGCTGCTCATGCTCTTTATGAACAGCCCCACGGGTGAGGCCGTCAACACCGGCCTGACCTTCCTGCAGACGATCGCACCCTTCTACCTGCTGCTGGCCTTCAAGCTGACTTCGGACGGCCTGATGCGCGGCTGCGGCATGATGGGCCGCTTTATGGCAACCACCCTTTCCGACCTGTTCCTGCGCGTGGTGCTGGCCATCCTGTTTTCCAGCTGGCTGGGCGTGAACGGCATCTGGCTGTCCTGGCCTGTGGGCTGGTTTGTGGGCACCGTGCTCTCCATGGTGTTTTATCGTACCTCTATTCACCGGCAGGCAGAAGAAAAAACGACGCTGTAACCTTTTTGACATGGGTGAAAGATCTTCATGTCACGATGAAACAAAGTGAACAAAATGAAAAAATAACCAAAAATGACACGGTTTTTTTGGTGGCTTTCACATAAAATGCCGGAAAATGCCCGGAAAAGTATGGACGGTTTGTGAATTGCACAACCCGCCCGGCGAGACTATAATGAATACACGCACAAAGCAGGGCGGCTTTGAAGGAAGCGCCCTGCTTTGTGCATCTATCACACGAAAAACTTCCAACAGGAGGATATTGTATTATGAAAAAGATGATCTCTCGCCGCAACTTTCTGACCGCTGCCGGTGTCGTGGCTGCTGCCGGTGTCCTGACCGCCTGCGGCGGCTCCTCCTCCAGCACTGCCGCTTCTTCCACTGCCGCTGCTTCCGGTGACACCATCAAGATCGGTGTGATGGGCCCCCTGACCGGCAACGTTTCCGTTTACGGCCAGGCCGTTGTCAACGGCGCTGCCCTGTACCTGAAGCAGGTCAACGCCGACGGCGGCATCAATGGCAAGCAGATCGAGATCCTGACCGAGGATGAGCAGGGTGATGCTACGCAGGCTGTCAACTGCTTCACCAAGATGGTGGACGAGGGCATCACCGCTCTGGTGGGCGATGTCACCACCACCCCCACCCTGGCAGTTGCTGCCGAGAGCGCAGATTACAACATGCCCATGGTCACTGCTTCCGCTACCGCTGAGGCCGTTACTTACGATGCCGAGACCGACACCGTGAACGAGAATGTCTTCCGTGCCACCTTTACCGACCCGTTCCAGGGCATCAAGATGGCAGATTACGCTTACCAGAAGCTGGGCTACACCAAGGCAGCTGTCATCTTCAAGAAGGGCGCTGACTACAACGAGGGTCTGGCTGAGAACTTCGTCAACGAGTTTGAGAGCCTGGGCGGCACCATCGTCGATCAGGAGAGCTACTCCGATGGCGACGTGGACTTCAAGACCCAGCTGACCAGCATCATGGGCAAGGGCCCCAGAGACCGTGTTCTGCCCCAACTACTACGAGGAAGTGGGCCAGATCCTGTCTCAGGCTGAGAGCGTCGGCCTGAATGTTCCCTTCCTGGGCGGCGACGGCTGGGATGGCCTGGAGGGCTATGCCACTGCCGACCAGCTGAAGGACAGCTACTTCTGCGCAAACTACGCAAAGGGCTCCAGCCCCGAGTTCGAGGATGCCTACAAGGCAGAGTACGGCGAGGATTACCCCAACGGCTTTGCTCCTCTGGGCTATGATGCCGCCAAGACCGTGGTCTACGGTGTGCAGGCTGCTGAGGATGCCGGCCTGGAGGCCGGTACCGATGAGTACAAGCAGGCTGTCATCGATGCCATTGCCTCCGGCACCATCGACGGCATCACCGGCACCTTTACCTTTGATGAGCACCACGATCCCGTCAAGAAGACTGCGATCCTGACCTATGTGGACGGCAAGCCCGAACTGAAGGAAATGTTCTGATCCCGCTTCTGCGCCGCGCACCGGTGTGCGGCCTGAATGCCGGAACCAGAGAATGATGTACCCTTGCGGAGGCCGCCGGAACAGGTTGTCTCCGCTTTTTTGGTAGAAAGAAAGGAAGTGTCCATCCAATGACAGTGTTCTTTAGTCAGCTGATCAACGGCTTGTCCCTTGGCAGCATCTATGCACTGATCGCACTGGGTTACAGCATGGTGTACGGCATCATCCTGCTGCTGAACTTTGCCCACGGCGATGTCATCATGGTGGGTGCATACATGTCCTGGTTCGTTATGAACCAGCTGGGCCTTGGCCCGGTGACGGCCGTGTGCGCCACCATTATTACCTGCACCCTGCTGGGTGTGGTGATCGAAAAAGTCGCCTACACCCCGCTGCGCAACGCGCCCCGTATCTCCCTGCTGATCACAGCCATTGGTGTTTCCTTCTTCCTGGAGTACACCGCTGAGCTGGTGATGGGTTCCGCGCAAAGGTCATCCCTTCCTACTACGGCAACAAGACCTTTATGATCGGCAGTGTGCCCCTGGGCCTGACCTCCGTGATCACACTGGTGGTCACCGTGCTGTCCATGCTGGTGCTGACCTTTCTGGTGCAGAAGACCAAGCTGGGCAAGGCCATGCGCGCTGTCTCTGAGGATATGGATGCTGCCCGCCTGATGGGCATCAATGTCAACAGCACCATCTCCTTTACCTTTGCGGTGGGCTCCGCGCTGGCCGGTATCGGTTCGGTGCTGTACTGCTGCTCCTACCCGCAGGCTACCCCCACCATGGGCTCCATGCTGGGCCTGAAAGCCTTTGTTGCCGCCGTTCTGGGCGGCATCGGCTCCATCCCGGGCGCAATGATCGGCGGCATTGCCATCGGCCTGTGCGAGTGCTTCGTCTCCGCCATCGGTCTTTCCGCCTGGAAGGATGCCGTCACGTTTGCCATCCTGATCATCGTGCTGCTGTTCAAGCCCACCGGCTTCCTCGGCCGCAAGGTGCAGGAAAAGGTGTAAGGAGGGCAGGAAGATGAATAAGAACCGTAAAACGATCAAAATGCCCGTGCGCTACCTGATGAACGCGGTGCTGGTGGCGCTGCTGTTCGTGGCGCTTTCCTACCTGACCCGGAATATCCTGTCCACCTACCAGAACAAGGTGCTGATGACGGTGGGCATCAATATCATCCTGGCGGTCTCCCTGAACGTTGCCACCGGCTATCTGGGGCAGCTGCCGCTGGGTCATGCTGGTTTCATGGCTGTGGGTGCCTACACCTGCGCCCTGTTCACCAAGTTCTGCCCGCTGCCGGACGGTGTCTCTTTTGCCATCGGTCTGGTGCTGGCCTGCATCGTGGCTGGTCTGTTCGGTGTGCTCATCGGCATCCCGGCCCTGCGCCTGACCGGCGACTATCTGGCCATCCTGACGCTGGGCTTTGGTGAGATCATCCGCATCACCCTGAACAATATCGACGATGTGCTGGGCTTCAAGCTGTTCTATGGCTCCAAGGGCCTGAAGAACATCCCCAAGTACTCCAACTTCACCAACGTGTTCCTCTGCGTGGTCATCACCTGCTTCCTGATCCACGCCATGATGAAGAGCCGCCACGGCCGTGCCGTGCTGGCCATCCGCGACAACGAGATCGCCGCCGAGAGCTGCGGCATCCAGACCACCTACTACAAGGTCATGGCCTTTGCCTTCTCCGCTGCCTTTGCGGGTCTGGCAGGCGGCCTGTATGCCTGCTACATCGGCGTGCTGAACCCCTCCACCTTCGGCTTTATGAAGTCCATCGAGATCCTGGTCATGGTGGTTCTGGGCGGCATGGGCTCCATGCTGGGCTCCATCCTCTCTGCAACGGTCCTGACCATCCTGCCTGAGGCGACCCGCAGCTTCGACAGTTACCGCATGGTCATCTACTCGCTGGTGCTGATCCTGA
>ENA-OQET01001221-OQET01001221.1-human-gut-metagenome-genome-assembly--contig:-NODE-1221-length-11786-cov-4.479973_pt1 | contig 11786 bp, 6 predicted proteins | sample MGYA00242800_ERZ504645 | MGnify/ENA primary metagenome ERZ504645 (study PRJEB26092, sample SAMD00036308) | human gut metagenome | host: Homo sapiens | study: EMG produced TPA metagenomics assembly of... | reverse complement strand
AATCCGTTATATAATCCACCCGGAGAAGTCACCTCCAGTCTGTCATCATAAACTGCGACCTGAATACAAGATTCATCCAACAGGTTACAGTGACAATGGGCGTTAATGATCATTTCCAATAAGCGGAAGCTACCATAAAATCTGCCGGATCAGTAATCGCATCTGCCAGGAAAATGGACTTGCCACCAGTATGCCAACCGGAGAAAAAGGAAAAAGCTATAAAGAGAACATGGAATATCATCATGGCACCAGTTGGAAAGTCAAGCTACGTGTTGCAGTGATAAGGCATCTGGTACATTCCATCACTATGAGGAATTCTACAAAAATGCAGTTAGCCGATATGAAGTCCGCCAAGGAAAACACCTGTCCTTCCGTGACACCGGAGCAGAAGGCTTCACTTACATGAAATCTCTCGGAAGTTATTATAGCGAAGAAAATGTCCGCATCCGTCTGGCAAAAAATCGTAGCAAAGTGAAAACTCCAAAGCATCTGTCCAGAGATGCTCGCCTGTATATCAATATTTCCACTTATGTTACAACCGGCAATCGAGAAGGATTTGAACGTTGGGCAAAACTAAATAATCTAAAAGAGGCAACCCGCACCTTCAACTATCTTTCTGAAAATAATCTGCTGAATTATGAAGATTTTCAACAGCATGTTTCTGATGTTGATGCTTCTGTTAAAGCGGCTGAACAGAGAATAACACAAATCAACAATGAGCTGAACACGCAGAAAGTCATTCAAAAACATTGTGATTCTTACCGGCTCTGCCGTAAAGTGATTGAAGATTGCAAATCTGCTAAAAATCCAAACGCATACCGGACCAAACATCAAGCAGAATACCAACTCCACGATTCACTAAAAAAAGAGCTTCAGGATCTCGGTGTTACCAAAATCCCAAGCTCTAATAAAATCCAGAAGCGGATAGAAAATCTTGAATCTGAACAGGCTGCTACTGTCCGTGAAAAGCAGGAATTACAGAAAAAGCAGAAGACACTGGATATCATCAGACAGAATTTCACAGCACTGCTTAATTCTCCTGAGATCAGTTCAGACTTACTTCCAGCAAAACGGGAACCTATTTCTGTCACAAGAGATAAATAAGATTGCACTGGCAACTCACTCATTTTCTTTCAAATCTTCCCATGGTTTAAAACCCATTTTCTCCCAGGTGACGCCATACGGTGCACCTCCGGAGGTATTTACCTTTATATGATGCCAGTTGTATAACGAAACGAAAAGACCGGGATTTCCCGATCTTCTCATATTATTTATGGACTTTTCTTTTACAAATACTAAATATGACTAAGGATATTCCCATTAAAGAAAGCCACATAATTACATTCGTATCATCTCCCGTTTTTACATTTGAAGTATGACTGCTATTATCACCCGATGGTTCTTCTGAAACTGGTGGCGTATTCGTAGTAATTGGTGGTATCGATTCATTTTTAAATTTAGGTTCTGCCGTTACATTCCAAATTATCTGATCATCATAATTACCTGGAACTGTTATGATAAAAGGTTCGCTTTGATATACTTGATTGCTAATTTGTGTTTTTTGTGTCTGGACAAAAAGATACACTCCTTTTTCCAGATCTCTGTACATGACTTCTCCGTCTGAATTGGTTTTTCCGGGCATTCCTTTGATGTTGTTATCCTGTACATATTTTTCCAGTTTTTTTGCAGCTTCTGCCTGAGCGGAAGAATCATCAAAATCAAATATGACTCCAGACTTTACAAACTCACTCACTAATGCCCATGAATTATTTTTATATGTTCCAACCTGATACATCGTAAATTCAGTATTACTTAGCTTATATACCGTGGTCTCATCTTCAACAGTTGCTTTTAATAATATACTTCCCAGATCATTCGCAGACACAGGTAACGGAATGAGGAGTAAAAGCATACACATCACACTGGCCATACACATATATATTCGCTTACGTTTAATTATTCTGCTCATGTTTTTTCTCCTTCCTGCGTTTATGATATTTAATGCTCACCCATATGATGATGAAAGCAATAATTCCACCAATCAATAGAATCAAATTGAATGGAATTGTACGCTGAAGACCAACTTCCTCATCTATCTTCTGCGCCTCTTCATACGGAATTCTAGTGCCACGTACAAGCAGTCTGTGCGTGTTAACTGCATAAGGAGTGCATGTGACCAGTGTTACTAAGTCTTTTCCTTTTTCAATCTGTAATGCCTCCGTATCTGACGGAAGTACCGTAAGAATCTGATCCACCTGATAGGCAAAGGTATGATGAAGAACTTTAATATAAAATACATCTCCAACCTCCATCTTGTTCAGGTCGGTGAATATCTTGGCATTTGCAAGTCCACGGTGTCCGGATAATACCGCATGACAGCTCTCACCGCCTACCGGAAGCGAGGTGTTTTTCAGATGTCCTACACCTGACTGCAGTACTTTTTCGGATGTTCCATGATAAACCGGAAGGACAACATCAAGTTTTGGAATATCAATATATCCCATCATTCCAGTATCATCAATTTTCAAAAGATTGTTATACATATCATCTTCTGTCTGGTTTTCATTGCTTTCTGAAAATGGATCTGCTATGGAACCAATTCCGATCAGGCTTTCGTTATATTCCTGTGCCTGTTCGATCATTGCATTCTCCTGTTCTTCCGACAGATGAGAAGCTTCCTGTTCATAATCTGTAGCAATCGTTGTGCTGTTCATCTGATTGATGTAATTGCTCACTACTGGATACAGGATTAAAGAAAATGCCGCCAGATATCCGATTCCTCTTAGTATTTTCACTACTTTCTTCATAATACCTTTCACCTTTTCGTCTGTTTCTTCTGAAATACCCAGTCCACACTGGATATTTCAGAAAAAGCAGACATCCCCCCGGTGCAATACCGGGAAGATGAACTGTCTTTTTATCCATTCTTAAACTTCAGAATGTCTTAGTTTTTTGCTTTCTTTTTGCCAAAAGCTTTGCTTGCTGTTAATACGCCGAAAAGAACGATACCAGCCAGTGTTACCATAAGCGCTCCCTTGCTACCAGTGGATGGAAGCTGTGCACCTGTTTTGTTTTCTACAGGTACTTCTGGGGAAGTTAATTTATCAGTATTTGTTACAGTTATTGGATTACCATTGTATGTATAAGTTACAGTATAGTTTGTCAGTTTGCCAGTTGTTGTATCATAATTTGCTTCAATCACAACTTTGATGTCGCTGAGAAGTTTATTGTATCCTTCTGGAGCTTTTGTCTCTCTTAAGTAGTAAGTTCCAGCTTCAAGACCTTTTACAAGAACTTTACCATCAGCATCAGACACAATCTTTGCAGAAGTAAAGTCTGCTGCTTTAGCTTCATCGGCTGTTGCCTGACGGTATACGCCGTTTCCTTCGTCTACAATATTAACCTTCGCCTGTTCATCTGCTGCAGTACCTTCTGTGTTTCCCTTATAAAGCTCAAATTCTGCCTTTGCAAGTGCAGTCTTATCTTCTTTATTATTCTGGTCTTTTAAATAATATTTATAAATTGTGAAATCAAAGGTATGTACATCTACGATGCTTGGCTCAGATTTACCTGTTCCATCTGACTTCGGATCATTACTGTACTCAACAACCGCCTTGTTGGTATTTGGATTCATACCGATTACGGCGTCTTTATTCAAGGTTGCTGTATAGACAACTGTAATTGTCTCACCCTCGCGACCCTTATAGGAATTATAGAAATCATTTAAAGTAACTGTTAAAATACGGGTAGTCTTGTCATAAGAAAGTGCGTATGTATTTGCTCCTGTTTTACCCGCTTTAAGTTCCGTACTTCCAACTTTTACAGACAGAATTGCTTTTAAATCCAGTCCTTTGGATAATGTATCGGTAAATTTAAAAGTATAAGAAGTATATCCTGTCATATCCGGTACTTTAGATGTCAGCTGGTAAGTAACAGTATCACCAATTCCAAAATCTCCGGCTTTCTTTTCATCTGCTGCGCCATGTGGTGCGATGGTGTCCTCAGACTCATTTTCGTCATCTAATTCCATCTGGTGATTGCCTTCCCATGAACCATCCACAATCGCATCAACCTTAATACCATTTCCACTCTGTGATGGGATGAGTTTCTTATCTACTGTCGGATAATTACTCTTCATGTTAACTGTAGCATTAACATCTGTCACACTGACCAAAGATGCTACTGATTTTACTGTTTCATTTCCAGGTGCTGTAGAGGTGTCTGTTGCACCTAATGGATAAACTACATAATATCCGTATGCAAGATTACTAATTACCGTAGTACTATCGGTTGTAGTTGCAGCTGTATGAGTAGAAGCTACAGCAGAAGCATTCTTAAGGATCCATCCCATGATGTCTTTTGCAAACGCTGCACCATTACTTCCATCTGTTCCGACCTGTTCTTTAACATATGCATAAGCTTTTTCACTTAATGCTTCCCCTGTTAATGTAGAAGCACCTGTTATTTTACTCTGGAAGAATCCTTCATATGCACTGTTCAGTGTATATGCTACATTATCGCTGCTTTTTGTTGCTGAAAAAATCTGATACAGATCCAGAGTCTTTCCTGCTACTGTATTGTTGACTGTCAGGATACCTTTTGGAGCTTCTGCTGCAAATGCAGTCATGCTCATGGACAGTACCATGGTCATTGCCATCAGAACTGCCATAAATCTTGATACTAATTTCTTCATGTTCCTCTTCTCACTTTCTTTTGATTTTTTATTGGTTCGCCTGGGATTCTTTCAGCCTTTACGGTGGAAGTTCCCTACGCAGCCATCTCTCTCTCATGACTTTACTCCCACTTTCCTACATCGTCTGTTTCCGTTTCCTTCTGCGTCCGGTATAAAGCAGAAACGCTAACAACAGACCACCTGCTATGATAAACATCATAATACCTTCGCCGCCGGTATCCGGAAGCAGTGCAAAATGCCGGTTGGTAATCGTGAAAGTAAAACCATCTTTAGAAGTTTCGATTGTAGTTGTATATCCTTTTATTTCCGTTTCCGTAACAGAATATTCATAATAATGCGGTTTTTCAGCATCATCTTTTATGTAGGCTGGAAGAGTTTCAACCACTTTCTGCCATGTAGATTTTGAGATATCACCTTTTATTTCATAGTTTTCATATCCCGGCACAACTTCTGTATGTTTTGTTCCTTCCGCATCCGTCCAGCTTCTGGAAATTGTAACCTTAATAGTGTCTGGTCTGATGTTGTCCATATTCCGGAAATCTTTCCATACCTTATTAATGGTCAGATTTATATATTCATCACATGGATCCTGTGCATCTGATGGTTCCGGTGATGTGCTGTCACCTGTATTGACTGTCGTTTTGGTATCTGACATCAGAACGGCTTTTGCATCTGATACATAAGCATTCAGATCTGCTGTTTCAGAAGAATCTTTTGTTGCCATAACTGCATTCTGCAAGGTGTTATACTCATCTACCTGCACTACATGTTTTACCGAGAAGATGCTCCATCCATTTTCCTGACTGAACGTATCTGTCAGAAGTTTAGAATTCTTTTTGATCTCATCAAAACTAATCGCCGGTTTTCGGTAGATACGATAATTGTTATTCTCACCTTCTACACCTGCTTTTGTATTAAAGTCATATGCAGAGTTCAGATCACTTTTTCCGCTGAATGGTCCCACCAGCTTAGATGTTCCACGGACCACGTCGCAGTAATACATGTTATTATTCCGAAGAAGGCCTTCGTCGTTGTGTCCTACAAAGCCGCCGCTTTGTCCATCCTTTGCAACACCATCTACATCATTTCCGGCACCGCCGGCATAGACATCGTATCCCGTACTGATTCCATATACATTACTGTCTGTAATTTTTGTCCTGTTTGCCTTAATCAGATTGACACTGATATTGGACTTTACATCATTATCTTTCGTTATGATTCCGTTTTTGTCACATGGAAGCTTGATAGAAGAATCTCCAATCTTAATGATTGCAAAATCTGTCTGCTGATCATTTTCTGTCGATTTTTTAGACAGCCCGACAGAAATATCCAGTCCCAGCAGATTCACATGGAGAAGATTTCCTTCATACAGCGCATCAACCTTCACAATTCCAAGATTAATATGCAACAAGTCGGAATCCTGGATCTTATCCAAATACAATGCCCTTACAAGCTGATCCAGAACTACGAATAATGCATCCACCACTGTGGAATCCAGTTTTACATCTGCAAGATAGGCAAAGCTTGTTCTTCCGGCAAAGCCACCAGCTGTTCCACCGGATTCTACCAGTTTCAGACTATTTTCCTGATTTTTGGCATCTCCGGCACTACAACCTGACATTCTGGCAAGATTTGCGTAACCAATAAAGCCTCCTACAATCTGCTCCTGTCCGCCTTTACTCAAAACGGTATAACCACCAGGTACTCCTGTCACGCTACTGTCATCTATGTGGGAACCAAAAATATCCAAAACGCCGAGGGAACCGCCCAGAAGCTGTCCAAATTTATCTCCCAGCACATCCAGCTTCTCCATTTTTATAACTCCGCTTTTTCCGGAGTATCCTACAAAGCCACCTACGCTGTTCAGTCCAGTTACATAATTTAATCCTGTTACAGTGCTGTTTTTGACAGAACCATTTAACAGTGAACCACCAAATCCTCCAGCTGTTCCGCTGTATGTAACCTGATTATTCTGTCCTGCATCTGTTGCTGTGTTAGCACTGACGCCAAGCCCTGCATCTGGACTTCCTGTGACATTTCCGTAATATACATAGCTTCGGAACGCATCCAACACATCGGTTTTTCCAAGTTTTAAAAGATACTGTAATACCGAGGTCTCATTACCTGCACTAATGTTTGCGGCACCGGAAACATCCGCAATACCGAAGCATCCACCGGCATATTCACCGGCTACTACGGAACGGATCTTGTCCGCACGGATTCCGCTTCCCGGCGTATCCTTCTCGCCGAGGACCGCTCCGCAGAGACTTCCTGCAAATCCTCCTGCTGCTTTTGCGTACCCGGTATTGCTTCCATTTTGATAGGTTCCGTTTACGATCACGCCCCAGTCATCCCAGGCTGACACAGATGCACAGCGGATGGTGGAAACAGTAGCATTCAGAACCTTAATCAGCTCTGCCGGAGCATTTACCATAAGAACATCCAGAAGCTTATTCAAAAGTCCCTGCTTTGTAGCTGTATCAATAGCTGCCACACTACCCGGATCTACTTTTCCGGCAAAACCGCCTACATAAGAAGTTCCATCTACACGCCTTAAATTTGTGATACTGCAGGAGGAAGTTTCATCTCCCCAGATTTGGCCGCCGATCATTCTTCCCACATAGCCTCCGGCAAATCCTGCCGGATCTTTGTCTGCAATACCGGTTGCTTTGATCCTTGCACCGGAACGATATCCTTCCACATGGGACTGTTTCACGACTGGCACAAAGGTTTTTAATGCTGCCAGGCTGTCTGCACCTATAATCTTAAGGTCTTCCAGTGAAACGCCACCTGTGTTTGCCACAGAACCTGTGAGCATCTCACCAGCAAATCCACCACTGCTTCTATAAGCCTCTGCCAACTGAAGATCTACGGCAGTACCGTTTGTAACGGTTCCTCCTTCCATCCGACCCACATAGCCTCCGGCAGAACCACCCTGTGTTGCATTACTTGCCAGAATGCTCCGTCCTGCTGTAACAGCGTATCCATATGCATACTGGGAAATAATCTCATTTAACTGATTCTGATCATTGACTTCACCAAGTGCCTGTAATTTATTACCGTAACTTCCATAAGAACCGACAGCACCAACCCATTTGTTCCAGGTATCCGTATCCAGTCCACGAAGCGGTCCATAAACAGCTGTATTCTTTTCTGTCGGATACACTGCCTGAAGAAGCGTCAGCGGATTATCTAGTTTGATAAGACCAAATAAAACCTTCAGACTTCCTGTATCTGCAACATTCGCACACCGCATCAGTCCGGTATAACCTCCGGCATATTCCGTTCCATATACAGAACGGATACGATAGGCCGCACATTCCCTTGCGGTTCCCGTATATGCAGAGCCTTTCCAGTTATCCGTATTGTTTCCCCAGATCTGGCCACCATAGTTGTAACCCGCATATCCTCCAGCAAGCCCACGGTAAATACCGTCATCACTCTCAGCCTGAGCCCTCACAGCACCTCCACAAGGTACACAGGTTGTTTCGCTGTTTTTGATCACGGGAACAAATGCCTGTAAAACACCAAGAAGATTATCCGCACTGATCAGTCCTCCAAGAGTACTTAAACCATCTACCACATCCGCCGCACTTCCCGGTTCCATGGTTCCAACATATCCACCGGCACTTTCACGCCCTATGATATGTGCAAAGTTATAGGAATTACTATTCTGAATCTGTACTCCGAGAAGTTCTCCTGCATATCCTCCGGCTTTTCCGGTATTACCATCTCCGTTAGTTGCCAGAACATTAAATCCACCGGTTGCTCCGTAAACATCTGAACTGTCTATGATAGATGCAACTACAGTCAACGCTGATAACAGATTTGAGGCAGAAAGTACCTTATCCAGAACACTTGCTCCTCCGATAGCCGCCGTACTGCCCATAGCAGCTTTCCCAATATAGCCTCCTGCGTAACGGTAACCACTTACCGCATACTCACTTCCAGTTCCGTAATAACTGCCGCCATCTTCCTGCTGCAGATTGTTTGGCTCAATGACACCGGTATGCTGCAGTTTATTTACATCAGAATTACTAATCTGTACACCGGTTCCGCAGCCAATAAAGCCTCCGGCACTTCCGGCATCCGCATCGTTAGTGCTGTCTTTTTCAAGAGTTCCTGTAACATGTACGGTGAAGCCATCCTTTACAGAACGTACACTGGCATTACTGATCACCGGAACAAAGGCATTGACCAGGGAAAGTAATCCTGTCAGATCAACCACTTTTGTAAGAATCGATGACTCAGTTCCAATCTCAGCAACCGCTCCGGCTTTTACCAGGCCTCCGAAGCCTCCGGCATAACGAAGTCCTTCTACTTTCAGAAGATTTTCTACTGCCGTACCTTTTCCGGAATCAGCAGCATTTGCTGCATTATCTACATGACCGCTCTGCATCTCTCCAACGAAGCCGCCTGTATAGCCTTCTGCATTTTCAAATCCGCTGTCAGCCGTAACAGTCAGACCATCTGCGATACCAGCAACTTTACAATTTGTAATTTGGCTGGATGCAGCCTGCAGAACACTTGCCAGTTCCTTCAGACTCAGAATCTTACCGAGGACGCTGTTCAGAAGATCTCCTGTGGCATCTCCCGCTTCCGCAGCACTTCCGGAACGCATGATCCCGATATAGCCACCTGCATGATACGGTGCTGTGACTTCTTTTACATGGGTCACATCAGAGTTCTTAACCATGACTGCTTTTCCATTACCGATATATCCTCCGGCATCTCCAAGGGCCACATCATCATTTTTCCCGGATGCTGTTACGACCAAGCTGTCTCCTTCAATAGAAGAATCGGAAATCCTCGGATATGCCACATCCATGACACTGAGAAGCTGAGTTACATTTAAGAGCCCCAGTAACTTAATAGAACCTGTCTGTGCCACATCACCGGGCATCAATCTTCCGGCAAAGCCTCCGGCATAGCTGGTTCCCTTTATATAGGAAAGTCCGGTAATATTTGTTGTTGTAATCGCACCACTCTCGCCTTCGATTGTTCCGTCCTCGCTATTCGTGTCTGCTGAAATGAAATCTGCTTCTTCACTATTCTTTTCATCTGTAGATTCACTCGAAGATGGATTTGTGTCTGTGTCTGCTTTGAATCCGGAGTTGTTGTTTCCATAGTTGATATCTACTGCCTGTCCGTCTCCCACAAAGCCGCCCGCCATATCAGCGGATACCTGAGGGTCAGAACCATTCGAAACATAGACAATAGACGTATTATTGAATTCCGGTCTCAGGGCGCTGACCACTCCAAGAAGATTCTCCAGTTGGATTCCTGCTGGTAATCCGGAAGATGTGACAGAATCTCCTGCGCTTGCCAATGCATCTCCAGCTTTGGCAAAACCTGCAAAGCCTCCGGCTTTTCCGGATACTGCAGATGCAGTAACCGTTTTCAGGTTGCTGATCTGTGTGTTCCTTGCTCTTCCACTGATGCATTCTCCAATAAAGCCACCGCTATAACCTTGCTCATTTTCAGTAGACACACTATAGCCTGACAAAACACCTGTAACAGTACTGTCAACTGTAAACGTCTCAATCATCTGGCCTACAGAAAGAAGGCTGTCAATTTTCAAAAGCGGTAATCCAAGAAGTTCAATACCACCAACATTGGCAAGGGTACCGCTTCCGAAATATCCTGCAAAACCGCCTGCAGACTTTCCAGCCGTTACGGAATTCAGATTTGTGACGGATGTTTTCCTTACTTCTCCACCTGTTCCATAACCGATAGCACCTCCGGCACGACCATTCTCCTGATCTGACGCAGTAATAGTAAGCCCGGAAGAGCCTCCGTTTACGGAACAATCTTTACATTCAAAACGCATGTAGTCTGCTGCTGTAACTGTTCCGCCAAGGACATCACTGACACTGGTCATTTTAGCGTAACCTAAGACTCCTCCGGCATTCTCTGATGCTGAAACGGACATGCTTTCTGATGCAATAATACTATTAGAATGATCATTAAAACTGTAAGAAATACTGTTTTTTGCAAGTACACGATTCAAGGCTTTTGTAGTCGATTTTGAACCGTCTGCAAGTTCTGAAGTATTAGAAACCTGAACAGCTCCGGCATATCCTACAAGTCCTCCGGCATTTTTACCACTGGCAGTTATGGATATCGTACTTCCACTAATGGTGCATCCACTTATAACGGAAGGTCGAAGTCCTACAAGATTCAAGATATCCATATCCGTAGTAGTACCGTTTAATAAACCTGTGAGAAGTTTTTTCACCAGATCAAGCAGACCTTTATTTTCATCAATAGATGTAACAGCACCAAGGGTTGCCAGACCTGCAAATCCTCCGGTATAATCTTTTCCGGACACTGTACCAAGAGAAGAAATACTGCAATCCACAGCATAACTGTTACGCATTTCTCCTATAAATCCACCCGCATAACCACTTTCCTTACCAGAACCTCCTGTTGCAGATACATTTGCACTGCCATTAATACTGCATCCAAGCATTACTGTATTAACCGGAAAATCCGCAATTTGAATTCCCAGACGATCCAGTGCACCTGCAACAACTGCATTGGAAGCACGTCCAATAAATCCTCCAGAGTAATCTGTACCATTAACGTTTTCAGTACCCTTCACTGAACATCCGGTCATTACAACACCGATTGTTTCACCTGCAAATCCACCTGTATAGTTCTGCCCGGATATCGTATCACTACCGGATACTGAGCAATTACTGAACACCGGATTCACATAACCAATCGGAATCAATTTGCCTACACTGAGCAATCCTCCATTTAAAAGGACAGTCAGCAAATCACCGACTCCAAGCAGCGGAATCAGATTCAGGATTTTTGTTAAAGTATCAACCAGACCTCCTAAGCCACTTGATACCAAATCGTACTGTGTCATACCACTGACATAACCTGCGAAACCACCAGTCCGGTCATTTACATTGGAAACTCCATGTAAATTTTCCACATTGCAGTTTTCAATCTGGATATTTCCTTTTACAACACCAGCAAATCTCCGGTGCAGAGACTGTGATCCGGTTTAAGTCCGCTTAAGCTTCCAAGTAAAGGCTTCAGCAGAGTTCCTATCAAACTGAAATCCTGTTTGACATTTTTT
>ENA-OQET01001220-OQET01001220.1-human-gut-metagenome-genome-assembly--contig:-NODE-1220-length-11787-cov-2.435163_pt1 | contig 11787 bp, 16 predicted proteins | sample MGYA00242800_ERZ504645 | MGnify/ENA primary metagenome ERZ504645 (study PRJEB26092, sample SAMD00036308) | human gut metagenome | host: Homo sapiens | study: EMG produced TPA metagenomics assembly of... | reverse complement strand
CTTCTTCCGCAGTCATAAAGTTATCTCTTTCTGTATCTGCGTTGATGACCTCTAACGGCTGTCCTGTATTTTCTGCCAGAATCTGATTCAGTTTCTGACGAGTTTTTAAGATATGATCTGCTGCGATCTGAATCTCTGTTGCCTGTCCCTGGGCTCCGCCAAGCGGCTGATGGATCATGATCTCAGAGTTTGGGAGTGCAAGTCTCTTGCCCTTTGTTCCTCCTGTAAGAAGGAATGAACCCATACTTGCAGCCATACCAATACAGATTGTCTCAATATCGCATTTGATATACTGCATGGTATCATAAATTGCCATTCCGGCTGTTACAGAGCCTCCCGGACTGTTGATGTACAGATGGATATCTTTCTCCGGATCTTCTGCTTCAAGAAACAGAAGCTGTGCAACGATCACACTTGCAGATACATCTGTTACTTCTTCGCCCAGAAATATAATTCTGTCTTTTAATAATCTTGAATAGATGTCGTAAGAACGTTCTCCACGGCTTGTCTGTTCAATGACATAAGGTACTAAACTCATGTATATGCCTCCTGACTATACTATACTATGTTATGATCTGACGTTCTTATTTTTCTACTGCATTCTCAACAAGGAATGTAACAGCTTCCTGAACTGCCAGATCTTCCTTCATCTGTTTCTTCTCGTTCTCACCCATGAATTCTTTCAGTTTCTCAACTTCCATGTTGTAAGATTCAGCCATCTTGGCAAGTTCTTCATCGATCTTCTCATCTGTGATTTCGATATTTTCAGCTTTTGCTACCGCCTCAAGTACAAGACGTGTCTCAATTCTCTTGATTGCCTGTGGTCTCATATCTTCCATCATCTTCTCTGCAGTCAGTCCTGTGAACTGGAAGTACTGCTCAAGAGTGATTCCCTGAGACTGGATTCTCTGTGCAAAATCCTCTACCATCTGAGTTGTCTGTGTCTCGATCATTGGCTGTGGGATCTCGTATTCTGCATTCTTAACAGCCTGCTCTACAGCCTGATCTTCCTGATTTCTCTTTCCGTCTGCTGCTTTCTGCTCTTTGATCTTTGCTTTTACATCTGCTTTGTATTCTTCTAATGTATCGAATTCAGATACTTCTGCTGCGAATTCATCATCGATTTCCGGCAGTTCTTTTGCTTTGATCTCATGAACTGTGCATTTGAATACAGCTTCTTTTCCTTTTAATTCTTCTGCATGATAATCTTCAGGGAAAGTAACTTTTACTTCAACTTCTTTCTCAGCTTCAGCGCCTACTAACTGCTCTTCAAATCCAGGAATGAACGATCCTGATCCGATAGTCAGTGGATAGTTCTCTCCCTTTCCGCCTTCAAATGCTTCACCATCAACAAATCCTTCAAAGTCGAGAATTACTTCATCACCGTCTGCTACCGCACGGTCTGTAACTACAACTTCTCTTGCATTTTTCTCTGCTTCTTCCTGGATTTTAGCGTCTACTTCTTTCTGAGTTACGCGTGTAGATACTTTATCTACTTCCAGTCCTTTATACTCACCGAGTTTTACTTCCGGCTTTGTTGCAACATCTGCTGTAAAGATGAATGATTTTCCTTTTTCAATCTGAACAACGTTGATCTCCGGTCTTGAAACAATCTCAAGTTCACACTCTTCATATGCTTCAGAATATGCCTTAGGGATCAGTGCATTTGCTGCATCATCATAGAAGATCTCCGGTCCATACATTTTCTCGATCATCTGACGTGGTACTTTTCCTTTACGGAATCCCGGCATAGCGATCTTGTTCTTCTGCTTCATATATGCACTCTGAAGCGCTTTCTCTAAATCATCGGCCGGAACTTCGATAGTAAGTTTCGCCATGTTGTTTTCTAACTTTTCTACCTGTAAACTCATTTACTATTTCCTCCTGTTTCTAACCCGCCTCATGGGTAGCGGAAAAAAATGCGGGTATACTACAATACATTCACCACAGAAGTATAACACAAACTCTGGTAAATATCTAGTCCCCGTTTTTGCTTAAATCCGGTGTTTTTCCGCTTTTTTCCTCTATTTTTATTAATTTTTTAAAAAACTATTAAAAGACTATGGAATCTGCAATTTCCTTTGCTTTTTCTTCGCCATCCAGAATCTCGATCAATTTCAGTCCAAAATCAATTGCAGTGCCAACGCCCTGGCTGGTGATAATATTCTCGTCTACTACAACCGCTGTCTCTGTCAGCACGACATCTTCCATCTCATCTTCCACACCCGGATAACAGGTTGCCCTCCTGCCTTCCAGTACCCCCAGGCTCTTTAATATAGTAGGTGCCGCACAGATCGCTCCCACATATCTTCCTTCTTTTGCATACTGTTTTACCACATATCTGACTCCGTCATGGTTTTTCAGGTTCAGGGTTCCCGGCATTCCGCCCGGAAGCACAACCATATCAAATTCATCAAAATCTACTTCATCAAATAAATCTTCTGTCTGCACATTGATTCCATGTGCTCCATGTACGATGTAATCATCCATGATTGAAATTGTATCTACATATATCTTTGCTCTTCTTAACAGATCAACAACAGTCAGACCTTCGATCTCTTCAAATCCGTCTTGCCAATAATACGCATACTTTTTTCATCTTCATTATCCTCCTCATCTCTTATTTATTCTAAATTCTATCACCGTTTACTTTTTCTGTAAACTGTTGTATCATAATTTCACCGCAAATGAAAGGAGACCTTATAATATGGAAATAGACGAAAATATCTTGTTGCAAAGCTGCCGGATCAGCTGGAAACTTACCCATGCCGCCTTCTCGAGCAGGGGTATCTGAACACCAATCCCGTTGTACGTATCCGTCGTGATAATGAAAAGTACGAACTCACTTACAAGTCTGCCGGACTGATGTCCCGTCAGGAATATAACCTTCCTCTTGACCGGGAATCCTATCATCATCTTCTTGGCAAGATTGATGGACGTCTGATCAAAAAGAAACGGTATGTAATCCCGCTTTCTTCCGGCCTCACCGCAGAGCTTGATATCTTCGAAGGCGATCTTGCTCCTCTTATGCTTGTAGAAGTAGAATTCCAAACCGAAGACGATGCAGATTCTTTCACCGCTCCTGGCTGGTTCGGCGAAGATGTCACTTTTTCCGGAAAATATCATAACAGCTATCTGAGCCGTTTATAAATTGATATTTGTCCGCACGCCACATTTCGTTGCTTTTTCGTGTTTTGTCACGTCTTGTTGCATATCATATCTATTTTATGGTCAGATTGTTATACTAACAGCAATATGTAACTTGTGGAGGTTTAACATGGCAAATCTGCAACTGGCCAAAAACTTATTCTATCTCAGAACCATATCTGGTCTAAAGCAGGATGATATTGCTGATATCTTCAATATCAGCCGTCAGGCCTGCAGCAATTATGAAACCAGTACACGTACGCCGGATCTTGGTTATCTGGCTTCTTTTGCTACACATTTTCACGTTACTATGGATCAGCTTATCCTCTGTGATCTCGAAGCCGAACATTTTATTCCCGAATCGGAATATTCTTCCGGCATGCGCGAGACGGTTACTCCTTATATGCAGGGAATCGAAAAAAATACCGGTAACTACATCTATCTCACCGAAGAAGAAGTGGATCTTGTATTCGCATTCCGTTCTTCTTCCGATGAGAAGCGTAAACTCGCTACCGGTTTTCTTCACTCAGATAAATAATTGTCTTTCCTTTTTTCCTGACTTTTTCTCAGGCTCCCAGTCCAAATCCGTCATGAACTGCATTCATTGCTTTTTCAATATCTTCTTCCGGAATCAGTACCGTAATACGAATCTCGGATGTGGAGATCATATTGATATTGACTCTGGAATTGTATAATGACTCAAACATCTTCGCAGCTACTCCCGGATTACTCATCATTCCGGCTCCAACGATGGAAAGCTTTGCAACCTTTTCATTCCATGTGATATCCTGGATCGTAAGTCTTTCTTTATTCGCATTCAGTACTTCGAGTGCATGTTGCAGATCCTCAGATGCAACCGTAAAGGAAATGTCTTTTGTTCCTTCTCTTCCGACAGACTGAAGAATGATATCTACGTTAATATTATTTGCAGCAAGTGTATTAAATACAGCAAATGCCGTTCCCGGCTTATCCTCTAATCCGATAACAGAGATTCTGACTGTATCTTTATCTGCAGCCACACCTGTAACCAGTAATTTTTCCATATTTGAACCCTCCTTGACTACGGTACCTTCTGAACGGTTCAGGCTGGACCGCACCACTAATTCCACATTATATTTTTTTGCCATTTCCACAGAACGATTGTGAAGAACTTTTGCGCCGAGGCTTGCAAGTTCCAGCATCTCATCATAAGTAACCGCATCCAGTTTTTTTGCAGTTTTTACAACTCTCGGGTCTGCGGTGAACACACCGTCTACGTCTGTGTAGATTTCGCATTTATCAGCATGAAGTACCGCCGCCAGTGCAACGGCTGTTGTATCGGAACCGCCTCTTCCGAGTGTTGTGATATCGTCATATTTATTGACTCCCTGGAATCCGGTTACGATCACGATCTTTCTGGAATCCAGTTCATGCATGATGCGTTCGGTGTCTACTCTTTTAAATCTGGCATTCCCGTAACGGGATGTAGAGTGCATCATAACCTGAAAAGCATTCAGGGATACAGCAGGTACATCCAGTGCCTGCATTGCCATAGCCATCAGGGATACCGACACCTGTTCTCCTGTAGTAAGCAGCATATCCAGTTCTCTTTTTTTTGCGTCCGGATTGATCGTATTCGCCAGTGCGATCAGTTCATCTGTAGTATCTCCCATTGCAGAAAGTACAACCACCACGTCATGTCCGGCCTTGTAATCTTCAATGCAGCGTTTTGCCACATTGAATATTCTGTCTTTATTGGCAACAGAACTGCCGCCAAATTTCTTAACTATTAACATGTTTCCTCCTGTAACAGACCAATCTGATTAATCCTGGATACGGATCATATGTACGATCTGCTCTTTGTAAAGTTTTGATCTGGTCTCATAATCACCTTCCATCATAACAGGTGTTACGAATCCAAATTCATCTTCCAGTTCCGGAACGTTTACGACTTCAATCTCTCCGTATGATTCTTTCAGCTGTGGAATCAGTTTTTCTTTATCTCCCTTAATTCTCACAAAGAATCTTCTCTTGGAATCCGCCTTATCTTCCAGTTGGAGCTTTTCTTCTTTCCACATTGTCATAATATTACGGTTCAGATGTTTTGCTTCGTCTACCACATCTGCAACTACGGTCACTCGCAGTCGGAAGTTTTCCTGCCCCGCTTCCATAGAACATCGCATCTCCCAGTACATTTCCATGCACAAAGATTGCATTAAATACATCATTGACATTGTAGAGCGGATGATCCGGATATAACATACATGGTGCTACGATCGCATGCAGTCTGTTGCCCGCATAACGTCTGCTGGACGCCAGCAGCTTGATCGTTGTCCCCATTGCCTTTGCATATTTCATATCTTCTACCGTAATCTCTGTGATTCCCTCACAGTAGATATCTTCAAAATCGACCTGCTGTCCCGAGATCAGAGATGACAGGATTGCGATCTTTCTGCAGGCATCGTAACCTTCTACATCAGCTTCCGGATTTCTTTCCGCATATCCATTTGCCTGTGCTTCTTTCAGGACGGTATCATAATCTGCCCCTTCGTAAAACATCTTGGACAGCATATAATTTGTTGTTCCGTTTAAGATTCCGGTGATCTCCTCGATCTCGTCTGCAGTCAGAGAAGAATTCAGCGGACGGATGATTGGAATACCCCCTCCGACACTTGCCTCAAACAGGAAATTAATATTATGTTCCGCTGCAATGGAAAGCAGCTCTGCTCCGTGCTTTGCCACCAGTGCCTTATTTGATGTTGCCACACTCTTTCCGGCCTGCAGGCAGCGTTTTACAAATGTATACGCCGGTTCGATACCACCCATCACTTCCACAACAATCTGTACCTCTTCATCTGATACGATCGTCTCGAATCATGTATGATCTTGTCCTGCACCGGATCTTCCGGGAAATCTTTCATGTCCAGCACATATTTGATATTCAGTTCTTCACCGATTCTCTGATTGATGCGTGCCCCGTTGGTATTGATGACTTCTACCACTCCGGAACCCACTGTCCCGTAGCCCATTACTGCTATATTGATCATATATTCCCTCCCTTTAGCCGTTCGCGATCTTCTTCAGGTATGCATTGATAAATGAATCAATATCACCATCCATTACGGCATTTACATTACTGTTTTCCTCATTTGTACGATGGTCTTTCACCAGTGTATATGGCTGCATAACATAAGACCTGATCTGATTGCCAAATCCGATATCTTTCACTTCACCCCGGATATCTGATACTTTTTCAGCCTGCTCCTGCTCTTTCATGAGTTGCAGCTTTGCTTTTAACATCTGCATTGCTTTTTCTTTGTTGTGGTGCTGTGACCGTTCATTCTGACACTGTACCACAATTCCGGTTGGCAGATGCGTAATACGTATTGCGGAAGACGTCTTATTTACATGCTGTCCTCCGGCACCACTTGCGCGGTATGTATCAATCTTCAGATCATCATCTGCAATCTCAATATCGATATCATCTTTCAGATCCGGCAGTACATCGCACGATGCAAAAGATGTCTGGCGTTTTCCTGCCGCATTAAACGGTGAAATACGCACCAGCCTGTGGACACCTTTTTCTGATTTCAGATAGCCATAGGCATTCTCACCATTCACTTCAAATGTAACTGCTTTAATTCCGGCGATATCTCCGTCCAGGAAATCCAGCACCTGAAGTGTGAATCCCTTTCTCTCTGCCCACCGGCTGTACATACGGTAAAGCATACCTGCCCAGTCACAGGATTCTGTTCCGCCGGCTCCGGCATGTATCGTCATGATCGCATTGCAGGAATCATATTCGCCTGACAACAGTGTCTGGATCTTCAGCTTTTCAAACACTTCTTCAAATGTATGGATCTCTTCCTCCAGTTCTTTTACCATCTCCGGATCTTCATCTTCATATCCCATCTCGATCCAAAAAGACCGATATCTTCATAAGAACTGTAGAGATTATGGATTGTCTCCACAAGTTCTTTCAGATTCTTCAATTCTTTCATCAGTTCCTGTGATTCTTCCGGATTATCCCAGAATCCAGGTTCTTCTATCTTTCGTTCCAGTTCTTCGATTCTCCGCTCTTTCCCTGCAACGTCAAAGTGAATCCCTCATTTCGGCAAGAGGTTCTTCATAAGCGTTCATTATTGTTTTGAACTGATCTAATTCAACCACATTTCCACCTCTTTCTTTTCTTATATTCTTCTTTATCCGGCAGCCGGGTTATCCCTGCCGCCGTCATCTCATATCATATACGTCTGCATTCTGAAATTAATTCTTCCGTCCGCAGCACTGTTTGTATTTCTTGCCGCTTCCACACGGGCATGGATCGTTTGGATATACTTTCTTTTCGGCACGTTTCTTCGGCTCACGTACTCCTGTATCATCCTTGTTCGTTCCGGTTACTTTTGCAACCTGTTCTCTTTCTACCTTCTGTTCCAGTTTGACATGCAGGATCGTACGTACCGTATCTTCCTCAATGCTTCTTGTCATCTCATCAAACATCTCGTATCCGATCATCTTGTACTCAACCTTTGGATCTCTCTGACCGTAAGCCTGAAGACCGATTCCCTGACGCAGCTGATCCATATCATCGATATGATCCATCCATTTTGCATCAATCACTTTCAGGAGAACGACACGCTCAATCTCACGCATATGCTCCGGCTCCGGAAATTCTGATTCTTTCGCCTCGTAAACCTTTGCCGCACGTTCTTTCAACATATGCTTCAGTTCCGTCTGACTGATATCTTTGACATCTTCTTCCGTGATCACTTCCATCGGAATCGTATTCCGGATCGTCAGATTCAATTCTGTCAGATTCCACTCATCATAATCCTGATCCGGACTGGTTACCAGGTCTACCGCGTTTTCCACATAATCATTCATCATGTGGAAGATAGAATCGCGCATGTTATCTCCATCCAGCACATGGCGTCTTTCTTCGTAAATAATCTCTCTCTGTTCATTCATTACCTGGTCATATTCCAGCAGATTTTTACGGATTCCAAAGTTGTTGCTCTCGATCTTTTCCTGCGCTTTTCAATCGCACTGGAAAGCATCTTATGCTCGATCTGCTCGCCGTCTTCCACACCAAGTGTATTGAACACATTCATCAGTCTTTCCGATCCGAACAGTCTCATCAGATCATCTTCCAGGGAAATGTAGAATCTGGATTCTCCCGGATCCCCCTGACGTCCGGAACGTCCACGCAGCTGGTTATCGATACGTCTGGATTCATGACGCTCGGTTCCGATGATCTTAAGACCTCCGGCCGCCCTTGCTTCATCATCCAGTTTGATATCCGTACCACGGCCTGCCATGTTTGTTGCGATGGTTACCGCATCATGGATACCTGCCTGTGCAACGATTTCAGCTTCCAGTTCATGGAACTTGGCATTCAGTACGTTGTGTTTGATGCCGCGGCGCTTTAACATACCACTTAACAGTTCCGAATTGTCGATCGTGATCGTACCAACCAGTACCGGCTGGTGTTTTGCGTGCGCCTCTTCAATTGCATCGCACACAGCTCTGAACTTTTCTTTCTGTGTCTTATACACTGCATCTTCCAGATCCTGATCGCTTTACAGGCACGTTTGTCGGAATCTCAATAACATCCATTCCGTAAATTTCACGAAATTCTTTTTCTTCTGTCAGAGCTGTACCTGTCATACCTGACTTTTTCGTATATTTATTGAACAGATTCTGGAATGTAATAGTTGCCAGGGTCTTGCTTTCCCGCTTAACCTTTACATGTTCTTTCGCTTCGATTGCCTGATGAAGACCATCTGAGTAACGGCGTCCCGGCATGATACGTCCGGTAAATTCATCCACGATCAGCACTTCATCATCTTTTACTACATAATCCTTGTCACGGAACATCAGATTGTGTGCACGTAATGCAAGAATGATATTGTGCTGGATCTCCAGATTATCCGAATCTGCAAGGTTATCGATATGGAAGAACTTTTCAACTTTCTTTACACCATCTTCGGTAAGGTTGATATTCTTCTCCTTTTCATTAACAATGAAATCTCCTGTTTCTTCAATGTCCTCACCCATGATGGCATTCATCTTGGTGAATTCTCCGCTTGCCTCACCACGTTCCAGCTGACGTGCAAGTATATCACATGCTTCATAAAGTTTTGTAGATTTCTCGCTCTGTCCGGAAATGATAAGTGGTGTCCTAGCCTCATCGATCAGTACGGAATCGACCTCATCGATCAGTGCATAGTTCAACCCTCTCTGCACAAGCTGTTCTTTATAGATAACCATGTTATCTCTCAGATAATCAAATCCGAGTTCGTTATTTGTCACATATGTGATGTCACAATCATATGCGGCACGTCTCTCATCATTATCCATGCTGTTCAGTACCACACCTACAGTCAATCCGAGGAATTCATGTACCTGTCCCATCCATTCTGCATCACGTTTTGCCAGATAATCATTGACAGTTACAACATGTACGCCTTTCCTTCCAGTGCATTCAGATAAGACGGCAGAGTTGCGACCAGTGTCTTACCTTCACCGGTTCGCATCTCTGCAATACGTCCCTGATGCAGGATGATACCACCGATGATCTGTACACGGTAATGCTTCATTCCCAACACACGGCTTGCCGCTTCTCTCACTACTGCATAAGCCTCCGGGAGAATATCATCTAAAGTCTCGCCATTTTCCAGACGGTCCTTAAATTCTTTTGTCTTTGCTTTCAATTCTTCATCTGAAAGCCGCTGCATATCTTCATCCAGTGCCATAACCGCATCTGCGATCGGATATACTCTTTTCAACTCATTCTGACTGTGAGTTCCAAATATTTTCTGTATAATATTCATTCGATGTATACTCCTTACTTCTCTTTAAGGCCGCAAAACGACCACTTTATCCATTATTTTATCACTATCCCATACCTCAATTCAACTGATTTATAAAGTGTTAACACTTTATTTACGACCTGTTTACAGGAGATTTCTTTTTGATCCCACATCGTATGTTAATGATATTCTTTTATCACTTCATACGGAATCCTGCCGCCAAAGAGATCAAGCGCACTTCCAATCGTAAAATCAACTTTTCCATTTCCGGTTCTGCGTATCTGTTCCAGATCCTCCATACTTCCGATACCGCCTGCATAAGTCACCGGAATGTCTGCCTGCTTCAGGATCTCTATCAGCTCCTGTTCTATTCCGGAAGCTTTCCCTTCCACATCCACACCATGTACCAGAAATTCGTCGCAATAGCCGGATAGTCTGCCAAGGATCTCCGTTCCAAGCTCTACATTGGTAAATGTCTGCCAGCGGTCAGTTACGATATAATATCTTCCATTCTTTTTCCTGCAGCTCAGATCCAGAACCACATGTTCTTTTCCCACTGCCATACATAATTTTTCCAGATTATCCCAGTAGATTTCACCATTTTTGAATACATAAGAAGTCACGATCACATGGCTTGCTCCTGCCCGGATATATTCCGAAGCATTGTCTGCCGTAATTCCACCTCCGATCTGCAATCCTCCCGGATACGCATGCAATGCCTTTAATGCCTGTTTTTTTGTCTGTCCGTAATATTCCGACGATGCCGGATTCAGGAGAATGACATGTCCCCCTTTCAGTCCGTCTTTTTTATACATTTCCGCAAAATAATCGGCTCCCTGATCTGCCGCGAAATTCTCTTCCGCCTGGTCTCCCTGATCCCGAAGGCTCCCTCCGACAATCTGTTTTACTTTTCCGTTATGTATGTCAATGCATGGTCTGAATTTCATAAATGTTTATCTCCCTTTTTGCGTTTTCAACCATTTTACCACACTAAAGTGCAGCCGTCCAGTTTGCCGCGAGTGCCCCGGACAACAACGAAGGATGCCGGAAGGATATTTTTCCTTCACCCCGGCATCCTTGTTTTGTACTTTTGTCTTACCTTGCAGCAATCAGGTGTCCCTTTTCCTATCTGGTATTATCCGTATCATTTTTTCCTGTATCATTTTTTCCTGTATCATTTTTTCCTGTATCATTTTTTCCTGTATCGTTTTTTTCCGTATCGTCCGGATCCAGATCATCTACGATATCATCCACACCGTCTTCTACACCATCTTTCACTTCATTTACTGCGTTATCATCTGTATTATTTGTATTATTTCCACAGCCGGTCAGCCCCGACATTGCTCCTGCACACATTAATATCAGCAGCATTTTTTTCCCATTGTTTCATTGTACAATCTTCCTTTCGTATATTTTTCATCTGCCATCAAGTATTACCTGTCATCAGTAATATCTGCATTTTTTGAAAATATATACAAAATCCGTATGCTGCTGATACTGGTATTTTTTACATTTCTACAGTCTCTCTGCTATCACACCACTTCTGTATGCTGCAAGGAGCACTTCCAGATCTGCGATCTGTTCTTTCAGATGTCTTCCCACATCGGTATCTTCCACTTTTTTCACGTTCCAATGTCCGTTTGACTACGGTACTGTCTGAATGTATATCACTTTCCTTCTCAATGGCCGCTTCTGTAGATTCAAACGGCTCATGCGCAGCTAGGATCAGTCCATAAGAATTGTAAATCAATGTATATCCTGCAATACCTGTTTTCTTTCTGATACGCTCTCGAAAATTCCACCATCAGCACCAGAACTTTTTCCGCCGCACTTGATCGGTTTTTTCCCC
>ENA-OQET01001218-OQET01001218.1-human-gut-metagenome-genome-assembly--contig:-NODE-1218-length-11802-cov-3.186210_pt1 | contig 11802 bp, 14 predicted proteins | sample MGYA00242800_ERZ504645 | MGnify/ENA primary metagenome ERZ504645 (study PRJEB26092, sample SAMD00036308) | human gut metagenome | host: Homo sapiens | study: EMG produced TPA metagenomics assembly of... | reverse complement strand
ATTCATTACAAGAGAAATACAAAAGCGTGGCTTTTATGTCATGATTCATTTCGTTCAGGATTTTTCAGACATAACATTTCGTCTTCGTTCCTGGAATGCCGAGGGTGCCATTTTCCTTGGAGTATTTGACGAAGAGGTTCAAAAAATTCAAAACAGGAACAAAATTCCTCTGGTCTTTATAGACAGTTACAGTAATGTACGGCAACTTATTAATATCGGAATCGATGATTACAAAGGCGGACAACTTGCAGCTGAATATTTTCTTAAAAATGGTCATAAAACACTTGGATTTGTCGGTCCTTTTACGAAAACAGGAGGGGTTATTTCCAAACGCTATCAGGGCTTTTCTGATACTTTACTGGCTCATCAGATAACACTTTTCGATAAACATGTCTACGATCTGGAACAAATGGATCCGCAGGATATCATCGATTCTATTTCGCACGATTCCTGCCCACCGACAGGTCTTTTTGTATTTTCCGATGAGACGGCCTTACAACTGATCAATATTGCTTCCAACAAAGGATGGGATATCCCTTCCCGCCTGTCGTTTATAGGTTTTGACGATCTTCCGTCCTTTTCTACTTTTTCTGACAAGCTTACGACCATTCATCAGGATATTTTCCGTAAGGCAGAAACCAGTTGTAATATTCTTTTCGAACACATTGCAACACCTGACAAACCAAGTGAAAACATCACGCTTGATGTCAGACTTGTCGAGCGAAATTCCGTATGCAGGCTTTCATAGTCAACAAACCCCCGGGATCTTTAGGAGGTTATCTCCGTTTGCATCGATCGATACGATCAGTGGCCCGAATTCTTTACATGCGCGCTCTGTATTTTCTTTCATACCACCTTTACCGATGATCACACGTACACCAGTCTCTTTTACGAATTCGTACTCGAATTTTTCCATTCTCATACTTGTTGTCGGTCCTACAGATACCATTTCGAATTTGTCATTTTCCAGTGGACGGATGATCGGTCCTGCATGGAAGATTGCGTTGTTTCTTACATCTACAGGAAGCGTACATCTTCCTATTTTAGCATATGTAATAAATCCGGAGTTTCCGTTTTGTGTAAAATCACAAAACGCTGGCGCTCATTGTATACTTTATGCATGTTACTCTGTTTCTAACGGTTGTAATCACAGTCGAAAAAGAACAGGTCCCGCACTCCTGCCTGACCTGTTCTTCCTGACTCTCTAATCTTCTTTTTTCCGCTTCCATCTCTCTACTGCGGTCAGAACTCCGGCCGATATACCGGACATTGCTGCCAGAACTGCAATCGGTGCTACATCTCCTGTCTTGACCGGATAGTTCCGGTAAATGGCCGTTTTTCCCGTCGGAGCTATCTCCGGCGCCTGTTCTTTTACCGAATTCGTAAATATAATCTCGTACGATTTTCCTTCTGTTCCTTCTTTTTCACCCCAAACTACTGCTTTTGGTTCTCCTGCTTCTGTACTAGTCACCCGTACCGTCACATCATATACTGCCGTATCATAAGTAACATCTGTCACATTATCGGACTTCTGATAAATCTTATAGTGATAATCTTCCGGTTCTTCATAGCATATCGGTCCAAAGCTTTGCTTCTCGTTTTTTCCGATCTGAAGTTCTGTCCGGTCCGGCACTGGTATGCCAGCTTTCTCCGGCTCCAGCACGATTGTTCCTGCCGCACCTTGTACACTTACCGGAATCTGGATCTCCACATTCGGTGTTCCGGCATACACTGGAACTGCCATTGTACTGCCTATCCACATAAATAACATTACGCCCGCAGCTGCTATTTTCTTCACACTTCTATATCTTAGAATCTTCACTGTTTTTCTGCCACCTCCCTCTCTAATTTCCCGATCAGAACTACACGACCATTCGTCTCTGCCTCCGAGCACGTTGATAAAGCAATCAGCGAATTCTCATCCGCCACATTTACATCACGATACTGGACTGCATTCGCCTGAATATAATCAAGCAGATCCTTCAGATTCTCCTTGCGGTATCCATCCGGATGGTAAATTTTTGCATCCGCTGCAGTCACTTTCATACAGGCAAAGAACCGGATTTTCCGTGTTGCATCTGTCAGATAGAGCTTTCCTTTTTGGTGCGTTTCAAAATATTCTTTATTCGTGAAATCTACCACATCCGCAAACATTCCACCATTTTTCATGTTGTGTCCATAGACCAGATTATATGGATCGGAGAAATCATCCTTGTTCAGGCATGACAGAAAGATTGCTCCCGACAGTTCGAATTCCCCATATACATTCTTATTAATATATTCCATATCATCCTGCCCCTGCACCACCGGATAATCGATGTTGGTCTTCGGCACCTGAATCCAGGCTTTCACATCCGGATTCAATTTTTTCAGATCTTTCAGCGTCGGATTATCCTCTCCATCATCTGTCGGCCGAAACTTCAACAGTTCTTCATCTGCAAATGAATTGGCATAGATCTTATAAGTATCCCATAACGAATACATTCCATAAGAAAGCATCAGAAGGATCAGGATTCCTGCCATGATACTGAGTATCCGATTACCTACTCTTGCTGCCATCGCTGCCTTTTTCATTTCGCCACTTCCTCTCTAATGCTTTCTTATATCTTCTATCTGCTTTTTTCGCCCAACCGATTAGTCAATATCCATGTCTTTTACACGTTTTCTTCTGAAGAACAGAAGGCTGGATGCAATTGCTGCACCGATCAGTGCGATATATGGAGCAATATGAAGGAAAATTCCGGTTGGAGAGTTTGTTGTTTTATCATTTACAACAGTAATGTTCTTGTCGCCATTGTCTGCGGTTGTTCCTGCACCGGTTGCGATTGTTCCTGCTGTCGTCGATGTCTTTACATTATCAATGGTTGTTGTATAGCCATCATCTGCATAACTAGCCTCTGTTACCGTATATTCATCTGTCTCTGACAATCCAAAGATCTTTGCTGTCTCATTATCTTTCAATGTAATTGTCTTAGCCTCTCCCGACACCAGTGTGGTCGGAGCTTTTCCATCTGAAAATGTTACATAATACTGCTCTCCTGCTGCTCCGTCTACTTTTATAGTAAATTTAAAGTCTTTATTACGATTTCCCTGATTACCGGTAACCTCTTTCTTTACGGTCAGATCTTTCAAAGTATTGTGCTGACTGCTGTAATCATTCGTGAAAACTCCCTCACCCTTTGACTCCGGATTATTTTTATCTGCAAACAGATAAGAGCTGACTTCCAGATTTCCGTCATCATCGGATGTTACATACACATCAAAATACTTCTGTTCTGTGGTATAAGCAACACCTTCATACGCATTTCCGTCCTTGTCCGCTGCAATCTCACTTACTACATAGCGAAAGATTCCGGGTTTTGCATCCTCTCCTTTTGTGAATACAGATTCATTAACATTAAGCTTTGTCGTTCCTACTGTAATTTTCTCATTTCCAATATCGCTGTCCGCCGGTACCGATGCAATGACATCCTCATCCAAAGTTACCCCCTTTGCCGGTCCTGCATATATTGCCTCCTGATTCTCACCTGCCGGCACTGCCGTTCCTGGAGCAACGGTAAATTTAAATGTAGTCTTCGGTGCATATATATTACTTTCCTTCGTAATCTGTTTTGTGATCATCGGAGTTTTCTTAACTTCAGTTTCGCTATCTGAACTTTCTGCCGCTGACACCTGCATTCCGAGCATTGCTGTCATCATTATTCCGGCAGCCGTAACAGTGGATACTTTTTTTAACATTCTCTTTTCCATCATTTCTTTTCCTTTCTTTTTCCATGTTCTGCAATCATGTTACTGATTTTACAGGTTCGATCTGCGAAGGACGGTAATCACTCTTCCCTTTATATCCTTTGCATTGACCGCACCAAAGTATCTGCTGTCTTTTGCACCTTCACGGAAATCACACAGAATGAAATACTGGTCTTTCTTTACTTTCACCGGATAGGATATGCCATCCACATAGGCCGGTGTCTTATAAAAAATATCCGGCTCATTCACAATGCTTCCGTTGATCTTCAATTCATTTTTGTCTGTAATCTCTACCTTATCTTTCTCTCTCGCCACAATACGCCCTGTATACAATGTCCCCTCTTTTTGAAATACCACAACATCCCGGTCGGAATATTTCCGTTCCAGCCTGTAATATAAGAGCAGATCTCCGGCACATATTTTCGGGGACATATCCTGATTCTTCGCAGAAGTCATTCCAAAAATCACGCCAAACAGGACCGCCAGCATCACTGCCAGCATGAGTAAACGGGTAAAGAACAGTATGATCTCTCTTTTTTCTTTCATATATGCTCCTTGTCAGATGTTATTCTCCTGTCGGATCTCCCCATTTGCGGATTCCGTATACCAGTCCGAAAAATGCCAGCATTCCGAATGCTGCCCCTGTCATGACCATATACGGAGCCGAAGTCTGCCGGATTCCGGTTGCCGGCTGTATCTTCTTTCGTATTCGTAATGTCAGATCTGTATTTTCTGATATGCATATCCGAAAGTTCTTTTTTACCATTGTCCAGTTTCTGTTCCTCTTCTTCCGAAACTTTTTTTGTAATCTGCACATCATAGTCTTTCCGGTTCTTCGGAAACGATATATTCTACACCATATGGCATCGTCATCTCGATTTTTTCCATATGCCTCAGCTGGAATGTATAGACTCCATTTTCTACCGCAACTGCGTTTTTTAATTCTTCCTCACTGACTGAATTGCCCTGTGCGTCATATTTCACATAGCTGATTCCACCTGTATAGGATTTCCCGTTCAGCTTTGTCTGCACCTGGAACCGAAAGGCGTGGGTACGGTCTCCCATGTTGCCGCCGACTCTCTTTGCAATCGTCAGTACGCGGTCACTCCGGATATACCGGTTGACGAATTTTGCTTCCGATGTTGTACTTCCTGCAATCTGCCCGGATATTTCCTTTGTATCCGGTGATACCGTCAGATCATATCCATCAGGTACGGCATCATTTTCATTTACCTTATATGTTGTTCCCGGTGTCAGATTGGTAAATGTATATTCGTATGCGTTGTTTTCTGCATTCCATACCAGTCCGTCTGTATTCAACTTCAGTTCTTTTGTCTCTGTTTTTCCGTCTGGTTTCGTCAACGCACAGGTAAAGGACAGGTTCTGTAATACCTTCTGCAATGCTTCCTGGTTATCTTCCAATCCTGTAATAGCTTTCGAAATTTTTAAATTGCCTGGATGTACTTTTATGACTGGTTTCCTGTAATATTCTGTATAGTTCTGTTCTCCATACTTGTACATCAGTACTGCATGTTCATTTTGGTTCGAATAGAATCCGGTGCCTCCTGCATATGTTCCGGTTCCTGCATCTGCCTGATCTGTGTAGCCTGATGTTCTGTATTTTTCATATGCCGTTTCTGTCGGCTGGATCTTGGCAATGACTTCATAGGTATAGCCTTCCTGCAGTTTATAGTCTGCCGGAAATTGCATTTTAACGGATTTTGATGCAGAATCATAAGAAGCCGTGATTCCAAGATCTGCTGCATTAACCGGGTTTCCGGATGCATCAAAGATCTGCACCTGTGGTGCAAGGACATTTCCATCTGCTCCCTTCACCATCTCAACATTCTCACTCAGCGGATCGGAAATCGTGACATTTGTACATGCCAGTTCTGTGATCTGTTTCTGAATGTCATCGAATGCCTTGTTCAGATTCGCCAGCGTTGTTCCGGCATAAGATGCGTGTTTTCCGGCTTTGGCTGCTGAATTGGCAAGGTCGGTAAGTTTTTTGTAATTCCCTGACGGTCCTACACCAACCGTGAAAAAATAATCAGTCTGCATATCAGCGACGGCATCTTTTCCTGCCTTCAGACTCTTTCCATCTTCATCGCTGTTTCCATCGCCTTCTGTATAACCGTCTGATCTATATCGGAAGGTTGGATCTCCATCCGATACGAAGATTACTGCTGTCTTGGCATTCTGTCTTTTCCCGTTCAGCAATCCTTTCGCACTTCTGATCCCGGCCTGATAATTGGTTCCGCCGTCCGATTCCGGAGAAGTCTGATTCATGATCGCAGATGCCTGATTCGTCCAGTTTACAGCAATCTTTGCATCATTCCATGCATCATCCCTATATCCACCAGGCCAGTAGTCACTCTTATTTCCACTAAACGTCACAAGCGCAAATCTGACATCCAGATTCTCATTATCCGCCAGTGTATTCGTCATGCTGTTGATTGCCTGACTTGCCGCATTCCTTCTTTCCCCGTTATTTTCCCAGGTATTCTGACTGTCACGATCCATCGGATAAGCCATACTTCCGGATCTGTCCAAGACATAGATAACATCCAGCGGCGCTTTCGAAGACTCGCTGTTTACTTTTCCTTTTACTGTCAATTTCAGATCGTAGGTTCCATCAGCATTCTCTGTCACCGTCTTTTCATGCTCCAGAGACATGCCAGAATCTGACGACTCTTCTCCCTCGGCATGCACCTCCCTGATACTCCCTCCCACGGGCAGCAGTACCAGGATCGCAGCCGTCAGTATGGTAATGATTTTCTTTATGCTCTTCCGGCTGATAGTATGTCCCATAACGCTCCTCCATTTCTGTTTCATTTGAATGTGGCTGTTTTTCTTTACCCTCATAGTATTCTTATGTAAGAGGATGGGATTTTATTCCAGAATTTCTATTTAATGCATTATAGCGGCTGTCACCGAGGGGAAATTCTAAAGCAAAAAAGTTGACCTAAAAACAAGCTCACAAAAAATCCAAACTCGACATTCGGCTCAGACAGTGGATTTTTTGTGAGCAAACGGTCAACTTTTTACTTAATTTTTTTCTGATATATCTTTCATAAATTCTAAGGGCTTTTTGTTTTTCTACAAATATTTTTTCATATCCTGAATCAGTTTTTCACACGTCTTTTCAAATTTTTTTGCCAGTAAAATGCTTTCTTTTTCTGCCTCCGAATAACGATTTAATTTCTCTGTAATGGATTTTATTCCCATATTGGCACCATCAATCATCATTTCTGCTATTTTCGAAGTGTCGTCATTAAACATCATCTTTACTTCGGCACTGATCCATGCAAATGTCTCTGCTGCCTTTTCTGAAAACTTTTCTTCCTGAAGTTTTCCTTCTGATAATCTTATCGATTCTCTCTCCATCTTTTCATAATCTTCTTTATATTTAGAGAATAACTCCTGCAATTCCTGGTTTTTCAGATATACTCCCAGCTGCTCGATGCTGTTCACTGCCATCCTGCAGCCCGAATTACACTCTTTCAGGATCTCATATGTTGATGTGTCCATAATACTTCCTCCTTTTTTAGATAGTCTGCTATCTTTTTATAGTTTTTCTTTCTTCATTACATAATCTTTCTTTTATAGTATTTCTCAAATTTTATTTTTATGTCTTTAGACTAAAAAAGCCCTTGCAGATATCAATTTTTATATCCGCAAAGGCTTTTCTTTCTCTCATATTCTTAATTTACCATAAAATAATTCAGACTGATTTCATTTGACGCAACATCCGCAAGGTTGACACAACTGTTTCCCATACGGTCGATCAGATGCAGGATATTTGTAAATGGTGCTGTCAGGCTTGCTTTACATTTTCCTTTATTGACACGCTGTACATGTGCTTTTCTCATCTTCAGATCCAGATCCATGATCTTATCTTTCCGTTTGATCAGCTTCTCGATCTGCACTGACTCATCTCCCTGTAATGCCTTAAGTGAATCATTGAACATCTTCTCCAGTGTCTTCAGACTCTTCTGCAGTTCATCCATCGCTTCCGGCGTATATTTGTACCGATTATCTACCTTTTCCCGTACACATTTTGCGACTTCTACACTCAGCGTTCCCATACGTTCCACATCACTTAATATATACATAAGACTCGCCGTCTGTGCTGCCTGCTGCTCTGTCATTGTTCCGGCGGAGAACAGGGATGCCAGATATTCTGTGATCTGATCTGTCAGTTTCTTGATCTGCACTCCTTTTTCCTGCAATGGTTCCAGTTCATTCATGTCTTCTGTTTTGACGATTGTGATCGTATCTGCCACAACCACTTTCACCATTTCACTCACACGAAGGATTTCCTTTGCAACCAGCTGAAGTGCTGCAGCCGGCTGACTGATAATCTTGTCATCCAGAAATACAGGTTTTGCAGGATCCATATCGACTGCTTTTCCGTCCGGGATCAGCGTCATAACAATCTTTACCATCACATTGATCAGGCAGACCCATATAAGTGTCATTGTAATGTTGAATAATGTATGTGCATTTGCAATCTGTCTTGAGATTACTTCAATCTCCGGTCCTTTCGGAGAAATGTGCTGGATCAGTAATGCAAATGGTTTCACAAACCAGATAAATAACAGACATCCGGAAATGTTGAAAATACAGTGTGCAACTGCGGTACGTTTCGCATCTTTGGTCTGACCGATACTTGCCAGAAGTGCTGTAATTGTAGTACCGATATTATCTCCAAGCAGGATCGGGATTGCTCCTGCAAGTCCAAGCATACTTGTCACGCCGTCAGGTCCCGGCTGTGATGCAAAGTTCTGCAATACTGCGATCGTTGCACTACTACTCTGTACCACCAGTGTCATAAGCGTTCCGACAAATACACCAAGTACCGGAATATGTGCTACTCTTTCGATCAGATCCGTGAACACCGGGCTGGATGCCAGCGGTTTCATGACATCTCCCATGGTCTCGATTCCAAGGAATAACAGACCAAATGCAAAAATTGTCTGACCGATACTTTTCACTTTTTCAGATTTCGCAATAAACGAAATGATAAATCCAATAAAATAATGATATAAATGTAATCGCTGATCTTAAATGCAATAATCTGCGCCGTCATTGTCGTACCGATATTCGCACCAAAAATGATTGAGATTGCCTGTGGCAGACTCATAAGCCCCGCACTGACAAATCCGATTGCCATAACGGTTGTCGCACTACTGCTCTGTAATACTGCTGTGGTAAGTGCACCTGCGATAACCCCAAGTACCGGGTTCTTAGTCAGAAGTGCCAGGATGCTTTTCATCTTTTCTCCTGCCGCTTTCTGCAGGCACTCACTCATCATATTCATTCCATAAATAAAGACTGCCAGACCTCCTAAAAGTCCGAATATTATCTGCAATTTTTCATTCATAATATTTTTCCATTCTCCTTCATTCGTCTTCTATAGAACCTGCCGTCGGCAGCTTCTTTCGAGCATATGATGTCCCTTCGACGTTACGGGCTTATTGTAACGAAGGTGTATGCAGCCTATATCAAATCTATGTTAAATCTATGTAAAATCGTACCCGGAGTTTATATCACGTTAAATTCTATGAAATTATTTCCAAAAAAATGTAAAGGAATCATCAAATGTATGCAAAGTTATCTGAATACTTAAGATGATTCCTTTTTATTGTTTATTCCTATTGTTTCTAATATAATGGTTCATTCTCAATCAGATATTGCAAGAATGCCTCGCAGCCTTCTTTCACATCTTCATAAGTCACATCAAAATTCCCCGTGTACCACGGATCTGCAATATCTCTTGCATCTCCTGCATATTCCAGTAACAGATGTACTTTATGCTCCGGATCTTTCCGGATGATGCGGTTGATGTTGCGAATGTTCCACTGTTCCATGCCGATCAGGTAATCGAACTCTTCATAATCTTTTCGCGTCATCTGACGTGCTCTGTGATTCCCACACGGGATTCCTTCTTCTCTTAATTTGTTCTGTGTCCCATAGTGTACCGGATTGCCATCTTCTTCGTTACTGGTTCCGGCAGAGTCGATGTAGAAAGATGACTCCAGGTTCGCTTTTTTTACTAAATCTTTCATTACATATTCTGCCATGGTTGAGCGGCAGATGTTGCCGTGGCAGATGAAAAGTACTCGAATCATAATTTTTTTCCTCTCAAAATGCGCTTTCCTGCTGCCATTTGCAGCGATTTGCGAGATGTTAATTCTTCTTTATGTATCGGTTATTTCTGTACATAAAATGCAAATCTTAGCAAAATTTTGCAAGATGTGTACAGCAATCGTAGTAAAACGTAGTAAACTGCAGACATAATACTACCGGAATTAATATCCTTCAAAATAAGATATTTGTGCTCTAATATGTCCATCAATTTTATCATCGGCTTTAATACTATTTGCTAACGATCTAATTTTATATCTCTGAACATTATCTGCAACATATTCAATAATTTGAGCTGCGTTGATATTGATTTCATCATTTCTTCCGTTTCGTGCATATATTACATCTCGTGCCCAATATGCAACATTATCATATTCTTTCCAATCATGATGGCCACTTTCCATTATATCCTTTAATTGTTGAGCTTCTTTTAGCGGCATTTAGGTAATCATTGTGCCTTACATCAAAATACTCATTAGATAGTTTCATTAATTCTTCCAATTCTTTTTTTGACAACAGCATAAACTTTACCATCCATATTATCACTTCACACTCAAAGCCAATGCTTTATACTGCTCATTTCTACTGTCTCCTTGAGTGGATATAAGATATTGCAGAGCATCAATAATTAAAGTCCAACGCACTTTTCTTTTCCATCAAATCTTTGCTATTAATCATATCCTCCGAAAACTGTATTTTTTCACTTCAAACATCCTTATAATTAATAATTTTTATCAATTGGAAAATGATGTTTTATATCCTTGCTTAATCAAAATACCACTTTGTAATCTATACGGTAATTTAAAAATTTTGAGTCTATCATTTACTTCTATTGTAAATTTATAGCGGCATTCTCTCGAATTCACAATCCAATACTTATATGCTATTTCTATAAAAGCTTTTATGTCTATCATATCCCCTGTATTATTTCTCAACGAATCCGGATAAGTAGTGCCTCTATACAAGGTAAACTCATGGTCATAATCCAAATCTAAAAACCACATTCCTCCGTCCAAATTATCCCATTGCAAGTATTTTCCTTTTAACAGCTCCATACTAGGCAATTCTGTTTCAAACCAATGGATTAATGAATTCCAAAATCTTCTCTCATTTGCATTATCTTCAACAGGCTTTCCTTTGTACTCAATCCCATTATCAGCTAGATACATTATTAACAATGCTCTTGTTGTATTTGCATCTCTTATCTCGGTTCCCGTTCTTATCAACAAACTATCATGTAAATTAGGAATATCTTTTTCAAAAACATTTATTATTTCAATTAACAGATCAAAGATTTCTTCATCTGATTCTATTGCCGAATTATAATTATCAATTGCCATATCAATTTTCTTTATATAATCATTAATCAATTTTTCTTTAACCGAATTAATTTTATTTGACATTCGTTCACCTCTACACAATATAACATTCAAATTATCTTCTTAATCCTATATGCTATTTATTATATCGCCATTTTCTTCTCTTTTCCATAACAAAAACGCCCCCGCCTATCGCCAGAGCGCCTCCAAACAAACCTATCCCTATATAGCTTTAAACATTTTCTGTGACACCGTTTTTTCTCCTTGCGTCCGTTCCAATTCTTTTCTGGCATTCTGCAAGTCCTCCAGCCGCTTCAATTCATCCTCTGCATCCTCAAGGCCTAAATGCGTATAGATGTTAAGCGTAACTCCTATATCGCTATGCCCCATAAGGTACTGCAGTGTCTTTGGATTCATGCCGGATTTCGCCATATTGCTACAATACGTGTGCCGGCAAACATGTGGATGTGTCAAGTATAGGACAAAAAATTTTATTTTTTTCTGCCGAAGACTATCTGACGCTTCCATCAGGTAGTCCCAGCACCTTTATTATCTTCTGATAAGTCATTCTTGTCCTGCTCAAGTT
>ENA-OQET01001217-OQET01001217.1-human-gut-metagenome-genome-assembly--contig:-NODE-1217-length-11808-cov-5.970294_pt1 | contig 11808 bp, 7 predicted proteins | sample MGYA00242800_ERZ504645 | MGnify/ENA primary metagenome ERZ504645 (study PRJEB26092, sample SAMD00036308) | human gut metagenome | host: Homo sapiens | study: EMG produced TPA metagenomics assembly of... | reverse complement strand
AGGTGATTTAATGGCCGATATAAAGACAAGGGATGTTGTTAAGGGCACAATTAAAACTGTTGATAGGGCTGCTATAGCAGAGAGGCGTATGAAACAGTCGTATTTATTAACAAAAGATAAAGCCAAGCAATTTGACAAAATGAGCGGAGCTTCTGAAACGGAGTATGCTTCTGAGCAGGTCGAGCAAAAAACGGAAACGGTTGCCAAACATGTTGTTCAAAGAATTGACCAAAAAGGACGAAAAGGTTTTGAATTTACGAGAGGTAATATAAGAACTCGTATGAAAGGATCCGATGAAAAGAATAAAAATTTTTTGAGGAAGCGCGCAAAGGGAAGCAATGATAAAAAAGTGCAAGGCGATGAAAACGCTTTGAACAAAGGTTTTAATTTGATGGGGAAAAAAGGTCGATAAAACTTCAAAAAACAAAGCTTCTAAAGATATAAAAACAGCAAAAGCACCACAAAAACCGATAAATTACATCAAATCAACCATTAAAGATGCGGAGCAAACAACAGAAACAACACGAAAAACAATAGCTGCTTCTTCAAGAGTATCCAAGGGTGTAACTCAAGTTGCAAAATCTGTGACTAGAACGATAACTTCAGGAGCCAAAACTGTGGCAAAAGCTACTACTAAGGCAGTTAGGGCAACAATGACGACAGCCAAGATGTCGGTTGCTGCCATTGCGGCTGGGGTTGGGCGGCAATTGTTGCTATAGTTGTTATTTGTCTAAGTGCCTTGCTCCTCGGTTCGGTGTTTGGAAATTTTCTTTGCAGGAGAAGATACCGGTACGGGGCAAACAATACAGACCGTTGTTCGTGAGATTAATTCCGATTATGATGATAAGCTTATAAGCATACGAGATAAGTCTTCTTATGATGTCCTCGAAATGAAAGGAAGCCGTGCTGTTTGGAAAGAGGTTCTTGCGGTATATTCTGTTAAAGTTAATACTGATCCTGACAATCCTCAGGAGGTTGTAACAATGGATGATGCCAAGAAAAAACTTCTGAAGACTATTTTTTGGGATATGAACAACATATCATCACGAACAGAGGACAAGCTTGAAACGGTTATAACAGAAACTGATGACGGAAACGGAAATATAGTTCAAATAAAAAACACAGAAAGAAGAACATATTTATATATTACTGTCTCGCACAAGACAGCATATGATATGGCATCAAAATATGGATTTAATCGGGAACAACGAGAATATCTGGATGAGTTGTTAAGTGATGAAAACAATTCTTTGTGGTCATCGGTTTTATACGGTACAAGCGGAGAAGATAATCAGATTGTAGCGGTTGCGCTCTCGCAGGTGGGCAATGTTGGCGGTAGACCATATTGGTCTTGGTATGGTTTCAACAGCCGGGTTGAGTGGTGTGCATGCTTTGTCAGTTGGTGTGCCAATGAGTGCGGATATATTGAGACAGGTATTATTCCAAAGTATGCCAGCTGTGTTAATGGAGTTCAATGGTTCAAAGATCGTGGACAGTGGCTTGACGGATCTGCGGAACCTCTTCCCGGCATGATAATATTTTATGATTGGGATAAACAAGGGCAATCGGGTCAACAGGATGGACGAGCTGATCATATAGGCATTGTGTGGAAAGTTGAGAATGGATATGTTTACACGATTGAGGGAAATTTAAGCGACAAATGCATGACATCTCGTAGACCGATTGGAGAGTATCAGATTCTCGGATATGGGGTGCCTGAATACTAATGCGTTTTTAGTTGCTTATCTGCCGATTACATGGTGAATGAGCAACTTTCTAATTGTATTTCGATTTTGCGAATAAAAGGCAAAAATCAGTGCTATTTTGCAGATTTTTTTAATAAAAAGTGTAACCTTTTTCATTTTTGTACACTATATAATAGAATGTCATATCAAAGGATAAATTTTTTGACTTTTTCTCTACATCGTTGCATAAGCTGTTACATATAATCAATCTATTTGCTGTGCCTTTTGTGGAATGTCGCACTGACCATTTATAGTTTATGACTAACTTGGGTGCGACCTAGAAAATGATACCTCCATCCTATACCTATATTGTGTAGCGACAGAGGGCGAGAATATCGCCCTCTGCCTGCGAACACAATATTATGGTAAGAATTGAAATATTTTAATACTTTGAAAATGGGTTGAGTAAATTGTTCGAGTTGTTCAACTGTTGTTATATTTAAAAAAAGGGTGTGATTCCAATGGGCTAGTTGATTAAAAAAACTTGAAGTAGTATGCTGATTAAAAGGAGGACAACAGTTTTTTCGACCCCGCATACCACTGTTGTACGCCCGGCTAATATCGATAGCGAAAAGTTAATAAAAGCGAAGAGAAGATGACATATGAAAGTCAAATTTGAAAGATGTAAAAAAATCTTTTCGATGTTCTTGATAATTGTTCTTCTTTTCGGTATACTACCAGTGAGTGCTTTGCAGGGAAATGTTTCTGATTCTACAACTTCACGAATAGTGAAAGAAATAGTAGAGATGAGAGAAGAATCCGTAAAGTACTTTATCTGTGAGGATGGCTCGTACATAGCAGCTACATACTCGTCACCTGTCCATTATGAAGAAAGCGGAAAGTGGGAAGAGATTGATAACACTTTGACGCTCAATACAAAATCAGGTGAAGCAGTTTATTCTACAAAAAATGGGTTTGATGTAACTATCCCGCAGAACCTGACCAGTGGTCGAAGCATTACTGCGACAAATAAAGGCTATACTGTCAGCTTTAAAATTAAAGGTGATACGAATGGCCTGAATATGCGGACAACGGCATCCGTTGTTGACACTGACAAGTTGCCGTCAGTTGTTAAAATGAACGATACCGTAAAAATGACCGGAGAGGTTAGCGCTTCTGCGGATATATCATCTTCCGGAACTCTTACAGAGGGACAGAAGATAGAAAAATTTAATGCTGAAAAAATGACAGTTGAAAACCAGACGAGCGCGGTGGTTTATAAGAATTTCCTGAATCGCTCCGATCTGGAATATGTCGTTACTTCGAACAGCCTTAAAGAAAATATTGTTGTTTATGCGCCGCAAAGCGAGTACATATATCGGTTTGACCTTGACTCTGGCGGACTCATGCCGGCCGAGCAGGCCGACGGTTCTATCAAGTGGGTAGATCCGAAAAACCCCGATGAAACGGTATTTTTGCTTGATGCGCCGTATATGTATGATGCGAACGATAACGAGAGCTTTGATGTTTCAATGTCAGTTGAAGCTGATGGCGACGGTTATGTGCTGACCGTTAGAGCTGATTCTGATTGGATAGGCGAGAGCGGCAGAGCATTCCCGGTTGTTATCGATCCCTCTTGGAGCATACCTAAATCGAACTTTAAGGATGTTTATGTTATCAACGGTATATGCGCAAATGAACCCCGCGCTATTAAAGAAATCAGAGCGGGTAGAAACCTGACAAATACTGTTCGCTCATATGTCAAGATTGAGATGCCGGAGAATTTGCCTGCGGGAAGTGTTATTACAGGCGGCGAACTTACTTTCCGAAAGCAGAATTATTTCAAGGCGTTGGGGCATAACGATATCGACATTCTTGTATATGACTGCAAGGACGTTGCCGATTGGAGCGAGACGACTGTTTGCTGGAATGCTCAGCCGTTTGATAATTCAAGAAATGGTTATCTCAATAATAATGCGGAACTTATCGATTCCATTCCTGCAACATCAGACTTAGACAGCTACTCGTTTGACCTTACAGAGGCTGTTAAGAGATGGGTATATACTGGAATAAATAAGGGCATTATGATTGCCTCATCTGATGAGGTTACAAGAACTCAGGTCGATTTCTATTCTTCGAGAGCTTCGAAAATTGAAAAACGACTGGTGATGAGCATTTCGTTTGACGCGCCTCGGGTCAGTACACAGGTATGGAATCCGGGAGCAGGCGCAACGACAAGCTCTTTGATAAATGTAGTTTCCAGCAGCCCGTGGACTGTTGATGTTTCGGATGTCCCGTGGCTTTCTGTTGCAAGTGTTACAGATGACGGCTTTAAACTTCGTGCCCAGAGCAATCCTTATGCCGATGTGCGTACAGGAACGGTTGTTGTAAAGATGACCGCTGATAGCACGGAGATAGGCAGGATAACGGTTACTCAGCTTGGAACAGAACCGGCTGTTGTTCTCGACAGAGACAGGTGGGATGTCGACGAAAGCGGCGATCACGAACGGCTTGTTGAGGTTTCATCGAATGCAAGTTGGAGTGTATCAACAGATTCATCATGGATAACACTCGATAAAACAGGTGGAAGAGGAAACTCAACTTTTACGATGTCGATTGAAACACCGAACGAAACGTATACCACAAGAACCGGTACGGTAACGGTTCAGGCGGGAGATGTTGTTGAGACCATAGTAGTCACACAGTTCGATGAGGTTTCCGGGTATTTCAATTCCATAGGCGAGGACGGCGTAAGCAGAGTGAAGAGCTCTTCGGAGTATAACCATAAGCTTTCAAAATGGGCAATGGAGCTTGCTTATGCGGCGTATAATCCTTTGACAGGTCCTATAGCGGGTTTGGTTCCGGGAATATTTATGGAGGACGATATTCCAACAGCAACCGAACTTCTCGAATCAGAAGGCTTCAATGTCCAATCTTTTAATTATGGTGAGTCGGATACAGTTGCACATGTAATAGCACATAGAAATATTACTTTTGATCTGAGCGAATCTACTGTTTATGGAAATAATAATTCATATTCTGGAGGTAATAGTAATGAATCCTTTAAAAATGGGTCCATTGGAGCAGGCCTTTTGGCTGATTATTATAACGATTGGGACAGTGCTGACGTATTTCGGTTGGGCATTTATAGGGATAGTTGGCAAAATAATGGAATGGTTCACTTAAGCGAATCTGTTGATGAGCAAAATCGGTTAAGCAGTAATGATGTCAGAACATTAGTTGTTGTAGACATTAGAGGCTCCGAAACTTTGCAAGATTGGGTTACCAATGTTGGCTCACAACTTAATCCCTCTTGGGGCTCATTTGATGATGGTGCAGAAACAGTTCTTAATTCTTTGATTCATGGCACAGGTGATACTGTAAACTGTACTGAATGCAATGGCGTCGGTTGTGTGATGTGTATGGGTTATATCTCATATTACAACATTCAGAACCCAATAGTTCTTGTGACCGGCCACAGTCTTGGTACGGCAGTTGCAAATCTCGTTGCGGCGCATTTGAGCACTTGTAATGACGACAATTGCTGCGGAATTCTTAACGGCGACGGCACAGATGTTTACGGCTACACATTTGCGACTCCGAACACTGTTGATACAAATGAAGAAGGAAAAGTTGTTTATACCGGAGATAATATTTATAATATTATGAACAATAATGATGCCGTTACATTTTTACCAAGAACGCTAAATCCTTCTGATTGGCGTAATAGCGTGTGGAAAAGACACGGAGTAGATCTTCACATTACCATGCCAATGTCTGTGGCGACTCCGTTACTTAGAGATAAGAATACAGCTGTAATAGGATTTGGCGGTCATGCGATGTCAACATATAACGATTGGCTTGCGGCATTGCCCGATAAGCTTGGTAAGACAGCAGATGATATCGATCTAAATGACCTGCTTGCATTGACGGATAATCGCGATGAACTGGGACTTCTACCTAAAATCCTCTGGGCAAAATGTCCGGTAAGCGTTACACTTAAAGATGAGGATGGCAATGTGCTCGCCTTTGAAAGCAGCAATGCAAATGCTGTGAGTCCGCAGCTGGCCAATTCTAGCGGAATCGTATCGCTTGTTACAGACAACAACGAGAAGGTGTTCTTCATACCGTTTGGCTATGAAACGGTCGACATCAATATTGAGGCTTATGACTACGGCACAATGACATTCGCAACCGAGGTTGCGGGTCTGGGTAGCGCATTCAACAAGACTTATAATAATATAAATCTCTATCCGGGCAAGCAATTTACAGCACAAATTGCTGAAAACTCTTTGGTTGAGGATATTCAGCCGGTTCATGTGGATGAAAACGGTGAACAGATTCCCGTCGAAGAGAACCCGCTTCTGAAGAGCGCAGTTATTGACAATCCTAGAGTGCCATATGGAACATATTCAATAATCACTGTGGTGACGGATAAGAGCGTTATCAAAGTAAGATTTATATGTAGAACTAATGGTGCGACAATAACATATACTCCGGATCACGAAGGAGTTATAAGCTATATCGATAACGGTGATACTCTGACTTGGGTTATACGGCGAAAGTTTGCGTCCGGAACGGTCGATTATGATGTTGGCGTTAAGGTTGACAAAGTGTGGTATGTAACGCCGAATGTATTCACCCTGACCGTGTATTGATGTGCTTTTGTTTCGCTATAAGACATAAGTAATAATAGTGTAATGTGATTGATCTCTTGGCATACGCCTTTTAAGGGCTATGCCAAGAGATTTATTTTATATAAAATTTGGGTGGTTTTACCAAGAGCGATTTTTAATTAGCAAAAATGCTTATATATAGGAAGAATAATTTGAAACCAATCCGTATGAACATTTTTTGTGTTTAAAAAATCGAAAAAAATTGTAACCTTTTTGCATTTTTGTACACTATAACTATGTAGAGCAGTTCTAATGCATTAAGCAAAGACTCAAAGATTCGGAAGGGAGTGATTCCAATGTTTTATTCAATATAAAATAAAAGTAAATAAGACTATATGATATTTTATAAAATTGCAGAAAGGAAGTTGAACGAATATGTTGAAAAAGTTTTTATCAGTTATTATTGGCGTAGTAATATTTATAACCTGTATTCCATCTTCCGTGTTTGCACAAGATATGGAGAAGTCAAGCTTAGATAAGATACCATCTATAGTTCAATATAGCGTTAGTGATAAAACCCGTTTGGTAAAACGTCTTTCAAAGTTCGATAATTACATGAACACCGTCGGATATTTAAATTCAGATGGAACAGAAACTGTTTATATTTTTGGAGACGACATAAAATATAGAAATAAAAATGGAAAGATTGTAGACAAAGATATAAGTATCGTTTCATCATATTCACTTATGGGAAAAGGGTCATATTCGTATGAAACGAAATCTAACGATGTAAAGTCTTATTTCCCAGCGACTCTTTCTTCGGATTCAACTGTAAAAATAGCTTATGGCGACTATGAAATAAGTATGACACCTAAAAATGATGCCGTCGGAAAAGAGAGTAAACGTGCACAGGTTTTAGGTGAAAATGAAACACTTAAAAAATCTGTAAATGATAGTTTTACCGTAAAAAATTCAATATGTTATGAGGAAACCATTAATTCCGATATAGATATTGTTTTTGAAACGACATATAGTGGACTTAAAGAAGATATTGTATTAAATCGATACACGGGAACAAATATGTTTTCGTTCATAATGAATTTTGGAAGTCTGGTGCCAAAAGCTTATAACGGTGGTATACGAGTTTATGATAAAGATAACATAATATTTGAAATTCCACCCATTTATGTTGAAGATTCCGGTATGGAAAAGGATCCGGGAAGCAGATTTACAATAGACAATGCGATTGCCCTGAAGCAAGTTGCCAACGGAATATATGAAGTTACTATTGTTGTGGATAAGTCATTTTTGTTGAGCCCTAACACAGTTTATCCGGTAACAATAGATCCAACCATCACAGTATATTCCGATAAACATAATGATTCTCCAGTATACCAGAATAGACCGTCTGGAAATTGGGGAAATCAAATACGAAATTGTGTCGGAACGGAGTCGACTTTAGGAAAAGGATATTTCTTTACAAAGTTTGACATCACTCCTATTGCCAGTATACGTTATGACAACTTATTGGGAGCATATTATCATTGCCGTGAGTTGACAGGATATACATCAAATTCTATTATAGAGACGTATATGGTATATCAAGATTGGAATGAGGACACGATCACATGGAACAACCAACCAAGTAGATTACAAGAAAAGATATGCAAGGTTAACGTTACAGAAGAGAATTACAGTACAAATAGCTATTGGTATGACTTTTATATAACAAAGGCAGTTATGGCTTGGCTTCAAGGAATACCTAATTATGGCCTGATGTTCAAGGAACGTACTGACTCGCATTGGAAAGCTTTTGGTTCTAAAGAATACTCATCGTATTTGCCGTATTTGTCTGCTACATATACATCGGAATCATTTAGCGATGAGGGCTTAGGAGTAACTCATGGAAGGACATATTATGTAAAAAACAGGAGAAGTGGCAAGTATTTGACCAATAGTGGCAACTATTCAGAGGCAAATGTATATCAGTCGGAGTTTAGTGGAAATGACAATCAAAAATGGTGCTTTGCATATCTGGATGATGGGTATTATAAAATTATACCTATAAATGCTATTGGAAAATGTCTTGATTTATGGTGTGGATCTTCTTCTCCAAGTGGAGATGAAAATGGTGCTAACATACAGATATACACTTATAATGGCGGTGATAATCAAAAATGGAAATTGGTTCGAGGCTGGAACGGAGCATATAGATTTATAAATGCGCGAAGCGACGAATACAAAAGCATGGTAGTTCAAAATGCATCAATGAGCTCGGGGGCAAATGTATTTCTATATGACTATTCTATTGATCATATATATAATGATGAATGGACATTGGAACCTGTTTCATTAGGCGAAGCTGATTTCTTCAGTTTTACAAATTCTCACGATTATGGAATAGATACAACTGGCGGAATAGATACAGCAGTTAGCTTAGCCAATGATATTGGCTTTAGAAGCCAAAGCTTCATAGATGCTCCAGCAGCGATGGCTTACGATTATATGAAAGCTGATGGATTATGGTTCTTTACTGGACATGGAACCAACTCAAGCGTTTTATTCAACTCATATTCACATGATAATGGCAGTTGGGAACGTAGTGAAATATCTGCTACTGGTATAAATATTACTAACAGTTATTATATTAGCCAAATTCCTCATAATGAACTTAGTAGGCTAATGCTTGCAGTTTTCAGTTCTTGTCTGTCAGGATGTAGTGATGAAGAGTCGAATTTGGTAGGAATTATGTATAAAAGAGGTGCTCATTTAGCTATTGCTCATACAAACATTACTTCTATACCAAATGATGAAATATGGATGATTCAGTTTATGACCGCTCTAAAAAATGGAAAAACAATTTATGATTCTATGGAAACGGCCGATAATTATTTATATTCGCATACTTCCGCATTTTATGGAAACTTAAATCAAAGGCATGTGTTAGGAGATACTAATGTGGTGCTCAGGCACTAAGATATAAAATGCCCATATACGATAAAGAGATATGGCTGCGGGAGGCTCAAATTGCAATGTGAGGATTAATAGTTGGAAATAGAAGGAGGTCATGAAATGAAAAAAATGGTTTACATTATGCTACTTTTGTTTTTATGGATGTTGCTTACTTCATGCGCACACAGGAGTGTTGGTAATTTGTTTGAATCAGAGGATAAAACATATGAACCCATAGAAACAACAACTGTTGAAAGAGATTCATACGATACTTCTGAGTCTGCGAATAATACTACTGTACAGATTACAGTGCCTTCACATTCCTCAACAAATTTATCTGCAGATAGTAACGTAAGAGTAGAGCGTAGTATGCGGATGTTCCCTAATGAGGTTACTGCATTTGTAGGTGATAGAATATCTATAGGTCTTTATCATTCTCCTACAGATCAAAGGGATGTAAGGGTAGAATATTATGTGGATGACAACTCTGTTATTGAGTTTGCCTATAGCGAAAAGGATAAGGAGTATATAAGAAATACTAATAGATGTGTTGTAGTAGCATTAAAACCGGGAACTGCAAAGATAACAGCTGTAGGAAGCTACAATGGGAAGAAGATGATTGACTCTTGTATTATTACAGTTAGAGATGTGTCCGAAGAAGGCACTTGAATAATACTGTAAAATTTTACTTTTGTGATTAAATGAATTGTACCCCATTTGTTGACAATTAAGTTATACTGTCGACAAATGGGGTGCTTTATTGTATTAAGGCAAAGTTAAAGGGTATGCCACATGTTTTGCGCAAGTAACCCGTTGATAATTAAAATGTTTTTATTTAGTCTTTGAAACTACTCCGCTTACTTTAAGCCTTTTTATAAAACTATGCTTGTTGTAGTGTTGACTGATTTTTGCTTGCTTTTAAGTATTCCTAATAAGGGCTTTTCTGCATAATGCTCACAGATAACGCGATATGTGTATCCTCGTGGCGCTGATATACATTTAGTAAAACAATTGCTGGCGGAGTTGCTGTATATATCATAATAACAATACTCAGTATAGTCGGTCCAACTTCCACCAATAAGTCTTTGCAATTTAATATATGTAAATCCACATTTTGTTACTCCGGTTTTACACTCTGTAATTGCGGTTACAACGAGCTGGTTGTTGTTGTTTTTAGCTAATTGAAGTGATGTTGTCCAAAATAAATCAGAACTTTTGGCGTTGTCTTCAATGTTATTTAACCCTTCGGCTGTTTCGATAATGGATTCCTCTATATTTTGAATCTCCTGATTACACTGTTCATCGCCAAATGTGGTAATTTGTAAAGGTAATAAGAGAAGAGTGGTCAGAAAAAATATGGAAATAATCTTTTTCATCATTGAACCCCCGTGTTTGAGATTGTTTTTGCGATTTCAACCGCATCTGCAAAATTAGCATCTAAGTACATAATGTACTGAGTCAGATTATCTTGATAGGTGATTGAACAAAATTCTTCTTGCTTTATAACGAAAACCTTCAAGCCATTTACTGATAATTCTTCTACATTGCTATGTATAGTAGTGTTATAAAAGTCAACGGAAGGAATAAATTCTTTTGAATAGAATTCCCTTATTGATACTCGACCAGACAACTTATCTGTATGGTATGATAAAGATGTGATTCTCATATTTTCAGTATGATTTTCTGCTATATCCTCATAGATGCAGTCGTTCGAAAAAAGCATCTCCGGCAATTTTACATCGTAAACATCGTACTTTTTCAGCTCATCAGCAATTTTTGTTCCACGAATTATGTTTGTATCTTTTGACTTATTAAGATGAACGCGTATGTGATTTTCATAAAAAGTTACGGCGCTGTTCTTAATTTCGTTGTCTGTGGCGATGGTTGCAATTCCGGAGGTAACAAGCAATAGCGCAATCGTGGCGGCTATTATCAATACCTTTTTCAGCTTGCTGTTAAGATGAGTTGTTTTCGGTTTGGCTTTATCGGATTCGTATTTTTCTCCCTTGCTATTATTAGTCTCTGCTTTATCGATATAGTATAGACAGTATTCAATTAGATCTGGATCCATTTCTGATTCATCTTTTTGCAGTTCTTCATCAATTATGTTCTCAAGCTCTTCTACTGTGAGTTCGAGCGACTCATCATTCAAAATATTTATGAATTCACTATTTGTCATATTGATTTCCTCCTTGTTTATATAGTGTACGAATTTCAAAAAGGTTACAGAAAAAGTTAAATTTTTTGTTTTTCTATCTCTTTACTTGACAAATGTATTATCTTTTTTCGCGCTCTGAAAAGTTTTTGCTTGACATTTGCTTCAGAAAGATTGTATTTAATCGCGATATTTTTTACTTTCATATGCTTTACATAGAAGTCAATAATTATGGACTGTTCATCGAATTTGAGTTGATTTAATATACTGTCTTTCATCTCAGAAATAAGTTCATCGGAAACTTCTTCGAAATCGTGCATATCAAGAGTAGAAAATTCCACATTGGTTTTATAATTTATTATTTTATTTATATGTTCAGATTCTCTTTTCCTGTTTTTGT
>ENA-OQET01001216-OQET01001216.1-human-gut-metagenome-genome-assembly--contig:-NODE-1216-length-11822-cov-3.947157_pt1 | contig 11822 bp, 16 predicted proteins | sample MGYA00242800_ERZ504645 | MGnify/ENA primary metagenome ERZ504645 (study PRJEB26092, sample SAMD00036308) | human gut metagenome | host: Homo sapiens | study: EMG produced TPA metagenomics assembly of... | reverse complement strand
ATTCAATAACTCCTGTACCTGGCTTAAAAATGTTTCTTTGTTAATTCCCATCTTCTCAAGCAGGCTTGCGATCAGACTGTCATCGATCGTAAGCAAGCTATATAAGAAGTGTTCCTGATCTATCTCTTGATGTCCATGATCGTAGGCGATCTTCTCACACTGATTGACTGCCTCAATGGACTTCTGTGTAAATTTGTTGATGTTCATACTCTTTCCTCCTTTACGAATGGGTATTTATCTATATTAAGATATCCATTTATCTTTTGTTCTATTCGTAATATAACACTCATTTATTAGCACTGTCAAGTGGTGAGTGCTAATATTTTTAATTTTTTCGTTTATTTTATTTTCAAACAAAAATGAAAGCAGATCTTCTATATGATACCTTAGAAAATCTGCCTTCATTTCTTCTAATTTTTATATTCTTCTACTTCTTCCAGACAAGGAATGGATGGTGCTGCCCCTTGTCTGCTTACTGCGATTGCTGATGCTTTGGATGCGGTATCCATTGCTTCTTTGATCGTTTTTCCATTTAAGATACCTGCAATAAAATATCCGGTATAGGTATCTCCTGCTGCCGTTGTATCGACTGTCTTTACCTTATAAATTGACTGTTCCACATATTCATCACCAGATATACATACAGATCCTTCACTTCCTAAAGTTAATACGATGGTTGCTTCTGGGAATTTCTGATGTAACAGACCACTAATATATTTCCCATCAATTTCTTTTGGTTCTTCCATATCAAGAATCTGCATTGCTTCTATTTCATTTAAAAGAAAATAGTTGATCTGATCTAGTGGAAGTTCTTTTATCTTCTCATTCATTGGAGATGGATTTAAAATGATCTTCATTCCAATTTCTTTTGCTTTCTTTACAATATATGGAAGTTCATTGATCTCATTTTGGATCAATAAATAATCTTCGTTTTTAAAATTTTCAAAGACTTCATCTACTTGTTCCTTACTGATTGCCTGATTAGCTCCTCCAAATAGAATAATACAGTTATCGCCCTCTTCATCATTTTGTATGATTGCATTTCCTGTTCTTACGTCTTCAAGGATCTTAACAAGATCTGTATTTACTCCTGCTTCTTTTAATTGATCTAACAAAAATAGTCCATCCATGCCAATCGCTCCTGCATGATATGTTTCCATTCCTGCACGTGAAAGTGCAATGGACTGGTTTAATCCTTTTCCGCCTGTATATACATTCAATTCTTCTGCAGACAATGTTTCTCCTTTTTTCACAAAATGAGGGACTTTATATACATAATCAATATTTAATGATCCAAATGATAATATTTTCATAGAAACCTCTCTTTCTACAATCCGCTCCATCTTCGATATTCTTTTGCTTCTATCCCAAATGGTTCTAATAGTTTTGCTGCAATATGATACGTCATTTCTTCTATGCTCTCTGGCATATGATAAAAAGTCATCATTGGTGGAATGATCCGCACATTCGGAATCATTGCCAATTCCTGAAGATTTCTAAGATGAATCGCACTCAGTGGTGTCTCTCTTGCTGCAAGCACCAATGGCCGTTGCTCTTTGATCGTTACATCCGCTGCACGAAGTATCAGATTGTCTGCATATCCACTGTGAATTCCTGCAATTGTCTTCATACTACATGGGACAATGAGCATCCCTTCCGTCTGAAATGATCCACTGGCTGGTCCTGCACCGATCTCTCTTGAATCCAGAACATGATCAGCAAGTTTTTCAACCTCTTCCACCTTCATTTTTGTTTCATGTTCCAAGGTCAGTTTGGCACTATCTGTCATAACCAAATAAGATTCAAAATCCTTCTGCTCTTGCACCAATTTTAGACACTGGATCAAGATTGGAATTCCACTTGCCCCTGTTGCTCCTATGATCAATCGTTTCTTCATTCAAATAAATTTCCTTTTCCTATTTATATTCTGTATTTTATGATAACCAGTGTTCCGGATCAACTTCCATAAATCTTGCTCTCTTGAATCGCTCTTTCTGATCATATGGAACAGTACAGTCAAAGATTGTCTTGCATGCAATCCCATGATCTCTGATACTTGAAGAACATGTTGGATCGTTTGATGGATCCAGTGGATGACATCTTACCCCTGGAATCGTGATGATATCTGCATCTCCCTGGAATCTTGTATTCATTGCCCATAATACATCATTCATATCGAAACAGTCGACGTCTTCGTCTACCAAAAATACATGCTTCAGTTCACTGAATGCTGAAAATGCAAGAAGTGCTGCCTGTCTTTGTCTTCCTTCATCGCTGGCTTCTCGTTTCTTAAACTGTAAGACTGCCATGTATTTTCCACCGCCTGCGGAACCGCAGTATACATTCTGAAGACGTCCCGGCATCGCTTTTTCTACCATTCCATAAATACTTGCTTCTGTTGGAATTCCAGCCATGGATACATGTTCTTCACTTGGCCCGATGCATGTCTGCATGATCGGATTCTCTCTGTGTGTTACCGCTTTGACTTTGATCAGCCAGCATTGTGAACTTGCAGGTCCTGTGTATCCTGGAAATTCTGGCATTGCATAGCCTGTGTGGCTGTTCTGGTCTTCCTGTACTCGGACATTTGGAATCACTTCCCCTTCGATGACATATTCGGCATTTGCAATTGCCATTTCGTTAACTGTTAAGCATTTACAAAGCTCTACTGGTTCATTTCTCAATGCACCTGCTACAGATAATTCATCGTATCCCAGAGGTGTTGTTGGTGCCTCGAAACAAGAACCGATCTCGATCGCCGGATCCACTCCGATACTGATTGAAATTGGAAGTTTCTGTCCTAATTCTTCTGCACGTTCTGCCATTGCTCCGATGTGTCTTGCTCCAGGAGTGAAGAAAATAGAAAGTTCATCTTTTCCCTGAATGCATAATCTGTGGATGGTTACATCATGAACTCCTGTGTCTGGGTGCGTTGCATAGCACATACCCAATGTAATATATGGACCTGCATCATCTGGTGTGTTGGTTGGTGCTGGTACCAGATCATACAAATTAAAGTCTGGATCTTCCACTTTATGAACAACCTGCTGACATGGTGCATCTCCCTGATATTCCACTGGTGCGATCGGATTATCTACGCTATGATAAAGTTTCTTTCCTAATTCTTCTGGTTTACAGTCCAAGAGCGCTGCCACACGCTTTCTGCTTGCTAATACACCGATGGCTACTCTGGCATCTTTATGTCCTTTGACATTATTAAATACCATCGCTGGACCTTCTTTTGTCGGACGCTTTACAGTTCCACCTGCACCTACATAGCGGTAAACTCCCGCAAGTTCTGCCATTGGATCAACTTCTACATCAGTCTCTATGTATTGCCCCTCTATTTTCTTTAGCCGTTCTAACGCACTTCTTAAATCTCTTACTTTCCCTTCCATTTGTCTCCTTCTTTCTTATATGTCTCTTTCTCATTTCCGACGACATAATCCCAATGTTCAAGTACTGCTTTTCCTATCTCAGAATCATACATCTTCCCAAGATTTTTCTTAATTTCCTGATAACAAAAATCTCTATCATATGCCTTTCGATAGCAGCGATTCGATGACATGGCATCAATAGAGTCACAAATTGCTATGATCCTTGATCCTAAAGGAATTTGTTTTCCTTGAATCCCTGCGGGATATCCACCTCCATCATATCGTTCATGGTGATGAAGGACAATATCTTTTAATTCTCCCAGATAGTGAGATTTGCTCAAAATCTCTGCCCCGATCTCTGAATGCTTTTTCATCTGTTTCCATTCTTCTGGTTCTAATCTTCCTTCTTTTAATAATATTACATCTGGAACTCCAATTTTCCCAATATCATGTAAATGTGCTGCAATATGAATCTTCTGGATTTCTTTTTTCTTTAATCTCAAAACATAACAAACCCGCAAGGCCATGTCACTGACTCGCTTTGAATGTCCTGCTGTATATGTATCTCTTGCATCCAATGCACAAGTAATACATTCGATGATATCATGGTATTGTATTTCATGTTTGACTTTATACTGCTTCAATATATCTTTACCTCTTTTATACGGTTAGCTTTAACTAATGTAGTTTAGCATACTAAAATTAAGATGTAAACATTTCCATGAACGATAGGTCATTTTTACATGATATAAATATCACAATTTCCTCTGAAATGAAAAAATGGCAGATGAATTCTTCTCTAGATCCATCTACCATTTCTTCATTATCTTAAAAATATCTCCATTATAAATGACAGATTTCTATCTCATTCTCAACGAATGTCTTACGGATCTTCTCCACAAATAATAATGCTTTCGCTCCATCTCCGTGAACGCATACTGAGTCTGCCTTAATATCAATATCTTTTCCAGTGATCGAAGTCACTTTTCCTTCTTTTATCATACGAATAACTCGGTTGATCGCTTCATCTTCATCTTCGATCATAGCTCCTGGTTTTCTTCGATTCACCAGTGTTCCATCTTCTTCATAAGCTCTGTCTGCAAATACTTCACTGGCTGACTTTAATCCACAGTCTTTTGCTGCTTTGATCATCTCGCTTCCAGATAATCCCATAACGATCAGGTCTTTATCATATTCATAAATTGCTTCACAGATTGCTTTAGACAGATCATAATCCTTAGCCGCCATATTATATAATGCTCCATGTGGTTTTTACATGCTGTAATTTCACTCCGGCCGCTTTACACATTCCACCTATCGCACTGATCTGGTATAGTGTATATGCTTTCGCTTCTTCGTTGGAAATCGCCATGCTTCTTCGTCCAAATCCCATCAGATCTGGAAGTCCAGGATGAGCTCCAACTGCGATCCCGGCTTCTTTTGCTCTCTGGATCGTCTCCATCATAACCACTGGATCGGATGCATGATAACCACATGCAACATTCGCTGATGTGATCAATGGAATGATCTTATCATCATTCCCGATCGTGTAACGTCCAAAACTTTCTCCAAGGTCACTATTTAAATCTATCTGGTACATTTAATTTATACCTCCATTTCTTCCGTTTTATCGAATTTAATCTAATTTCAAGAGTCTCTCGATAAATCCTGTATCCGCTTTTCCTTCACAGAATTCACGGTTATTCATCAGCTGATACTGGAAATCAAGGTTTGTATTGATTCCTAATATCACCATCTCATCAAGAGCTGATCTCATTTTCTGTAATGCTGCATCACGGTCTGGTGCGTGTACGATAACTTTCGCGATCATAGAATCGTATTCGGATGGAATACAGTACCCTGTATAAATTGCGGTATCTACACGAACTCCATTTCCAGCTGGCAAATGCAAATGTTTGATCACACCTGGACTTGGCATAAAGTTTTTCTCTGGAATCTCTGCATTGATACGACATTCGATCGCATGTCCGTTGATCTCCACATCTTCCTGTGTAAAACTTAATTCCATTCCCATAGCCACTCGGATCTGTTCAATGATCAGATCTGTTCCCGTAACCATCTCTGTGACCCCATGTTCTACCTGAATACGTGTGTTCATTTCCATGAAATAATAGGTTCCTTTTGGATCAAGGATAAATTCTATGGTTCCTGCATTGGTATACCGTACTGCTTTTCGCTGCAAGGATCGCATCGTGATTCATAGATTTTCTGATCTTTTCCGTGATCGCTGGGGATGGTGATTCTTCGATCAGTTTCTGGTGGTTTCTCTGAACAGAACAATCACGTTCTCCCAAGGCTACGACATTCCCATGTCCATCTGCCATAATCTGAATCTCCACATGTCTTGGATTCTCGATGAATTTCTCAATGTACATCGTATCATCACCAAATGCATTGGCAGATTCTCTCTGAGCAGTATTGAAATTGAATTCAAAATCTTCTTTGGATCTGGAAACTCGCATTCCTTTTCCACCACCACCTGAAGATGCTTTTATCATAACTGGATAACCGATCTCATCTGCTAATTTCTCCCCTGTAGCTGCATCATAGACAGGTTCTTTGGTTCCTGGAACAACTGGAACTCCTGCTTCCATCATTGTTTTTCTTGCGTTTGATTTATTTCCCATGCTGTCAATGACTTCTGCACTCGGTCCGATAAATGCAATACCATTTTCTTTACATAAGCGAACGAAATCAGCATTCTCAGATAAGAAACCGAACCCTGGATGGATCGCATCTGCGTCCGTATTCTTTGCTGCAGAAATGATACGTTCCATATTTAAGTAGCTGTTTTTTGCAGGTCCTTCTCCGATACATACTCTTCGATCTGCTAATTGTACATGAAGACTGTCTTTATCTTCTTTTGAATAAACCGCGATACTCTTGATCCCCATATTACGACAAGCACGAATAATGCGCACTGCGATCTCACCACGGTTCGCGATTAATATACTTCGAAACATACAATGCCTCCTTTAGTCTTCAAGTTTTTTTACTTTAAATAATGGCTGTCCATATTCAACTTTCTGTTCGTTGCTTGCTAAAACAGCTTCAATCTCACAGTCATAATCACTTTCGATCTCATTCATTAATTTCATTGCCTCCAGGATACATACAGTCTGTCCTGCTTTGACTCTATCTCCAACCTTCACAAATGCCTTGGCATCTGGGGATGGAGCCGCATAAAAGGTACCTACGATCGGAGATGTAATATATGATTCATCTTCGGAATCAATACTTTCTACTGTATCAACACCCTGTGTGGAAACTGACATCGGTGCAGCAGGCGCTCCAACACTTCCTCTTCTGCTCATTTTGATCTTTACATCGCCTTCCTGAATGCTGAAATCAAGCATAGAGGAATTCTCGATGATCTTTACTAATTTCTCGATTTTATCTAAATTCACCGTTTCATTCTCCTTTTCTATTTAAATAGTGTACTGATTCGTTTTGCAACGAGTCTGCAATCTAATACTTCTTTACAAGGTGTATAAATCTGGCTTCTGAAGCCATTCAGCTCTTTCATCTCATCTGCTAACAGCTTCTGAGCTTCTTCCACTGATACTGCCTGAAATCTTACTTTTTGTTCTGTTTTTCTTTGAACAAGTTTCGGAATATCTACAGAAACAACTGTCGCGATCTTCGCATATCCACCCGTTGTCTGGCGATCTGCTAATAAGATGATCGGTTTTCCATGACTTGGTACCTGAACGGATCCAAAGGCGATTCCGTCAGATATGATGTCTGAAGTCGTCTTATATGCGATAAATGGTCCTTCTAATCGGCATCCCATTCGGTCAAATTCACTTGTTACTGTATATTCTGAATTTAAAAATGTTTCTCGTCCCTCTTTCGTAAACATCTTTTCCTGAGGTCCCATGACAACTCTTAATGTTATCTTTTCTTGATCGAATTCATCAAGATCCAGACTTCTTGATAAATAATATGGCAGATATCTTCGCTTTGCTCTGAACGCAATATAATCTTCATCTTCTAGTTTCCGGCCTTTAAATCCACCAATCTGACATTTGATATTCGTAGAACGGCTTCCCATGACTACTGGCACATCAAGATAACTTGAAAATGCAATATATCCTCTTGTTCCAGTTCTTGCTCCGCCAAATGTCAAAATATCTCCACGATGCATATAAATTGCTGTATACATCTTGGCAGGTTTTCCATTGATCTGCGGGCGGAAATCTCCACCTGTGATTGAAATGATCGTCTCGGATGTAAATTCAAGTGTTGGTCCTATTAAGGTAAATTCAAGAACTGCTTCATTTTCCGGGTTATCCAGCAGGAGATTTGCAATCTTAAAAGAACGAACATCCATAACTCCGGATACACTAAATCCCTGACTCTGGTATCCTGTTCTTCCAAGATCCTGCACCGTTGTCATCATTCCGCCTTTTAATACACGAATTCCCATAATCTACACCTCCTTTGTATGAATGATACATTCATATGTTCCATTTTCAACCTGTTCTTTGATCTTTAAATACTCTTCTTCTGAAACAGGTACAAAACGGATATAATCTCCAGCTTCAAAAAGAATTGGATTCTCTCGTTCTGGATCATAGGTTTTTACTGGTGTCAGACCAAGTAACTGCCATCCTCCTGGTGAATCAAGCGGATAAATTCCTGTCTGAGAGCCACCGATCCCAACACTTCCTGCCGGAATTCTGATTCTTGGGTTCGCCAGTCTTGGTGTATGAATTCTTTCATCAAGTCCTCCAAGATATGAAAATCCTGGCAAAAATCCAAGCATGTAGATCAAGTAGTCTTTGGAAGAATGAATCTTTATGACCTCTTCTTCCGTTAAACCAGCATTTTTTGCGATATTTTCAATATCTGGTCCGTATTCTCCTCCATAACATACTGGGATTTCAAAAACTCTGGATGCCGATGTCTCTTCATTAACATCCAGTTTTAGTAACTTCTGTAGACGTTTTGTTAATGTTTTGTAATTTACCACCCTCGGGTCATAATTGATCAAGAGACTGGTAAATGCCGGGATCATATCCTGCACACCTTCGATACGCTGCGCTTTTAAAAGATGTACAAAGGCTGTGATCCTTGCATTGATCTCTGGGGAAAATTTCCTGTCCAAACTCAATGAGTAAGGCAGAATCTCCCGCAGTACTAATCTTTACTTCTTCCATGTTTCTTCACATAACTCCTTTCGGTCAGTCTGTGCTTCTATGTTTTAAACTTATCTGTTTATCCAGACAATTTTGCTTATGCAAATAATGCACTTAAGCTGCTTAATGATGTAATTCCAAGATATCCTGAAACAACAACTACCACGATTCCAAGAACCAGTAATAATACTGGATGATGATAATCTTCTCCCATAACAGATTTCTTCTGAGATGCAATCAGGCAAACTCCTAATGTGATCGGTAAGATCAATCCATTTAATGCTCCTGCAAGTACTAATAATACCGCTGGCTGTCCAGCAAGTGCCATACATACAGTACTGATCGCGATAAATCCTACAATAAACCATTTCTCATTCTTCTCGATCGTTTTGCTGAATGTCTTAAGGAAAGACACAGATGTATAAGCACATCCAACGATGGATGTGATCGCTGCACATAAGATCACGAGTCCAAAGAATCTATAACCGATCTGTCCTGCTCCCTGTAAAAATGCATCCGCTGTTGGGTTCGCTGCATCTAATGTATGAGCTGGTGAAGTTGCTGTTGCTACAACCACTCCTAAAACTGCAAGGAATAAGAAGATACGTACGATCGTTGCAATTCCCATTCCCATAACAGAACTCTTATTGATCTCTTTTAAGTTCTCTTTTCCAGTGATTCCTGAATCAATCAGACGATGTGCACCTGCAAATGTAATATATCCACCGACTGTTCCTCCAAGTAATGTAAGAATCGCTGGGAAAATATCTCCCATAGATGCTGTTGGCATGATTGTTTCTTTTGCTGCCATACCAACTGGTGGCTGTACGATCAGGATCACAATAAAGATGACAAGGATCATGATCCCACCAAGGATCTTTGTAAGGTTATCCATAGCATTTAATGCATTCTTTGATAAAAATACGATGATCGCAATTGCTCCCGCAATAAAATATCCAACAGTAGTAGGAATTCCAAGAAGTGTATTAAAACCTAAAGCACCTCCACCAACGTTACCGATATTAAATACAAGACCACCTGCTACAACTAAAAATGCGATCACATATCCAAGTCCAGGAAGTACCTTATTCGCCACATCCTGTCCACGCATTCCAGATACGCACAGAACTCTCCATACATTTAACTGCACGATCGCTGCTAAGATCACGGAGATTAAAATTACAAATCCAAAGCTTCCATGCAGACTATCTGTAAATTTACCAGTTTGTGTCAAAAATCCAGGTCCAATTGCCGAAGTTGCCATAAGAAATGCCGCACCGATCAAAGCGCTTGCACTTTTTTTGTTATTCTCTTTCTTCATAGTAAATAATTTCCTTTCCTTTTCGCAATAATTAATAATTATATCAAAATTTCTGACGATATGCAACTTTAACGCACTGATTTGACATAGTCTATCATGTATGTGACAGAAATAAAAGAGACACAAATATTTGAAAGAATCCGGTTCCTTTGATCTTCTTATTTTTCTTAGAGTCTACTCTCATAAATGCATCAAACAAAACGGGCAAATTTTCTTCTTTGATCCCAATCCTGTGTCTTTTACCTCGAAAATAAGCTTCGATCCTTAAAATGTCCAAAATATTATTGATCAACGAGATCAGATAACCACCAGAACGTTCAATACCTTTTTGCATATTGACATATCTCTTCGCTTTCACTTTCTCTATGGATCATCTCATTCATTCCAAGCATTACATTGATCGGAGTCCGGATCTCATGACTCATATTGGCAAGAAATGCACTCTTTGCCTTGTTTGCTGATTGTGCTTCGATTCTTGCTATTTGCATATGATGAAATCCCATTGATCAAACTGATCATTCCGCCAACTAATGCAAGCACATTAAATAATCTTACCCGAAATGGAAGGGATAACCGAAACAGTGAATGTTCTCCCTAGTTACTATCAGTCATCTTTTGGGGAATGCTGTTCTAAGAAATACAATACTGCATCATAAACTTTCTCTACATCATCTTCATTTAAGATCTCATGTCTCCGATTTAAAAATAACATTCCACGTACCTGATTATACCCTCGCTTTTTTAAAGTTGTCATTGCCTGTGCATACTGTTTCTTTGAACCAATGCATGGATCATCTGCTCCTGCGATAAACAAGATCGGAAGTGACGGATGTTTTACCTGCCATCCTTTTTTGTTGTAAGTTTCATCCATTAATAAAAACAGATTTAAAAATCCATTATTACTAAATACGAATCCATCCAATGGATTTTCATCATAAGCTTTTACTTTTACATAGTCCGGTCTTGTCACTACACCTGACATGCCCGGTACACTTAAACAACCTTCTTCTCCTGTCTGACTGCCAGATGTTTCAAGAATTTCCGGATTAATTAATACATACAATCCTTCTCCGTCTGCACTGGTATCAATGACAACAATCTGTTTTAACACTCCTACCTGTGGTGCAGCAAGACCAACTCCGTTTGCGTCATACATGGTCTCTATCATATCTTCGATTAAATCACGGATTTTTGGTGTTACCTCATCTACTTTTCTGCATTCTTTTTCTAAAATGGTATCTCCCTGCACTCTAATTTGTCTTAATGCCATGTCTTTCTTACTCCTCTTTTCATTCAATCTCTTACTCTACTGCCTGCGAATTACTTTGCTGTACAACAATTCAATTAATTCATATCAAACTGGATATAAATCTTTTCAAAGCCTTTATTAATCTGAATATAGCGTTCCAGTCTTTCCATAATTTTAATCAAGATTTCTTTATTTCCATGCCGCAGATGCAGTACCATACGGTACATGTCTTGTATTTTAGAAATACTCTGCGGTGCCGGTCCTACGATTAACAAATCATTTTTCTTATAAATACTTTCAATATATTTTCGGCAGTAGGTTAATCCCTCCAAAAGCAAGGCTTCCTCTGCCGAGCTGCCCGAAATCGTCAGCATTGATTTTGCCGGAGGATACCCCATCAAACTGCGATAAACGATTTCCTGTTCAAAAAAACTGTTCATAATTTTTGTCTGGCCGAAGTCACAATACTATAATGTTCCGGCTGATACGTCTGAATCACCGCTTCCCCTGCAAATCTGCCACGCCCTGCACGCCCAACTGCCTGTGTAAGAAGCTGAAATGTACGCTCGGAAGCCCTGTAATCTCCTACGTTTAAAGACAAATCTGCCGCAATCACTCCAACCAGCGTTACATTTGGAAAATCATGACCTTTTACAATCATCTGCGTTCCAATTAAAATATCTGCTTCCTGTGCCAAAAACGCAGATAAGATC
>ENA-OQET01001214-OQET01001214.1-human-gut-metagenome-genome-assembly--contig:-NODE-1214-length-11835-cov-2.152033_pt1 | contig 11835 bp, 17 predicted proteins | sample MGYA00242800_ERZ504645 | MGnify/ENA primary metagenome ERZ504645 (study PRJEB26092, sample SAMD00036308) | human gut metagenome | host: Homo sapiens | study: EMG produced TPA metagenomics assembly of... | reverse complement strand
GAATATCTGTATCGCCTGTAAGCATGTGGTCTTGTAGGAGAAACGTATGAGGTCTGAAGGAGGAGAGACACTGGTATGAGCAGCATTGTTATTGCATTACCCAAAATAGAAGATGCCAGAAAAATCCGCAGTGTTCTGGAATGCCACGGATTAGCGGTAGCCTCTGTATGCAGTACTGCATCGAATGCTCTTTCCAGCGCATCTGAATTAGGAAATGGTGTTTTGATCTGTGGGCATCGTCTTCCTGATATGAATTATCTGGATCTGGCAGAGTGTATGCCAAGGGATTTCGAGATGCTGCTTCTGGCGTCTGCGAGGGTGATATGTGAAGTACCACCATCGATTCTGTCAGTAGAAATGCCAATGAAAGCCAGTGACCTGATCAATACGGTAAATATGATTCTTATGCAGCAGGAACGTAAGCGACGCAAAGAGAAAAAGAAACCAAAGCTTCGTTCCGAGAAAGAACAGAATTATATATCCAATGCAAAAATTGATGCTGATGCAGCGAAATCACCTGAGTGAGGACGATGCATACCGGTATATCCAGAAATCAAGTATGGATTCCGGAACCAATATGGTAGAAACAGCACAGATGCTTCTGATGCTGTTATACGAAAGTTAAATAAAAAGACTAGATATATGGAGGATGAGGAAATGGAGTTTTTGAACGGTATTTGCAAAAAAGAAGTAACCGAGTGGGATGAACTGACTGGTACTTCTCTCTTAAATCAGGAAGTAGTTCTGGAAGGAGCCGTTCACAGCATCCGTAATATGGGCGATGTGGCTTTTGTGATCCTGAGAAGAAGAGAGGGACTTTTTCAGACTGTTGTAGAAAATGAAAAAGCAAATCTTTCCATTCATGATCTGAAAGAGGCTATGACTCTCCGTGTGAAAGGAATTCTCCATGAGGAAGAACGAGCACCTCATGGAAGAGAAGTCCGTGTTCAGGAGATCGAGATTCTTTCATCACCGGCGGAACCAATGCCGCTGGCAATTGATAAATGGAAATTAAATACATCTCTGGAGGCAAAACTGAATTTACGTCCGATCGCACTCCGTAATATTCAGGAGCGTTCTAAATTCAAGATTCAGGAAGCTCTGGTACGTGCGTTCCGTGATTTCCTCTATGAGCAGGGCTTTACAGAAATTCATACACCTAAGATCGGAGCAAGAGGTGCCGAGGGTGGAGCAAACCTGTTTAAATTCAGCTATTTCCACAAACCGGCTGTATTGGCACAGAGCCCACAGTTTTATAAACAGATGATGGTGGGTGTGTTTGACAGGGTATTTGAAACAGGTCCGGTATTCCGTGCAGAAAAACATAACACGAAACGTCATTTGAACGAATATACCAGTCTCGATTTTGAAATGGGTTATATCGATGGATTTGAAGACATTATGGGTATGGAGACGGGATTTCTTCAGTATGCAATGGAACTTCTGAAGAAGGATTATACAAAAGAACTTCAGATCCTGAAGATTCAGCTTCCAAAAGTAGATCAGATTCCAGCAGTTCGTTTTGATAAAGCTAAGGAACTGGTTTCCGAAAAATATAATCGTAAGATCCGCAATCCATATGATCTGGAACCGGAAGAAGAAGCTTTGATCGGAAGATATTTCAAAGAAGAATACGATGCAGATTTTGTGTTTGTTACACATTATCCGTCGAAGAAACGTCCATTCTATGCAATGGATGATCCACAGGATGATAAATTCACACTGAGTTTTGATCTTCTGTTTCATGGACTGGAAGTTACAACAGGTGGTCAGCGAATCCATGACTACAATCAGCTGAAAGCAAAGATCACTGCACGAGGCATGGAAGAAGAAGGTATGGAACAGTATCTGGATACATTCAAACATGGTATGCCACCTCACGGAGGACTTGGTATCGGTCTGGAGCGTCTGACTATGCAGCTTCTTGGTGAGGAAAATGTCCGTGAGGCATGTCTGTTCCCGAGAGATCTGAACAGACTGGAACCGTAACTGTTTGCAGGGAGGAAAAAATAATGGCAAAGATCATAGATGATGAAACAATTGAAAATGTATGTATTCTGGCGAAGCTCTCTCTCAGCGATGAGGCTAAGGAAAAAGCAAAAGAAGACATGCAGAAGATGCTGGATTATGTAGAAAAACTGGATGAACTTGATACAGATGGAGTAGAACCACTGTCTCATATCTTTGGTGATCAGAATGTTTTCCAGCGAAGATGTGGTAACAAACGGGGATAACAAAGAAGCAATGCTGGCAAATGCACCGAAAGCAAAAGAAGGACAGTATCAGGTACCGAAGACTATCGGATAATGAAAGGGAATTCATATAGAGGAGAAAGATTATGGAACTGGAATCGATGACAGCTCTGGAGCTGGCGGCAAAGATCAGACAGCGGGAAGTCAGCATCCTGGATGGTGTGAAGGAAGTCTTTGACCAGATTGAGAGCAAAGAAGATAAAGTGCATGCATATCTTGATACGTATGAAAAAAGAAGCATATGCACGTGCAAAAGAAGTAGAAAAAGGAATTCAGGATGGAACATATACAGGACCGCTGGCCGGTGTTCCGATTGCGGTGAAGGATAATATCTGTATAAAAGGTCAAAAAAACGACCTGTGCATCAAAGATACTTGAGAATTTTGTGCCGCAGTATAATGCAGAAGTAATTGATCGTCTGGAAAAAGCAGGGATGATCATTATCGGAAAGACAAACATGGATGAATTCGCAATGGGAAGTACTACAGAGACTTCTGCCTATGGAGTTACAAGAAATCCATGGAATCTGGAACATGTGCCGGGAGGTTCATCCGGCGGTTCCTGTGCTGCTGTAGCGGCTGGAGAAACGTTTATGGCACTTGGGTCTGATACTGGTGGTTCCATCCGTCAGCCAAGTTCTTTCTGCGGTGTGACTGGAATCAAACCGACGTATGGAACCGTATCCCGTTATGGTCTGGTTGCCTATGCTTCTTCACTGGATCAGATCGGGCCGGTGGGAAAAAATGTAGCAGATTGTGCGGCACTTCTGGAAGTGATTTCCGGACATGATCCGAAAGACAGTACATCTCTTGATCGCAAAGATCTCGATTTTTCAAAGAGCATTGAAGAGAAAAAGCTTCTTGGAATGAAATTTGGTGTACCGAAAGAATTTCTTGCCAGGGGCCTTGATCCGGAAGTCAAAGAATCTTTCATGAATACACTGAAAACATTGACAGAACAGGGAGCAATCGTTGAATTTTTCTCTGTAGAGACGATGGAATATATGATTCCGGCATATTACATTATTGCCAGTGCAGAGGCAAGCTCTAATCTGGAACGTTTTGATGGTGTGAAATATGGATATCGTGCAGCTGAATATGAAGGGCTGCATGATATGTACAAAAAGACAAGAACAGAAGGTTTCGGTGAAGAAGTAAAACGTCGTATCATGCTTGGATCGTTTGTCTTAAGCTCCGGTTATTATGATGCATACTATCTGAAAGCACTTCGTACAAAAGCTCTGATTAAGCAGGAGTTTGATCAGGCATTTGAAAAAATATGATGTGATCCTGGCTCCGGCTGCTCCATATACAGCACCGAAGATCGGAGAGAGTCTCCAAGATCCACTTGCAATGTATCTTGGCGATATTTATACGGTTGCCGTAAACTTATGCGGCCTTCCAGGAATCACAGTTCCGTGTGGTCAGGATAAGGCTGGAATGCCGATTGGTATTCAGATGATCGGTGACTGTTTTGGAGAACATAAGATTCTCCGTGCAGCAGCTGCTTATGAAGCAGTGAGGGGCGCTTTCCCTGCTCCGGCGAAAGGAGGCAAAAAGGCATGAAACAGTATGAAACAGTCATTGGCCTTGAGGTCCATGTAGAACTTGCGACAAAAACAAAAATTTTCTGCGGATGCTCCACGGAATTCGGGGGAGCACCGAATACACATACCTGCCCGGTCTGCACCGGTATGCCGGGGTCTCTGCCGGTACTGAATAAGAAAGTAGTAGAATTTGCACTCAAAGCAGGAATTCGCAGCAAACTGTCAGATCAATCAGTATTGCAAATTTGACAGAAAGAATTATTTCTATCCAGATAACCCGCAGAACTATCAGATTTCTCAGCTGTATCTGCCAATCTGTCATGATGGCTGGGTAGAGATTGAGACATCTGCCGGAAAGAAAAAGGTACGTATCCATGAGATGCATATGGAAGAGGATGCCGGCAAACTGATCCATGATGAATGGGAAGACTGTTCCCTTGTGGATTATAACCGAAGTGGTGTTCCGCTGATCGAAATCGTATCTGAACCAGATATGAGAAGTTCAGAGGAAGTTATTGCCTATCTGGAAAAACTTCGCTGTAATGATGCAGTATCTTGGTGTATCTGACTGTAAACTCCAGGAAGGATCTATGCGTGCAGATGTCAACCTTTCTGTGCGCGAGGTAGGAAGTGAAACGTTCGGAACCAGAACTGAGATGAAAAACCTGAACTCTTTCAAAGCAATTGCAAGAGCGATTGAAGGAGAAAGAGAACGTCAGATCGAACTGATCGAAGAGGGCAGAGCTGTTGTACAGGAAACACGTCGCTGGGATGACAACAAAGAATCTTCTCATGCAATGCGTTCCAAAGAAGATGCAAAAGATTATCGTTATTTCCCGGATCCGGATCTTCCGCCAATCCATATCTCCGATGCATGGATTGAAGAGCTGCGTGAATCACAGCCGGAACTTCGTGAAGAAAAACAGCTTCGCTATCAGTCTGAATATGATCTTCCGGCATATGATGCAGGAATCCTTACGGAATCCAGACATCTGTCCATGTTGTTTGAGAAAGTGGCAAAACTTTGCGGCAGCCCGAAAAAAGCAGCAAACTGGTTTATGGGAGAAGTTCTCCGTCTGACCAAGGATAAAGCTCTGGATGTGGAAAAAGTTTCCTTTACACCGGAGCATCTGGCTGATCTGATCCAGATGGTGGAAAAGAAAGAAGTCAGTGCACAGAATGCAAAGAAAGTTTTGAAAAGTTTTCGAAGAAGATATTGATCCGGTAAGTTACATTGAGGAACATGGTCTGAAGATCGTTGAAGATACCGGTCTGCTCAATGATACTCTTCAGAAGATCCTGGATGAGAACCCGGGACCACTTGAGGAGCTGCTTGGCGGTAAAGAAAAAGTCTTTGGTTTCTTTGTTGGAAAGATGATGCGCGAACTGAAAGGTAAGGCAAGTCCGGATGCAGTACGCGAGGCACTTGTCAAAGAAGTTGAAAAAAGAAAAATCAGTAAATTACAGGAGAATAAATATTATGGTAACGGTTAATAAAAATTATCTGAAATTACCAGGCAGTTATCTTTTTCTACAATTGCAAAAAAAGTAGCTGCCTATCAGGAAGCAAACCCGGATGTTCAGATCGTCCGTCTTGGTATTGGTGATGTCACACAGCCTCTGGCTCCGGCGATCATAGATGCACTCCACAAATCTGTAGATGAGATGGCTCATGCAGAGACATTTCATGGCTATGCACCGGATCTTGGATATGAATTTTTAAGAAGTGCAATCGTAAAAAATGATTATGAGGCACGTGGCTGCCAGATCAGTGCGGATGAAATCTTTGTATCTGACGGTGCAAAAGAGTGATTCCGGAAATATTCAGGAAATTTTTGGAACAGAGAACAAAGTTGCAGTCTGCGATCCGGTATATCCTGTATATGTAGATACGAATGTCATGGCAGGACGCACCGGTGATTATAATAAGAAAAACGAAAACTTTGATGGTGTGATCTATATGCCTTGCCTAGAATCAAATGGATTTCTTCCGGAACTGCCTGTAGAGACACCGGATCTGATCTATCTCTGTTTTCCGAATAATCCAAGTGGTGCAGCAATCACAAAAGATAAACTGCAGGAATGGGTAGATTATGCAAATGAAAATGGTTCTGTGATCATTTACGATGCCGCTTATGAAGCATACATTACAGAAGAAAATGTTCCGCACAGTATTTATGAGTGTGAAGGTGCACGCACCTGTGCAATCGAACTGCGCAGCTTTTCCAAAAATGCCGGATTTACAGGTGTTCGCCTTGGATTTACGGTCGTTCCGAAAGATCTGGTAAGAGAAGGCGTTGCACTGCATGATCTGTGGGCAAGACGTCATGGAACAAAATTTAATGGTGCACCATACATCGTACAGCGCGCAGGTGAAGCTGTTTATTCACCAGAAGGAAAAGCACAGCTGAAAGAACAGGTTGCATATTATATGAGAAATGCCCATACGATCTATAACGGACTTAAAGAGGCTGGATATTCTGTATCCGGTGGCGTAAATGCTCCATATATCTGGCTGAAGACACCAAACAATATGAGTTCCTGGGATTTCTTTGATTATCTTCTTGAAAATGCACATGTAGTAGGAACTCCTGGTTCAGGCTTTGGAGCGCATGGCGAAGGCTTCTTCCGACTGACTGCGTTCGGAAGCTATGAAAATACACAGGAGGCACTTAGAAGAATCAAGGCCTTATAAATTTGTATAAAGAATAGAGCGAAAAAGCTTCAAAAGAGGTGGTTTTTGACAAACTGCCTCTTTTTCGTTGCCATAGAAAAAAATATACCGTATAATCTTAATGCATATATTTTTTATCAAGAACGTAGCCGGATTTTATGAAATACAACCGGATACCGGTCAAAGGAGTTGTAATAGATGTACATAGAAACAACAGAAAAACTGCTTGATTTTATAGAGAAAAGTCCAACAGCATTTCAGGCAGTGGACGAAATGCAGAAGAGATTAACAGAAAATGGATTTGAAGTGCTTTCGGAAAAAGAATACTGGAAGCTGGTTCCGGGAGGAAAATATCTGGTGACCAGAAATAATTCTGCTCTGATTGCTTTCTGTATCCCGGAAAAGGAATCCAGAGTATTTCATATCATGGCGAGTCACAGCGATTCACCATCTTTTAAGATCAAGGAAAATCCGGAAATAAAAGTGGATAACAGTTATGTAAAACTAAATGTGGAAAAATATGGCGGAATGTTGATGGCACCATGGTTTGACAGACCACTTTCGGTTGCTGGAAGAGTGATCATCCGCAGAAATGACGGACTGGAAGAAAAACTGGTAGATATAAAGCGTGATCTGGTAATGATTCCGAATCTCGCAATCCATATGAATCGTGAAGCGAATAATGGAGTGTCTTATAATCCACAGAAAGATCTTCAGCCATTATTTGCAGCGGGAAATACAGATCGGACATTGTCCGAACTTATTGCTGAACAGGTTGGCATCAAAAAGGAAGACATTATCAGTCATGATCTGTTTTTATATAATCGCATGCCGGGAACTGTCTGGGGTGCGGACAGGGAATTTGTTTCATCTGCACGTCTGGATGATCTGCAGTGTGCATTTGCTTCCATGGAAGGATTGCTTCGTGCGCAGAATTATGGATCAATTGCAGTGCATTGTGTGATGGATAATGAGGAAGTCGGAAGCGGAACAAAGCAGGGAGCTGCGTCAACATTCCTGAAAGATACGCTTCTTCGTATCAATATGGGACTTGGAAGGACTTATGAAGAATATCTGATGACATTGGCTGGAAGTTTTATGGTTTCTGCGGATAATGCACATGCACTTCATCCGAACTATACGGATAAGACAGATCCGACCAATCATCCGGTATTGAACAAGGGAATTGTCATTAAATTTAATGCAAACCAGAAATACTGTACAGATGCAGTATCTGCAGCGATATTTAAGGAGCTGTGTACAAAAGCCGGTGTACCATATCAGACCTTTGTGAACCGTTCTGATATTGCAGGGGGATCAACTCTTGGAAATATTTCCAATACGCAGGTTCCGATGAATACGGTGGATATCGGTCTGCCTCAGCTGGCCATGCATTCACCATATGAGACCGCCGGCGTGAAGGATACCGAATACCTGGTCAGAGCAGCAGAAGAACTTTTTGCGTAAAAGTTTTGGATGAAATATCATGAAGATGAAATGCTAGAACAAAAAGAAGGACAGAATGATGAGTGATAAAAAAGCAGTTTTTTTTGATGCAGATGGGACAATCTGTGATATAGAAAAAGGAGTACCGGACAGTGCGATAGAATCAATTAAGAAACTGATCGCAAATGGACATCAGGCATGGCTGTGTACGGGCAGAAGCCGCGCATTTGTGCCATGGTATCTTGAACAGATTCCATTTACAGGGATGATCAGCGCATGCGGTGCTACGATTGAAAAAGATGGAAAAAGACTTTATAACAATGAAATGACACCGGAAGTAGCTGAAAAGTCTGTGGAAGTTCTTCGGAAATACGGACTGATTCCAGTAATGGAAGGTGCAGATTATATGTATTATGACAAAGATGAATATACCACAGAGGTAAACTGGTATGCGGATCTGATCACAGAAGCCCTTGGATCGAAATGGCGTCCGATCAGAGGCAATGAACACTGTATGCATATCAATAAGATCAGTGCCAAGATGCAGGACGGATGCGATGCGGATCAGGCATGCAGAGAACTCTCTCCATACTATGATGTGATTCACCATGAAAATAATGCATTTGTCGGAACTACGGTCGAACTGGTTCCAAAGGGATGCAATAAAGCAGTTGGAATTGCAGCGGTGTGCAGGAGCTTTGGAATAGAATGGGAAGATACCGTAGTATTTGGAGACAGCAACAATGACCTTTCTATGTTTGAATATGCGTCCACAAAAGTTGCCATGGGTAATGGTTCGCCTAAAATCAGGGAACTGGCAGATTATGTTACAACAGATATGTTCCACTATGGAATTCAAAACGGGCTTACAAAACTTGGACTTATCTGAGCAGTGTAAATACAGTGTACAGTAGAGTTATATAGAGGGAGAGATTATGAAATACGGGAAAATAAGAATAGAGGATGGCAACTTTATTTTTTCCAAACATATGATGATGAATTATCTGCCGTGTAAAGATATCATCTGGGCATACAAACGAAAAGAAGGCGTAGAAGGTGGGGCACAGAAGCAATACAGTACCAGTTCACTGGTGATCATTACAAGAAGAAAGAAAAGATATCAGTTTGAGATGACGGACAGAGAGATACAGAACTGTATACAGCTTATGCGGGCCCTGAATCCTCAGATGGTGACAGGTTTTCCTCAGGGAAGCCGAATTCCGATGCAAAGTCTTCCGAATACCAGAGATCTTGGTGCACTGGAGACAGAGGATGGCAGACATATTCTGCCGAAACGTCTCCTTCGTAGCGGAAGCCTCTATCATATATCTATTACGGATCAGGATATGCTGACACATGAATATCATCTTTCTGCGGTTGTGGATTTCAGAACCCGGATGGAATGTCTGGAAAAGCCGGATACCATTATGGAAGGTGTGCAATATCATGAGATTCCGATCGTTGATGAGGAAACGCTGGGAATTACCAGATCAGGAAGCCCGACAGAACTTCTGAGGAATTTTAAAGAAATTCCTGAAGAATTCATGCTGAAGCAATATGAATCATTGGTTCATGATGAATACAGCATCAAACAGTATGCACGTTTTCTGGATGTACTTCTGCATCAGAATGAGGGAGCTGTGCTCTGGCACTGCAGTGCAGGTAAAGATCGTGTCGGTGTAGGAACCGCTCTTCTTCTCTGCGCATTGGGAGTACCGCAAAAAAATGATTTACGAGGAGTTTTATGAAAACAAACATGTATCTGGATAAAGAAATGGAATATATGATTCGTTTTCTTGAAACCAAAATGATCGTGGACAATCAGGTCATGGATAAGATACGTCTGGTTTTACAGAGTCAAGGAAGAGTATCTGGATATCGTATTTGAAACAATGAAAAAAAGAATTTTGGTTCCATGAATATGTTTATGAAAAAAGCACTCTACATGAATCCTAAAAACATCGAAGTCCTTCGTAAAAAATATCTTGTATAAAAATAGATAAAATGTCAAAAAATGCAAGTTATCCAAATTTTATCGTTGACAAACGATTTATTGTTGCTATAATAAAACACATGTAAACGATTTTACAAGGGAATAATTTAAAAGATTAAAGTATTGAAAGCAGGTGCGTTATGCAGAAAAGAATTTTATCCCTGTTAGTAGATAACACTGCAGGTGTGTTGAGCCGTATTTCCGGGTTGTTCAGCCGCAGAGGTTATAATATTGACAGCCTGACAGTCGGCGTGACTGCGGATGAACGTTATTCCAGAATGACTGTTGTATGCAGTGGTGATTCCATGATTTTGGAACAGATTACCAAACAGCTTGCGAAGCTGGTTGATGTAAGAGACATCAAGGTTCTTGAGCCTGATAACAGTGTGAGCAGAGAACTGGTTCTTGTCAAAGTTGCGGCCAGACCGGAGCAGCGAGAGGGAATCATTTCTATTGCAAATATTTTTCGTGCCAATGTCATTGATGTTGGGAAGACTTCGCTGGTCATTGAGATGACAGGAAGTAAGAGTAAGTTAGGTGCTTTTATTGATCTCCTTGGTGAATATGAGATACTTGAACTTGCAAGAACTGGTATCACAGGACTTTCCAGAGGTGCCAGTGATGTAAAATTCCTGTAGGATATTTTACATACTGTTTTTAGTTTGCTAAGGGGTACAGCCCTTTAACGATAAATATTATTTTACAAATAGCTTAGGAGGAAACAAAGATGGCAAACAGGATTTTTTACCAGGAAGACTGTAATTTAGGATTATTGGATGGTAAGACCATTGCAATTATCGGCTATGGCAGCCAGGGACACGCACATGCACTTAACTTAAAAGAATCAGGCTGCAATGTCATTATTGGTCTGTATGAAGGAAGTAAGTCCTGGAAGAGAGCCGAAGAGCAGGGCTTTAAAGTATATACAGCAGCAGAGGCTGCAAAACAGGCAGATATCATCATGATTCTGATCAATGATGAAAAACAGGCAGATATGTACAAGAAGGACATCGAGCCAAACCTTGAAGAGGGTAACATGCTGATGTTCGCTCATGGTTTCAACATTCATTTTGGATGTATCGTTCCACCAAAGAATGTAGATGTTACTATGATCGCACCAAAGGCACCAGGACATACAGTAAGAAGCGAGTATCAGGCTGGAAAAGGAACTCCATGTCTGGTTGCAGTAGAACAGGACTATACAGGAAAAGCGCTTGACAGAGCACTTGCATATGGTCTTGCTATTGGTGGAGCAAGAGCTGGTCTTCTTGAAACAACATTCCGTACAGAAACAGAAACAGACCTCTTCGGTGAGCAGGCAGTTCTCTGTGGTGGTGTTGTTGCACTTATGCAGGCTGGTTTCGAAACTCTTTGCGAAGCTGGATATGACCCGAGAAATGCATATTTCGAATGTATCCATGAAATGAAACTGATCGTAGACCTGATCTATCAGTCTGGATTCAAGGGAATGAGATACTCTATCTCCAACACAGCTGAATACGGTGACTACATCACAGGACCGAAGATCGTTACAGCAGAAACAAAGAAGGCAATGAAACAGATCCTGACAGATATCCAGGATGGTACATTTGCAAAAGACTTCCTGCTTGATATGTCTGACGCTGGAAGACAGGTTCACTTCAAAGCAATGAGAAAACTTGCTTCTGAACATCCGTCAGAAAAAGTTGGTGAAGAAATCCGTAAACTGTACAGCTGGAATGGCGAAGACAAACTGATCAACAACTAAGAAATTCGTGTAACGAATTTTCGATACTCAAACGTAGTGTAACGGAAGTTTGAGGTTCACGTATTAAATACGATTATAGAAACGACATGTTCAATTTTAGTTGGACATGTCGTTTTTTGTTATATTCTTCTATCTTCTGTCAGAATATGGCGAACGAATTTTTATTGACATTTAATG
>ENA-OQET01001212-OQET01001212.1-human-gut-metagenome-genome-assembly--contig:-NODE-1212-length-11837-cov-6.225875_pt1 | contig 11837 bp, 7 predicted proteins | sample MGYA00242800_ERZ504645 | MGnify/ENA primary metagenome ERZ504645 (study PRJEB26092, sample SAMD00036308) | human gut metagenome | host: Homo sapiens | study: EMG produced TPA metagenomics assembly of... | reverse complement strand
CTTGAACGATTTATTTGCGTGTTTGGGATTAGCCCAGACCCGCAAGTTATTGACAAACTTTTCAAAGAACTCATTTTATTTACTGCCAGAGCCGCTTAGGCGTGGCGAATTTTTAACGAACTATTGATTATATTTAATCCCGATACATCTATTTTTATGAAATGAGTTAGATGGGATTTATTCCAAGGTACTCTATATAATCTTCTTGATAACTGTCCTACTGTATAATCAATAGAATTTAGATCTGTAAAATATTGTCCATCTCCATATCTTGCATGTTTTATCCCTACAGATGGTAGGAGTTGTTTACTTTCCATAATGCTTTTATAACCATTTTCTGTTGTATAATGAATTAATATTTCTGAATTCGATGATTCGTCATATACAACTTTTGAAGTTGATTGATATGTTGAAACATCGTTTGGTGTTTCTGCTATTACATCCGGCACAGAGTTTAATGCTCCGGTTTCTCCTACAGGTGTATTCTTCCATGAGAACATTCCTCTTCCCTGTGCGATGGTATTTCCATGCCAGAAGTTCTGTCCTTTGGCGATGGCTGTTCCTCCTCCAAAGACTCCTCCTAGTGCGCCTCCACACATCGCTCCGGAAAAAGCCCCCATAGTCCCGTTTCCCAATGCATTGAGAAAACCTCCTCCTGCCATGAGTGTATTTCCTGTTCCGAGCGTGAATCCTGAAGCGGCTCCTCCCACCATTCCTGAAATCGCTCCACCGATAAATCCTGCCCCTCCGACAGCTCCTCCGACCAGTGGTCCCAGTGCCCCTGCGGCGGCTCCCACACCGAAGTATCCAAGAAACTGCCCAAAGTTACTAATATTATCCCAATGTGTTGCTACATTGATGGCTCCACCTATAATGGCTCCCGCTATGATCCATCCGATAATTTCCCCGTTCTTGTCCACATAGCACAGGGGTCTGTTCATACAGTATCCGTACCTGTTCATGGCCTGTGTAAAGTCCGGCAGCTGTACGTAGGGGTCCGGACTCAAGAATCTTCCCAGTATCGGGTCGTACAGTCTCGCATTCATGTGGATAAGCCCGAATTCATTTAGGTGTTCATGTCCTGTAAACCCTCTTCCTGTCATCAGGCTTGGCACTTCTGTACCGGTATAGATTTCCTGTGTATCGGGATCTCTTCTGCTTCCCCATGCATCGAAGCTGTTTTCCTCGATGATGTTTCCTTTGTTGTCTGCCACCTGCAGGATACTTCCCAGATAGTCTCTGTGCAGGAATCGGATTTCGGTTTTCCCTTCCTTTCTGACGAGGAGTGCAGGCGCTTCGTAACAGTCTCCTCCTACATAGAGCCTTTCCTCCGTTCCGCTGCTGTCGCAATGGGCTTCATAGTTCCCTCCAAGGTAATACTTTGTGTATACCGTCTTTCCCTCTTCGGTCATTCTCATCCGTACCCTGTCAAACTGAGAATTGTAGGTGAATTCCGCCTTTCTGTTTCCTTCCTCTATCCATGCGGGTCTGTCTGCGGCAGTATATCCCACCTGTAGTCCGCTGTGTATGCAGGCTTCCTTTTCCGGTGTATTTCCTGTAGCGGCATAGGGTCGGTTGGGGTTGGTATATACCATGTCTCCTGCATCCCCTTTGCGTATGATGTTTCCGTCGGGTGTGTATTCCACCTTTTTTCCCGGCATAGAGGGTCAGTCTCTGCAGAGCATCGTATTCAAATAGTTCTGTCCTGTTTTCGTGTCATATACCTTGTCAGTCTTCAGTTCCTTTCCGTCGAAACGTGTGGTTGCGGTGCGTACCTCCCGTTTCAGTGCATCGTAGTAGGTCTTGACGATTGGCTTTCCGGTTTCGCCACGGTTACACAGAACAGTCCGGGTTCTTCGGGGCGGATCTATGTGGTTCCAGTCTGTTTCTTTCTGCCATCCGGGTAGATGGTCTTCAGAAGGTTTCCTCATTAAAATCAAATCGGTCATTAGAGAATGATAGTAAGACCATTTCTATGACCGATTTAATTTGGTAAAAGTGGCTTAATTTTGTTTATATACTGGAAATCTTCTGCTGAAAATGATGCATCCAATCTTGATTGACAATCCAATTAAAAGTTAGATTATGTTGTAGGGAAATGATATTTTTATCACAAATGTTTCCTTGTATCTTTACTCCATCTTTTGCTCTTATAAACCGTATACTCCAATATTCTCCGAGTGGGGCTAAAAGCACTTCACTTATTTTTTCTTCTTGGAATAAAGTTAAATCTTGTTTAAAGGAGATAAGTTCGTCTGTGCTTATGTTGGTATTCATTAGTACCTGGAAAAAAGATTCTTTTAATTTTATGTTCATATGGATATAATCATTGAACTCAAGCTTTTCTTTTTGAATGAAATCGATGTTGCAAATGTTAGGATAGGTAGAGTCGATACTTTCCACACAAGGCTTGACTTGTGATATTTCGTGAATAAAGTTTAACAACTTAGGAATAAAACTTTGGTCAAAATCTAAATGTAATGTAAATTCAGTTCTGCTATCTGACTTTTTAGTAAGATGTACATATTGATAGATATGCCCAAACTGATTTGATTCCAATTCAATATATAGTGAATAATCATCTGAAATAAATGAAATTTTATGGCTTATTCCATGATATAAATCTTGTAATTCTTTCTCAAAATTAATGATTTGTGTAATATTGGTCTTATAACATTCGGAAATATTAAAGATGGAATATTCAAACTGTACATTAAATAATAATGTCCCATTTTGTTGATTATAAGAAAAATTGTACCATGTCATGTAAGGTACATTTTTAGAATCGTAAAATATTATTTCTTGCATAAATTTATGTTTTTTGATTTGTAAAACCGTATTGATGTTATATTGCTAAAATAGTACATTTTTGTTGAGCTTGCTTAAATTTTCCAATAAGTTATTTTCTCAGATTTTTTTGGGGCCCTTTTTCGACCTTTTTTTCTTGATCGTTCATAAGAGTATAGTAGGCATGGCTTATCTGACGAATGAAACCAAGAAAAAAGATCGAAAAAGTACCTCAAATTATCCTTGAATAAATACTTAATTCTAAATTTAAATTGTTTTGTAAAATTACTTAATTCATAAAATGCTCTATGGTAAACTATACCTGTTTCAGTGTTTATTCCTAATGTATAAACTCCTTGTACTCCATTGATTGTTCCTGGAGCTACCATCATCTGACTGTTTCCTTTTATACCTATAATATATCCTTCATTTACTATTTGATTATCAAATGAATAAGGGAAATTATGATATAAGTCTTTTTGTATATCTATTCTTGGATGATATCCTTTTATTCTTAATGAACGTGTTAAAGATTTATTGTTTTCAATTATATGGGTTGGTGCTTTCTTAGTTGTTGTGATAGTGTATTCTGTAATTGTACCGTTTTCAGGTTGTGGACTACTTGCAAGAGGGGTGTCAGGTTTAGGCGTTTTAGGCATAGCATCCGGCACAGAGTTTAATGCTCCGGTTTCTCCTACAGGTGTATTCTTCCATGAGAACATTCCTCTTCCCTGTGCGATGGTATTTCCATGCCAGAAGTTCTGTCCTTTGGCGATGGCTGTTCCTCCTCCAAAGACTCCTCCTAGTGCGCCTCCACACATCGCTCCGGAAAAAGCCCCCATAGTCCCGTTTCCCAATGCATTGAGAAAACCTCCTCCTGCCATGAGTGTATTTCCTGTTCCGAGCGTGAATCCTGAAGCGGCTCCTCCCACCATTCCTGAAATCGCTCCACCGATAAATCCTGCCCCTCCGACAGCTCCTCCGACCAGTGGTCCCAGTGCCCCTGCGGCGGCTCCCACACCGAAGTATCCAAGAAACTGCCCAAAGTTACTAATATTATCCCAATGTGTTGCTACATTGATGGCTCCACCTATAATGGCTCCCGCTATGATCCATCCGATAATTTCCCCGTTCTTGTCCACATAGCACAGGGGTCTGTTCATACAGTATCCGTACCTGTTCATGGCCTGTGTAAAGTCCGGCAGCTGTACGTAGGGGTCCGGACTCAAGAATCTTCCCAGTATCGGGTCGTACAGTCTCGCATTCATGTGGATAAGCCCGAATTCATTTAGGTGTTCATGTCCTGTAAACCCTCTTCCTGTCATCAGGCTTGGCACTTCTGTACCGGTATAGATTTCCTGTGTATCGGGATCTCTTCTGCTTCCCCATGCATCGAAGCTGTTTTCCTCGATGATGTTTCCTTTGTTGTCTGCCACCTGCAGGATACTTCCCAGATAGTCTCTGTGCAGGAATCGGATTTCGGTTTTCCCTTCCTTTCTGACGAGGAGTGCAGGCGCTTCGTAACAGTCTCCTCCTACATAGAGCCTTTCCTCCGTTCCGCTGCTGTCGCAATGGGCTTCATAGTTCCCTCCAAGGTAATACTTTGTGTATACCGTCTTTCCCTCTTCGGTCATTCTCATCCGTACCCTGTCAAACTGAGAATTGTAGGTGAATTCCGCCTTTCTGTTTCCTTCCTCTATCCATGCGGGTCTGTCTGCGGCAGTATATCCCACCTGTAGTCCGCTGTGTATGCAGGCTTCCTTTTCCGGTGTATTTCCTGTAGCGGCATAGGGTCGGTTGGGGTTGGTATATACCATGTCTCCTGCATCCCCTTTGCGTATGATGTTTCCGTCGGGTGTGTATTCCACCTTTTTCCCGGCATAGAGGGTCAGTCTCTGCAGAGCATCGTATTCAAATAGTTCTGTCCTGTTTCTCAGTGCATCCTGTCTGCTCTTCAGGTTTCCGGTTACAGCATCAAATTCGTATCGCTGGTCCATCAGTACCTTTCCGTTTCCGTACAGGATACGTCTTTGGGTGGGGAATCCCCATTCATCGAATTCATACCTTCTGTCGTATTCCCCGGTAGCGATTCGGGTAAGCTGTCCGTGTCTGTCCTCTTCGCCGTAGCTGTATACACAGGTTCCGTCGTCCAGATACACTCCGGTCAAGGTTCCGTTTCTGTAAACCAGCTGTTCAGTACAGAGTTTTCCGTACTGTGAAGAATAGGAGATGGTAGAAAGCATTCCGTCTTCTGTATATCCGTATGTCTTCTCCAGCCGGTATCCGTCGGGTGCTTCTTCCCTGACACTTTCCACCCTTCCGTATGCATCGTAGGTGTAGTAGGTGGCAGTACCGTTGTCGGAAACGGCGGAGAGAAGCAGGTCTTCGTCTTCGGCATAGGTATATACAGTGGTAAAGTCGGGGTGTACCAGTCTGGTGATACGTCCGTATCGGTCATATTCCCTTACCACCTGTCTTCCGTCGGCATCGGTTTCCCTGCATACGTTTCCTTCCTTATCGTATTCGGTTCTTCGTATTCCTGCACTCGGATCCTTGATGGCAGTCCGTCTTCCATATATGTCGTAGTAGAATCTTGTCTGTACACTGTCTGCTGCCACTATTACGAGCGGCTGTCCGTCTGCGCGGTAGAAGTAGGCAATGCTTCCCCCTTCATCGGCTGTGCCTGTCATCAGTCCGTCTGCACTGTACTGTCGGATGTGTCGTATTCCGTTTTCCGTGAGGGTATCTGTCAAGGCTCCGTATGCACACGAGTCCACTTTTCCGGATGCATAACGTGTAGAGGTTTTCCGGTCGTATCGGTCGTAGGTATACTGGTTCCACAAGGTAGGAATACTGTCCTTGTCCGGCAGGGATTCTTTGACAAGCAGTCCTGTTTTCGTGTCATATACCTTGTCAGTCTTCAGTTCCTTTCCGTCGAAACGTGTGGTTGCGGTGCGTACCTCCCGTTTCAGTGCATCGTAGTAGGTCTTGACAAGCGGATTTCCTGTTTCTGCTGCGGTTATGCGGAACAGTCCGGGTTCTTCGGGGCTGCTCCATGCGGTTGCGGTCTGTTTCTTTCTGCCGTCCGGATAGGTGGTCTTCAGAAGGTTTCCCCATTCATCATATTCATACCGTGTGGTTCTTCCCTTGTGGTCTGTATCGCTTAGGGGCAGTCCGGTTGTTTCATCGTAGCGGTGTGTTACGTGAAATCCCATCGGGTCTGTTTCCTTGACGAGTTGTCCGAGGTCGTTGTATTCAAACTGTGTCTTCAGCCATTGGTCGGATTCATAGTTGCACTGTGAATGGGCTGTCATTTGCCAGTTTGCATTGTATTCAAACTTTTCCTGTAGGGATTTCTTTCCGTTGATACGCTCGGTTCTGCTTACGGGCAGGTATCGGTCGTCGTAATCGATATGGATTGTTTCTACGAAAAGAGAATCATCCCGCATCTTTCGGGTTTCCACAGAATCCTGGACTCCTAACAGATACAACGAACCGTCATCTACGTTCCGGTAGCTGTACGTTGCCTGTTCGGTATAATGTCCGGACGAAACGGAAGAGTGCAGTATCTGTCCATAGTCGTTATATTCATATTTTCCTATCGTAGTAGTTTCGTTCAGAACATTTTCTGTGGTTTCCTGCTTCAGGGTCAGCAATGCGATTCTGTTGGATTCCCTTTTCAGATCATAGATTCGCTTAATGGTATCTGTGGGAGTGGATTTTTCCAATTCACTTCCCAGTAGCTCTATATCGTAGGTCGAAGTCATGGTACGGTCGTTGACCATATCTTCCGTCTCTATTTGCTGAAAGCCTCTGAATCCCATTCCGGTACGGTGAAACACTGCATTGGTGTATTTATAGTATTCCCACGACAATGTTTGGTTGTTTTCGGTATTTTTGATCCATGCCGGTACAAACAGATGAGGATTCATGATGGTATAAGGATATCCTACATATTGGATAGCTCCCGGATTTTGGACGTACCGGGTGGCATTGGTCGTCATGATATCCACATAGGCATGATTGGAATTTACTCCATAGCTGTCAGTCAGGTTGTGCAGCATTCTTGCTTCCTGTTCATTGTGGGAGTAGTTATACACATGCAGTTTCTCGTTGTCCACACAAATCAGTCCTCCCGACCAATAATAGGACTGGGCTACATTGGCCACAGCAAACTGAGCTGTCAGATTATCTAAATATTGGGTGGAACGCATATTGGGAGTCTGGCTGATTTTGCCGTTCTCGTTCAGATATACATCCACTTTTCCTCGCTGGTTGCGCAACAGGTCGGGAAGTCCGTCGCTGTCTACATCCACCAGCATGAAGTTCAGCCCCACCGTTTCATGGAAACAATAGAACAGTTCTTCTGTGTGTACTTTAAATCCGGGGTTTTCTGCACTGTACGAAGAGTTTCCTGTCGACATAAGGAAAAGCCACTGTTTACCATTTTCCACATTCCAGTCGAATGTAATCAGAGCACGATCCGGTGTATGGGGGTCAATATGACATACATTACCCGAAGCATCTTCGTAATATTTGTATCCGCTGGCACTGGTACTTTTCAGGTTGTTTTCATTGTTGCAGGCTCCATAACAGATTCCGTCGCCAAAATGCTTGTATCCTTCCTTGCAGTGTACCCGGCGAGGACCTAAGATGATATCAATGTTTCCGTCTGCATTCATATCAGCCAACATCAATTCCCTGTCTTTGCTATTAATTTCTTCAAAATTGAAGTACATGATGTTAAGGGCATTGGAGTAGGCCAGTTGCTTGAAACCGTTACCAGTAAACTCGTAAACATAAGTACCGTTGATATTAATCAAGCAGATATCCGTCTTGCCGTCTCCATTGTAATCCATTGGAATCAAGCGGTCGGCATGTCTTACTTTAGAAGTATCAATAGGATATAGGGTAAAATCAAAGCACTCGTTGTCATAAAGAGTCTTTCTGTTATCCAAATCGACTAACAAGGCACGGGAGGGATATTTGTCATGGTCTGAATTGTAGCAACTCGAAATAGCCAGGAGTTCTGCTTTTCCATCACCGTTGAAATCACCGAAAACACATTGCCGTTCGTGTACATATCCGTCTTGCTCCGGATAGATATAATCTGTATGGCATGCAGGATTTATTTGACTATCATAAATGGTTACTTTCAGTGTATCCTCTCGTATGAATAAAATTTTTTTCGTGATATAGTTGATTTTTACCGGTACATCAATACCGTCTCCATTTATATCAATGGCTTCCAACTGTTTGAATCCTTTCCCGGCAGTAAAGACTACAGGTTCGATAGACATATCACTCAGGTCTTTGTAGACCAGCAGCTCTTGTTTTTCATTATATTCGCCTTGATTAGGTATGGGGTAAGTTATCAGTCCGTCGCTATTGGAAGCCTTGCTGAATTTTCCTCTTGATATGGCAAGAGAAGAATAGCCGGTTTGTCCTTGTTGCGAATTGTAGTAGTATTTGGACAGATAATGCGTGTTATCGTTCAAGAACTCAATGCTGCGTTCGTTTCCATAGCTGAAGCGTAGGGGATTCAGGCGATGGTTGGAAGTTTCGCATTCCAAGCTGTCCGGTAAATAGACTCCCCTATTTTGATAGCTAATCCGATATCGGCGCCAGAGATTGCCTTTGTAAAATGAAGAAACATTTTCCAATAATTTGCTGTATTTAAATGGCTTTCCATCTGCATAACGTGTGATACCGGACGGTATATCACGGTAATTAAATACAATGGAGTCATTGTATACCCCCTGAGTTTCTCCATACCGGATTGTCCGGATGTAGGGCAGATTGTCTGCTTGCATGTAGGTGTACAGTATCGAACGTCCTTTACGATTAGTGTACGAAGTCATTACATAACTGAACGGCGCTTGTGGGGAATTTTCAAATACGGCTGTATTTCCATCCGGATAGTACACTTTCAGGCGGTTTTCCGATTCTCTGTTTACCCGTATGAATCCCTGTTCACTTTGCCAAGTGTCGGTACCGGTCTTGATTAGTCGCATACCGTCCAGCATCAGTTTGTCGTCTTTCAAGGAGAGAGGAGTAGCTTTCCCGTCGTAGTAGATGCTGCCAGCTACGTGGGTAATGCCTGATAGTCCACGGATATTCCATCCATATCCTAATGCGGTTTCGTGCTGTTGACTATTGTACATAAAGGACAGACGGGGTTGGAACCCTTCTGTATCAGGGTGCACATCGATAGGGATGGTATAACTGACCGCACCGCTTGGAGTGAGGCTGTATTCTATTGGTATTTCACCGACATCGCAGTTCTTGTTGCCGTTACTCGATACAACTGCCACTTGTGCCTTACCGGAGAGGCTAAGCAGAAAGGCGGTTGCCATGATTATTATTTTTTGTGTTATCTGATACATATTCATTTATTTTTTATGATAGTTTTTACTCTATTTCCCGAGTTATCGTATTGGTATTGTATCGGACTGTAATTCGGGCTTTCGGGCTTTAGATTGGGTTCATCAGGGATGCTGGGTACTAAATCAGCGATTACGGTTGTTTGGATGGTCCCATTGGGGATAGAACCGTTGGAATACTTGTAACCTGCCGTAACGATATAATAGGAGCCCGTAGACAGATTGGGAATACTTAGGTAGGCTTGACCTATGGAAGCCCCTTCTGGCATACCCAGACTGATAGGGTCAAAGTTTGGATTCAAAAAATCATGTTCTTCGAATGTGGCAACCCATTTGAACGAGAGTTCTCCCTCCGACCAGTCCCCGGCTTCTCCTTCTTGTGCTTTCTTCAGTACATAGAGGGTAGTATAACCCGGTCCTGCTGAATAGTCTGTTTTCCAATTATGGATAATGAGATTCCCCGGTGAGGATAGGTCGAGCTGATAATATACAGCCTTTCCTTGCGTATAGCGATACTCATTTCCTTGAGGGGGAATATAACGGAAGTTGTAATAATAGTATGCCCCAGGTGGCTTTTCGCCTGTATTACGTTTGTCAGTAAATATAGACCTGTTACCAGATAAGACAACCGGAATGGCATCATCGAAGAACGTGCCGTATTTTTCTATTGTTTGTGCTTGCATTGTCAGTCCGTAAAATAGGGTCAGTACAATGAGTTGCACTCGCTTGAAAATAATGTGTAGTGTCATATTCTATTTTCTTTTACTTGAACTGATTAGTCTATGCCATGCTTCCCGAAGGAAGCAATGGCATAGTACTTGTTTGACTCAATTTTGTTGTTCGCTTACATCGCACTTCCGCCCAATGCGCCTAACACGGCAGATGCCACTGCGATGATTACTTTCAAAATGGTGTCCCATATACCTTTCTTCATTGCCATAATTTGCTCCTTTCTTTAAATGGTGAATAAATGTGTTCGTTCTGTCGTTTCAAGCTTGATGACAGTGCAAAGGTAAATTATTTGTTTTATTTTTGTGTATCATGTTTACAAAACCGTTAAACCTATTTCTATTTTTAAACAGATACATCGTTATTGCCGAAGTCGCGGTATTCGGATTCCTGTATCTTTTTCCGCTTCCGCAGGACACTAGCGCGTATCTTTCCCAATGCACGTAGGATAAGTTCCATGCGTAGAAGGGAATCGTCTATTTCAGTAATAATAAGCCGTTTCCTATTTTTTTCCGGTATGCCTGCATTCTTTCCGATACTGCCTGCTCCGCTTCTTGCGGCACTCCTTGCAGTATTTGTCAAAAATTCGTGTACGGTGATTGTAGTAAAAGTTCTCGGAGGAAAGCTCGCGCTTGCAGCATGCACAAATGCGGGCAGAAGTAGCTGTGGTATTCATAGTGATGGATTGATTATTTCTTGAAAACAATTTGATTTATTAAAACAATAAGCTATATTTGTCGAGGCAAATATAATTATGTTTTCAATTATAAAACAATTAAATTTATAGTTTAACCCCAAAAAAGATGGATGCACTGTTCAATGTAACTGATATAGTGAAGCGAGCCAAAGAAGTTATGGGCTTCAAGACGGATGTGGAACTCGCCAATTATTTAGGAGTATCGCGTTCTACATTAAGTAACTGGTGTGCAAGAAATAGTATCGACTTTCCACTGCTGTTGGAGAAGATGAAAGAGGTAGATTACAACTGGCTGCTGGTAGGGAAGGGAACTCCTCACCGCGATACACACCTCTGCCAGTTGGGAAGGTATACGGGAGAGGTGGAAACTATATACATTCCGAAAACACCGGAGATGAAGGACGACCGCTATGTACAACTATATGATGTGTCGGCAGCTGCCAACCTGCGTACCATGCTGATGAACCGCAACCAATATGTGTTGGGAAAGATTGTTATTCCTAATATATCTTCGTGCGACGGAGCGGTATATGTAAGCGGAGACAGTATGTATCCACTGCTGAAATCGGGTGACATTATTGGTTTCAAGGAAATCAGCGATTTTCATCATCTTATCTATGGAGAAATGTATCTGGTATCGTTCTGTCTGGATGGTGATGATTACTTGGTGGTGAAATATGTTAACCGGTCAGAGAATCCGGGATGTATTCTGCTGGTAAGCTACAATCCACATCATCAGCCGATGGATTTGCCAATAGAGAATATTCAGGCAATGGCTATCGTGAAGTTCTCTATCCGCAAGAATATGATGTAAAAATGCTTTCATTCATAAGTTTGTCAAATCGGAAGTACATCCCATGATAGTCGCTGCAAGGTTTCAATTTCACTCGAGACACAAAAAGGAAGAAAAGAATCGAGTAGGAGGAACGGGATTAATTCCCGTTCCGACCTCTCACACCACCGTACGTGCCGTTCGGCATACGGAGGTTCCCTAATTAACCTTTAAACACAGGATGATAGTACATCTTAAAAGTAGGGTAACCAGCTCGAAGCAAACGCTCATCCGACAAAGCCGCTTGTACAGTGGGATGACTTGCCATTCGCCAGTATTTCTTACGACAAAAGGCAGCCATTCGCACACGGCTCTCATCGGGAATAAGCTTCTTCAGATTTCGATACCGGGTTCGGACTCGTTTCCAAGACTTCCAAATACACATCCGTATGCGATGACGGAGCCAACC
>ENA-OQET01001211-OQET01001211.1-human-gut-metagenome-genome-assembly--contig:-NODE-1211-length-11840-cov-6.463844_pt1 | contig 11840 bp, 7 predicted proteins | sample MGYA00242800_ERZ504645 | MGnify/ENA primary metagenome ERZ504645 (study PRJEB26092, sample SAMD00036308) | human gut metagenome | host: Homo sapiens | study: EMG produced TPA metagenomics assembly of... | reverse complement strand
GGTAAATATTCATTTATAGGCGTTGCAAAAATAAAAATAAGTCCTATAATAATTATGTTTAAGTGGATTTACTAAGGAATACTAGTCAAGCATCAATCAAAATATAGGAGGGAGAAAAAGGGATGAAAAAGAAGCTAACAAGTCGCAGCTTTAGTCTTGGCTCTGGTCATGGTCATCACGGGATTTGTGGCAGTTCCGCAGATGGATGTACAGGCTGCGAACGATGTACCGTCAATTATAACTAAGACGGATGTCACAAACATGAAACCCGGTGATAAGGTTCATGTTGAATGTTGGCTTAAGCCAAATGGAAACGTGATGCAGGTTGTCGGCGGATTTGATTTTGACACAAAGGTATATACATATGTGAAGGACAGTTTGGAGCAAGATCCAAATAATGTTCTCAAAAAGAATCTTATGTTTATTGTAGATGAGGAAGACGTATATACAGCAGGTGGATTTTCAGTACTGCTTGAAATGAAGGAAGGTAATCCGGTAAATAAAGATGTATTACTTTTTACGTTTGATGTAACAGTTAATGAGAATGCAAAAGGCTCAGGTCTTATGGGCTTTAATTGTGTAGGAATTCAGACAGGAACAAATGATAATGACAGAACTGATATCGACGGCAAAGATGTTCCATTAACAACATTAGATAAAAATGGTAATAAGATTGAAAACGGAGAAATCCCGGTTGCAATCGAACTTTCTTCTCTTAAGATCAACAAAGAAGACTTTACAATGACGAAAGGTACTTCCGAGACACTTACAGTGACAGGAACACCTGCAGAAGCGTTGGAAGGTCAGACAATTACATGGAAGAGTTCTAATAAAGATGTTGTGACAGTTGATTCAAAAGGTAAAGTTGAGGCTGTCGGAGTTGGAAACGCAACAATTACAGCGACAGCAGCAGGCAAGAGCGACAGTGTAAAGATCACAGTAAACAATCCGTTGAAAAAAATTACTGTAGATCCGGCAACTCTTACATTGAAAAAAGGTACTTCAAAGACATTGTCAGTGAAATATGATCCGGCAGATACGACAGATAACAAAGCAGTAACATGGGAGAGCAGCGATAAGAGCGTAGCGACAGTTGATGCAAACGGTAAAGTGACAGCATTAAAAGACGGCAGCGCAACAATTACTGCAAAGGTCGGAAAACTTACAGCAACTTGTGCACTTACAGTACAGGAGAAGAAACTGACAGGAATTTCACTTGATAAAACAGCTTTGGAACTTTCCAAAGGTCAGAGCAGTGAAGCTCTTAAAGTGATTTATACACCGGCAGATACAACAGATGATAAGACAGTTACATGGTCAAGCGCCGATGAAAAGATCGCAACAGTAAAAAATGGTGTCGTTACAGCGAAAGCAACAGGCACAACAAAGATTACGGCAACAGTAGGTACACATAAAGCTGAATGTACAGTTACGGTTAATGCAAAATTGACAGGCATCAAAGTGACACCGGACAAGGTGACAGTTGAAAAAGGTCAGAAAGCAAACCTGAATGTAACATATCTTCCGGCAGATACAACAGATGAAAAAGCTGTTACATGGAAGAGCGAAAATGAGAGCGTAGCAACAGTTGATGAAAATGGTGTTGTTACAGCAGTTGCAGGCGGAAAAACAAAAGTTATCGCAACAGCAAAAGCAAACAATAAGATCACAGCAGTATGTGAAGTAAAAGTTCCGATCCATACAGAAAGTATTGCGCTGAATAAAACAGAAATTACAGATCTTCTGAAAGGTAAAACAGAGAAACTTGAAGTATCGTTTATTCCGAGCAATACAGAAGATAGCCGTGAAGTAAAATGGACAAGCAGCGCGGCGGATATAGCTGCAGTTGATGCAAACGGAACAGTAAAAGCACTGAAAGAAGGCACAGCTACAATCACAGCAACAACAGCCGATGGAAAACATACAGCTTCTTGTACAGTGACAGTAAAAGAAATTCACCTGACAGATGTTAAGCTTGATGAGATGAAGAATCCGTCTGAACTTTTCAAAGGTGAGAAACATCAAATTAAAATCGGACTGAATCCGATCGATACAACAGATAATGTAATATATACATTTGCATCATCTGATGAAAAAGTTGTTTCTGTAGATAAAAATGGTATGGTAACAGCTTTGAAAAACGGCAAAGCGACGATTACTATTACAGTAAAAACAACAAACACAGACTTTGAGAAAACACTTACTTATGATATAACAGTAGAAGAAATTCCGCTTGAGTCGATTGAAATCAAAGGTGATGTAACTTCTCTTGAAGAAGGAAAGACAACAAAACTTAACGTAGTATTCAATCCGACAAATACAACAGATGACAAAACAGTTGTATGGAGCAGCTCTGATACAAAAGTAGCAACAGTAGATGCAAATGGTGTTGTTAAAGCTGTAAAAGCCGGAAATGTAAAGATCACAGCGAAAGTTGGAGATAAGACGGCTGAGTACGCTTTGAAAGTAACAGCAAAAGCAAACGGTACAAACAATAAGAATGAGAAACCGGCTGACGGCGGTGCAGTAAAGACCGGAGATAGCAACCACATCTCAGGTTTCGTAGTAGCAATGCTTTTATCCATAGCAGCGATTGTAGGCGTAGTAATTTTCAAAAAAAGAACGCATAGATAAAAGTTAAAAGAAAGCTCCTTGTTGGCGACTGACCGACAGGGAGCTTTTTGGTATCAGAAGAAAGAAAAACAGTAGATGATATTGTATTTCTTTTGATACCAAAAAGCTCCGAAAAGGTGCAAAAAATATATGTTATAAAAGGGAAAGAGCGTAAGGAGAATAGAGGTTGATGAGAGGAAAAAGAATAAAACAGTTTATTTTAATTTTATGCATGGTCTGTCTTTTCGGAATGAATGTTCAGGCGGAAGATGTATATACGGAGTTTCATGTAGATAATCAAAAAGGAAAAGCGGGAGACGTCGTAACAGTTCCGGTAGAGTTTAATACAGGCCAGGAAGTCGGCGGCTTTCAGATCTCTATTTATTATGACAAAGAAGTTCTGGAATTTCAGTCGCTGGAGGCAGGAGATTTGATTGAAAAAGCCGGAGGCGGAATATTTGATTATAACCATATTGAAGAATCATCAGAAATAATCGTTGTGTATGTAGTTCCGGATACAGTGAAAAATGAAGGATCTATCGTTGATTTGAAGTTTAAATTAAAAAAAGACTGTACGGAGAAGCTCCCAATCGGAATGAAGCCGGATGAAGTGGTAGACAATACGGAGTCCAGTAACCCGATTACAGGAGAAGTTTCCGGTGTGGATAAAGAATTTCAGGAGAAAGTTGTGGGAGATCTTGCCGTAGTTTCAACAGATCAGAACAAATCAGACAGATCGAAGTCGGACGATAAATCGGACAAAAAATCAGATAAGGATAAAGACAAGTCAAAATCTGAAAAGGAATCAAGCGATGATAAAAAAGATTCGTCCGAATCAGGTGAGAAAGGGAAAGGTGACAGCGGGAAAAAAGATGCTGATAAGGCGGATAAAGATAAGAAATCGAAAAAATTATCAGCTGAAGATTTTAAAGCGCTGGCTGCATTTTTCGGAGTTATGATTTTATCAGGCGTCGTTGTTTACTTGATAAAGAAGAAAAACGGAAACAAACAAAAGTAAAAACAAGTCAGAAAACAGTGATAAAAATAAAATCAGAAAATAGCGATAAACAAATAAAAGCAAGTAAAAGCTGCGAGAGCGGGGGCGGGATAAAAATGCTGATTTTAATGACGTGTATAGTGATAGTCGGAATATTGGGCGGCGGGTATTATGTATCGGTGTCTGCGGTAACCGGAATCGTACTGACCGGAGTTTTGTTTTACAGAATGTATGTGAAGAAGCGTATCACAGCAGCGTGGGATCTGAATATGGCTGCCTTTGCCGTGCTTGTGTTCGGATATCTTCTGTCTTGTTTATGGGCGGTGGATTCGGGAATGGCTCTTATGGGAGTCGTGAAGTTCCTTCCGTTGTTATTGTTCTACGTACTTGTATCGGGTCTGACGGACGAAAGAGAGAAAATGATCGCGTCTCTTCCGATGCTTGGATGTCTTATGACTGCTTTTTCATTTGTTATGATGCAGTTTGAAGTTTTTGAACAATGGGTATCGGTTGCAGGCAGGTTGTCGGGATTTTTTTCAATATCCGAATACATATGCATTGTTTATGCTAATCTGTCTGATTCTTGTAATGTGGAGATTTGATTACAAAAAAATTGACTGGCTCGATATCGTGTATGGTGTTGCCGCTGTATTTGGAATTATTATGAGCGGAAGCCGTACGGTATTCGTATTAACTGCTGTTGCCGTTATATGGGTGTTTGCGGCAAAGTCCTCGGGGAAAAAAGTTATTATTTCAGTGTTGGCGGCAGGCGCCGTTGTGGCGGTGATATTGGCTGTTGCAGCAGGAAGCGCAGGTATTCTTGAGCGATTTACAAATATTTCCTTCGGAGCAAGTACGTTTCTCGGAAGAATTTTGTATGTGCAGGATGCGCTCCCGCTTATATTAAAACATCCTTTCGGACTCGGATATTATGGTTATTACTTTATACAGCAGTCAGTACAGACTGGTGTGTATACAGTTGTAAATGCACATAATGAATTGATTCAGATCTTGCTTGATGCAGGCGTGATCCCGGCGGTATTTATGGGCGCGGCGGTTTTACGTTCTGTATTTACGAAGAGGACGCAAAGCCGGAACAGGATCGTTCTTAGCATTATGATCTTACATAGCTTGTTCGATTATGACTTTCAGTTTCTGGCGATGGGATTTGTGCTGATCCTGTTTCTTGACATGCGGAATATTAAGACGCAGAAAGTGCCTGTTTTAACCGGAACGGTTGTAGGTCTGACCGGGGCGGCGGCAGCGGCGCTTTCGATTATGTGCGGGGTTTCGGACGTTTGCTATACGTCGGGAAATTATAAAGCGGCTGAAAAAGTTTACAGTGGAAATACAATGGCGCAGCTGGCTCTTCTTACGAAAGCGGATAAGGCGGAGGAAATGAAAGCGATTGCGGAAAAAGTGATCGTGGATAATCAGTCTGTGTCTCTTCCATATAGTGCATTGGCACAGGCGGCTTTTGCGGATGGGGACGTAGAACAGTTTACGGAATATAAATTAAAAGCGATTGAACTTGCGCCGTATCAGTATGAAGAATACGAGAATTATCTTGAAGTTTTAGTATACTGCAATGACCTGTATCACCAGATGGGCGATAAAGACGGGGTAAGATTTTGCGTGGAAAAGGCAGAAGAAATCCCGAAGATGCTGGAGCAGGTAAAAGAAAATACGAGCGCGCTGGGCTGGAAGATCGTAGATCGTCCGCAAGTGACATTGTCTCATGAGAATCTTGAGATCATTGAGGACATGAGGAGGCGGATGGATGAATAAAAAGAGAATTGTCGGGGTCGCATTGGCTGTCGGAGCATGTGGAGTCCTTGCGGCGGCGGGGATGATGCTTAGCAAAAAAAGTGGAGCGGTCGTGCTTGATCAGGCCGGAAATGAGATTGCAAAACTTATATTGCAGGACGGAAAGATCAGTTATGAGTGTGAAGACAAATATCAGTCTTATGCGGATATCGTTTCGCAGGAAGCGGTCAAAATGATTCAAGAGCGCGAAGGTGTGAATGAAAAAACCTGCGGCAAAAATACTGGCAGACAGAGAAATAACAGTGAAAACATGGCTCGACCGGGAAACTTTGGATGCGGTGATCGGCTCTTATAATGACGGTGAAGGAATGGCATGTGAGCGGTTCGGAGCGGCGGTTACTGATAAAGAAGGGCATCTGACGGCGTGTTACAGTGATACAAAAGGAAACGACAACTATAACAATGTGACAAAGCCGGCGTTTGCAGGATCGACGATGAAACCGCTTAGTGTATATGGCCCGGCGATTGAGGACGGAACGATATGTTGGTCATCGTTGTACGAAGATAGCGCTTATGGAGTTGTGGCAGGAGACAACGGGATTGCCAGAGAATGGCCGGAAAATGTCGTGCCGTTTACAGGGAAAAATGTGACGGCTGCAGATGCACTGAAAGAGTCAAATAATGCAGTAGCCGTGAAAGTACTGAAAGATTACGGTGTTGAGAAGTCGGTTCGTTTTTTGGAAGATACGCTCGGTTATGATGTGGATAATGAGAAAAAGATTTTAGAGGAGGAAGGAGAAGACCGAACCTTAAGCAATATAGCGAGTGGATATCTGGCGGAAGGAGAAGACAGAATTTTAAGCAACATAGCGCTTGGATATCTGGAGAACGGCGTGACGGTTTCCAAAATGGCGGACGCATATCAGGTATTTATAAATGAAGGAAAAGATACGCCTCTTTGTGCTGTGAAAGAAATAGAAAAATCAGGAGAGACCTATTGGACGCCGCAGCAGAAAGAATCGGAAGTGTTCAGTGAAGATACGGCTTATATTATGAACCGGATGCTTCGGGAAGTCGTGACAGACGGAACAGGTATATCAGCACAGGTGACAGGACTTGACGTGTGTGGGAAAACAGGAACGAGCGAGTATGGAGACCATTGGTTTGTCGGAATGATTCCGGGAAATGTATGTGCGGTATGGTATAAATCTGATAAAGATATGGACGCTGAAACTGCAGACGCCGCTCGGATATGCAAAGGGGTCTTTGAAAAAATCGGGGCAGATGCATCGGAGCAATATTCGATTCCAACCGGTGTGAAAGAAGAAGTATACTGCAAAAAAGAGCGGACTTTTGGCAGGAGAACAGTGTCAAGAAACAGGTATCGGATATTATAAAGAAGGAACATTTTCAAAGTTGTGCGAGGAATGTCGATAATATTTATACCGTATAGAACAATACTATTTTATCGAATAAGTGTTAAAAAGTATGTTTTGAAGGAGGCGATATTTTTACTTATAAAAAAGAAATATTATGAAAAGAAACAAGGGAGGAAAAGAACATGATCACAAAATTTGAGAGAAAAGTGATTGCAGGACTTACGGCTTTTCTGATGTGTCTGTCGATGATATTTGCAGTTCCAGTTTCGGTAAATGCAGAAGCAGAGCGGACACAGGATGAAGCAGTAAGCGGCGTACAGCAGAATGAGACAGTGAAGGATGTACAGATACCGGATGGTATGTCAGAAAATGTACCGCATGATATAATTGCAGGTGATGAGGCGGGCGATGTACCGCACGACATAACTGTAGGTGATGAGGCATCAGAAAAGGTACAACAGGATACAGTTGAGGCGGGTGGTGCGGCAAAGGAAAAAGAAGATCAGCCGACAGCGCCATATGAGGAAGAAACGAGAACACCTCAGATGCTGAATGTCGATCAGCAGGAAGAAGTGGCAGGAACAATCACTCTGAAAAAAGACGGAACACCGGAATATGGAGAAGTTGCTTTTTCGACAGAACAGACAATGGTTCGTTATCGTTTGAATATCGAGGAAGACGGGCAGTATTACTTTGGTTTAATTAAAGATTGGAATGTAAGTGCGTATGTTTCTCTTTTTGAAAGAACAGATGAGGGAGACAACTATTTGTCAAATGAATCTTACAGCTATGAGCTTCGTAAAGATGGAAATTATTATTTAGAGATAGAAAAATCTTCGGAAGAAGCGTTGGAAACTTTAAAGTGGTATGCCGGAAAAGTAAGAGATATTAAACCGGGAGAATTTGAAGCGGAATTAAGCGAAAATGTAGAAGAGATTTTTTACAATCTGACAGTGGATGAGACGGGATGGTATCGCTTTAGCTATGACGCATTGTCAATGAGCGTGAGAGATAAAGAGACCGGCGAATATATTTCTTCGTGGTCGTTCTGTAAATTAGAACAGGGTCATACTTATTATGTCGGTGTAAATAATAGAAATACAACTGGGGTGTTATCAAATAAATGGAGTGTGAAAAAAGGAAAAGCGATTCCGGTAGAGTTGGGACAAGTTTATCGGAATGAGAACTTAAAAGAGATTTATTATGTGTTCGTGCCGGAAACGACAGGGAAATATGTCGTAAAAGAAAGATCAACTATTTATGATGAAAATTGGAAAGAAATCGAACGTAAATCCGACGTTGCCGCTGTACAAATGGAGGCGGGAAAAACTTATTACATTACAGTGGAAGCTCGATATTGGAGTATCCAAAAATATGTGGCAAGCGAACAGGAAGCAATAGCGGTACAGGCGGGAAAAACATATACAGCGTCTCTCGAAGAAGAGAGATATGTTAATTATACGTTTACCCCGGACGGGACGGCAGTTTATAGGTTCAAGTCTCAGCAGGATAAGATGAATCTGAGCATGAAAGAATCTGATAAGATAATTGGGTTCGGTAATAGCAGTGGAAAAATTAATTTTTTTGCTTTGCTTGAAAAGGGAAAGACATATGAATTTTCAATAGGAGGAGATGGTTCAAGAGAGGTTCAGTGGAGCATTACAAAGGCATCTGTAAAAGCTGTTGAAGAAGGAACTGAGTATACAACGACAGAAGAGGAAACTCCAGTATATGATTTCGTTCCAAGTAAGTCAGGAGAATATATGTTTTCTTCAAAAGATGGAGGAACAGGAAAAGTATACAGCTCCGATTGGAAAGAAATAGACGGATACTGGTATAACGGAGCTGTTGAATTTGGTGTGAAAGTTTCATTGGAACAGGGAAAAACATATCATTTGGGCATTGCGTTATCAGATAAAGAAGCAAAATGGAAGATCGAGCAAGTAAAAGAGTCATCGGATTATACATATCGTGTGCTGTCTGATAATACAGTAGAAATTTTGAAATATTCCGGTGCAGAGAGCAATGTAACAGTGCCTGATAAGATTGATAATAAAGTAGTTAAATGTGTCGGTTACGGAGCGTTTGCAGAGAATGAAAATATTGTCGGTGTAACGATTCCGGCGCAGGTTACAGATTTACAGTACGGCGTATTTGCGTCATGTGCAAATTTGGAAACAGTTACATTTAAGGCAGGAAGCAAATTACAGAAAATTGCGGCAAGGGCATTTGAAAATTGTTCAAAGCTTCAGTCGATCAGCCTGCCTGACAGTGTTCAGACAATCGAAGAAAAAGGATTTGCTTATTGTAAAAATCTTGGAACAGTTGATCTCGGAAATGGATTAAAAGAGATTGATAACTATACATTTTACCATTCGGGAGTGACACGAATTCGTATTCCTGACAGCACGACAGAGGTTGGTAAGTGTGCGTTTGCTGGGTGTTCTTTGGATAATGTTATTCTCGGAAGCGGTTTGAAAGGCATTGAAGAAAGCGTATTTTCTGGCTGCGGTAATTTGAAACAGATTGAGATACCGGATAATATTACGTATATTTCGGATAGAGCATTTAGCTATGCAGGACTGACGTCTGTTGAGATACCGGATTCAGTGACCAGTATCGGAGAAGAGGCGTTTTACGGTTGTGGATCATTGAAAAAAGCGGTAATCGGAAATAATCTTGCTTATGTAGCGTATAGCGCATTTTATTCATGTGCTCTGACGGAGATTATGTGGGGAGGCAAGATTGAGAAAATAGGAAAATCGGCTTTTGCCCAGAATAAAAATCTTACGACAGTTTCGATTCCAAACAGCGTAACAGAGATCGAGTAAGGGGCGTTTGCAGGATGTGAGAATCTGAGCGATATCGAAATTCCTGATTCGGTCGAGGCAATCGGTGGTTTTGCATTTGAAAGTGATATAAATCCAGGAAATACTGCATGGTATGACGCGCAAGCTGACGGAGATGTATATGCAGGAAAAGTTTACTACAAATATAAAGGAGAAGTACCGACGGATACAGTAGTCACGATCAAAGACGGTACAAAAGGTATCGCAGGATATGCATTTTATATGCAGAGAAATTTGAAAGAAGTTGTGATTCCTGATAGTGTTAATAATATCGGAGAAGCGGCGTTCATGGACTGCATATCTTTGAAGAATGTTACAATTCCTGACAGTGTCAATAATATCGGAGAAGTGGCGTTTATGGGATGTGAATCTTTGAAGACAGTCACAATCCCCGAATCTGTAAAAGTGATCGGAAGAGAGGCTTTAGGATATTTGTCGAGCAAGCAATATGAGCAGGGATATAAGGTAGAAGGATTTACAATCCGGGGAGTAGCAGGATCGGCTGCGGAGAAGTACGCAAAAGAAAACGGATTTACGTTCGAGGCGATGAAGCCGGATTATATAAAAGGTGATTCAGATTCGGACGGAAAAGTGACGATCTCAGACGTTCGTACTACTTTGAGGTATGTATGTCAGAAGGTTGAGTTGGACGAGGAGCAGAAACTTGCCGCAGATGTGGAAAAGGACGGAGTTATAAACATTAAAGATTTAAGGAAAGTATTGAGATTTGTATGTAACAAAATAGAAGAACTGTAAAAGCGATTGAAAGAGATTCAATTATACAGACTGCCGCTTGCGATTTTATATGCAAGCGGCAGTTTTGTTATAGAAAATAAATGAAAGGAGAGACGCGTATGATCACAAAATTTGAGAGAAAAGTGATCGCAGGACTTACAGCTTTTCTGATGTGCCTGTCGATGGTGTTAGCAGTTCCGGTTTCTGTAAATGCAGAGGCAGAACAGACGCAGGATGAAGCGGTAAGTGGTGCAAAGCAAGAGGAGACAGTGAGTGATGTGCAGATGCAGGATGAAACTGTAAATGATGCACAGCAAGACGTAACTACGGGAGAGGAAGTTGAAGAAGGTGCGGCCGGAGATATACAGAAATTGCCGGGGATGAGCGCAGAAAGCACAGATGCAATGCTGAATACAACGTCACAAGAAGATGTGATAGGAAGTATTACTCTCAAGAAAGACGGCACGGAAGAATCCGGTTCGATTATGCTGCAGGAAGATCAGACATCTGTTCGTTATCAGTTGAATGTTGAAGAAGACGGGCAATATTATATTACGGCAACAGGTGATAATTATTGGAGTACGTATGCGAGCATTACGGAAGAAACCGAAGACGGAACACAAGATGTGGAGATTATCAATTCACGAGTTGAACTTCGTAAAGCAGGAACATATTATTTGGAATTATCAGATTATTCATCAGAATCTCAAAAAATTATAAAATGGAAAGCCGGAAAAGTCAAAGATATTACCCCCGGAGAATTTGATATAGAGTTAAATGAGGAGAAGCCTGAGGCGTACTATAGATTGACAGTGGATGAATCCGGGGTTTATTATGTGCGTTCTGTAAAGGGGATGTCAGTTAAGATAAGAGACACACAGACAGGAAATGAAATTTTATCTTCATCGTCTTTTTATAAATTAAAAAAAGAGAATGTTTATGAGATTACACTCGGAAGATACAGTTGGGAAAACGCTTCAGGAAAATGGGGAATTCTGAAAGGAATCGAAAAAGAAGTAGAGTGTGACAAAGTGTATATTAATGAGACAGATGGCGTTTACTATAAGTTCGTTCCGAAAACGACAGGATATTATAGTGTAGAAGGCGGTTTTTATGACGAAGAGTGGAATCAGATTTATTCCGAAGAAATGCTTGCCGGGAATGCGTATTATTTAGCGCCGTATGGAAGATATTGGTGTATTAAACAGTCTGAATATACTCCGATTGATCCGGGTGGTTCTGGTGGAAAAGTACAGGTCAAAGTAGGCGAGACGTATACTCATGATATGAGAAAAGGCGGTTTTTATGAGTTTATACCGGAAGAAACGGCAAGTTATCATTTCCGCTCTAATGAAAATGTGAAACTGGAAGTTAAAGAGAGGATATTCGAGATAAACGGTATCGGAACTTTAGAAGGCAAAGTTGACTATTCAGTAGTTATGAGAGCCGGATCTGTATATTGGATACATTTGTACGAGATGGATGCAGCAACAGTTACAT
>ENA-OQET01001209-OQET01001209.1-human-gut-metagenome-genome-assembly--contig:-NODE-1209-length-11852-cov-2.362388_pt1 | contig 11852 bp, 16 predicted proteins | sample MGYA00242800_ERZ504645 | MGnify/ENA primary metagenome ERZ504645 (study PRJEB26092, sample SAMD00036308) | human gut metagenome | host: Homo sapiens | study: EMG produced TPA metagenomics assembly of... | reverse complement strand
AGACAAATATTCTTCATATCTTTTGTCTTTCCTTTCTTTTCTAACATCTGCATGCTTTCATAGCCAAGTCTGTATGTATTTTCTACATAAATGAATGGTTTTTTCCCCATTTCTCACCTGCTCCAGCACTGCATCTTCTACCGGCAGACGATATTGTTCTTTCTTACTTTTTAAAGTAGCTGCATAATACTTAAACTCACTCTGCATCGTATCTGTCACTGCCAGAAGATTATTTTTCTTATAACCGCCTTCCTTTTTCTCCAGATACATTTCCGGATATACAAGAAGGATCCCTTCAGAGCCATTCTCCATTTCTTCTTTCACAAGTTCATCAAACGCTTTTTCCGTCAGTCTGCTTTTATACCATACATCCAATTTCACATGGTCATCATAAGCCTGGTCCCGTATTCCATCCAACAGGCCATACAGCTCATTCTGACTGTCTTTCGGTAAGATCACCGTAATCCTCGTCTTTTCCTCTGTGTAATTCTGGCCTGCCATCATCTGCATGGATACAAATGCGATCAAAAGAAGTAAAAGGATCAGCAATATATGTTTTTTTCTACCTTGCATCATCGGTTTCCTCCATCTTTGGAATTGTAATGGTCGCTGTCGTTCCTTCATCCAGTTCGCTCGTGATGGTTACGCCATAATCCTCTCCGTAGATCAGCTGGATCCGTTCGTTTACATTCCGCACACCAATCCCCGATCCGCGTTTGCTCGAAATTACTTTGTTGTGCATGATATGATCTATGGTTTCCTGTGTCATTCCAGGTCCGTTATCTGCTACATCAATTCCAATATCTCCATCCCTATCATAGATCCGGATGGTAATCTCTCCGTCCTCATACATTCCCTCCATGCCATGATAAATCGCATTTTCAAGCAGCGGCTGAATGGATAATTTCGGACACAAGTATTTTTAACAATGCCGGATCTGCCTCTATCTGAAATTCAAATTTATCCTTAAATCGGATATTCTGAATTGCGAGATAACTGGATGCATGTTCCAATTCTTTCTCCAACGGAATCATATCTTTTCCCTGACTTAGAGAGATACGGAAAAACTTTGCAAGCAGAGATACCATCTTTCCTGCCCCTTCATATTCCTCACTTCGTATCATCCAGATGATCGAGTCCAATGTGTTATACAGAAAATGTGGATTAATCTGAGACTGCAGCAACTTCTTCTCCATCTGCTGACGCTCGCATTCGTTCCTTCGGATTTCTTCCATCTGTTCCTGCAGCTTATCTGCCATGATATTAAAATGTGCGCTGAGATTTTTCAGTTCTCCGATTCCCTCTTCTTTTGCCTTAATATCATAATTGCCTTTTCCAAATTCCTGCATCGTCTGAAGCAGACGATAAACTGGATCCGTAAAGCTTCTAAAAAGTAAAATATCCAGGAAAATTAATATCACGCCAACCAGCAGCAGAGTAAACCATGCAACATAGTGCAGATTATAACTTTCAAAATCCAGACTGGACATCGAGTTTACGAGTACCACATTCCATCCGGTATATCCAATCTGCTGGCGCTCAATCAGCCATTTTCCTCCGCTCTGCTCTTCTATTTTATAATTCTTGCAGGCCATTGCCTCTTTCACCGTTTTTTCCTGATACATTCCCGAAACGATCTCTTTTTCAAATGGATGATACAGTAATCGCCGGTTTGTATCCAAAAGGTAACAGTATGCCGATTTTTGACTCTTATAATGCAGCAATACCTCATCTATCGAATCCGTATAATACTCCAGAAGCAGTACTCCGGACTTCATATTGCCATTTTCCACATATTCTATGTAACGGCTGATTTCATAAACGTATCTTGCCTTGTCTGGTTGTACAAGTTTCTTCTCTCCGTAATGAATCGTCTCTATATTCTTTTGTGCATTTTGAAACCAGTCTTCCTGTTTTACCTCTGCTTTATTCCTGTCCGGTAATTTTTCCGAATGCCACAGACTGCTTCCATCTGCATCGTAAATTGCAGCGCTATAAAGCACCTCTGATTCCCGCACCATACGTTGTTCCATTTCTCTTTGAAACATTTCTGTTGCCGTATCATAGGTCCGGATATCCTGATAATAAATCGAGTTGATCAGTTCATTGATATTCTCTATCTCCGCTTCTAAATCCTGGGACAGCGCTTTTTTTCTGTTTTGATACTTTCTCAATAGTATCTCTTTGGAAATATCCCGAAAAATAATGCGAAAACAAAAACATACAGCTTATAATACAGACCGCAATGGAAACAGACATCACGAACGGGAACACAATACGGATACTTACTTTTTTATCCTTCATCCGCATCTCCCCCCTGTTTTCTGTATTTTACCGGAGACATTCCACAATTTTTCTTAAATACATAGCTGAAATAATTCGGCTCCGGATATCCCACCATATTTCCGATCACCTGACTCTTATAATCTGTCTGTAAAAGCAGTTTTTTCCGCCTCTTCCATCCGACGTCCGGTCAGATAGTTCACAAATGTTCCACCTGTTTCCTGTTTGAAGATTTTCGAAAAATACGATGAACTGACATGAAGCTCCCCACACACGGTCTCTACACTTAAGTCAGGATCCGGAAACCTCTCTTCTACGATCTTGCGCGCATGTTCCGCCAGGATGACATTATTATCAATCTGTTTTTTCTGAATCAGCGACCGGATCAGTTCACAGTAATTGACCAGCCAGTGATCCAGCTCTTCCCCTGTACTTAACGAGAGAATCTTCACTGCCATTTTCTTCGTTCCTGCAAATTCCATATCCGATGTGATCTGATATTTTTTTCGTAAAATCTAGAGAATGAAAATGAAATTTCCAGGATCAGAACCTGATATTCGTTTAACGAATACTGTCTCCTATGAAGCCATGCAAGCAGACTTTCCACCTGACTTTTTAACTCTTCTTCCGTATAATGTGTGATATTTTTCCCTATATTCTCTACTTTTGTATTCCAGTCTTCTTTGACATCCTGCACCGGCATGATGTCATTATAATACGTATAACTTTCTTCTACCGTTACCAGATTGTAATCCAGTGCCTCAAGTGCCTGTTCATACAATGACGGCATATCCTCAATTTTCTCCCTGCTGACACTGATTCCGCAGGAAATCCTGCTTTGGAAAATACGTTCGATCAAAACAACTGCTTCATCAATCGTCCTTGTGATTCTTCCGACATCATGTTTTTTATTACTGCCCAGAATGAATATCTCATTATCACTCATACCAAATTCGTATACACGTGTGATCTTTTCCAATGCCTCTTTTATGGTCTGCTTCACTGCCAGTTCGCTCAGTACATCCTTTTCATCCCCTCTGCCCACTTTCATGGCAACAACCGAATATACTGCATCTGTAAATTCCAGCTTCAGATTATCAATCTGACTTTGCAACTCATTTTTATTCATTTTTTCTGTTACCAGGCGAGTAAAAAACTGTTGCCGCAAAAGCGGAAGGCTCTCCATATAGGCATGTTCCAACCGGGCACGGTTCATTTTTTCATTGTATTCTTTATCGAGTTCTTCGTGCATCTTCATAAGAAGATTCTGCATCTCCTCATAGTTGATGGGTTTCATAATATATTCCGATACCCCATAACTGATTGCGAGTCTTGCATATTCAAAATCATCCCATCCGGAGAATAAGATTACTTTCGTGTTCATATAATCCTCATGGATATGCTTTGCCAGTTCCAGTCCATCCATAAATGGCATCTTAATATCACTGATCACCAGATCCGGATGCACCTCTTCCATCAGTTCCAATGCTTCTTTCCCATTCTGTGCCACTCCGGCCACACGAAATCCAAGTTTTTCCCATTCAATTCCTTTTTCATTCCATACAGGATCTGCTGTTCATCGTCTGCCAGAATAATACTAAATATCCTCACGGTTCCTCTCCATTTTCCAACCTATTTTTCATGTCTTTCTTCTGTTTCTTCTCAATCAATGTATTTATTTACTGTTGCTTTTGTAACCTGTTAAGTATTCTTAGATTATATAATGTACCTGCGTATACAGCAATAAGGCAAGCCGATTTTAATTTAAAATCCAGCTTGCCTTATGATTATGTATTTCGCCTTTTATGCTTCCTCTCCGGAGCCATTAATCTTAGCCACTACTTTTTTCATAAATTCATCGCTTAATTTATATTTGTTCTTATATACGATGTATGCCAGAATGACTCCGATTGTCGGTACGATACACATCAATACACGGATAGAATTCTGTGTTGACAGCGACTGTACTGCATTCGGTACATATCCGGTAAGTTCCAGTACAAATCCGATTGCCAGTGAAGTAAATGCTGCGGTCAGTTTTACGATCAGTGTCTGTAAAGAGAATACCACTCCTTCATTTCTCGTTCCAAGAACATACTCACCATAATCAACAACATCTGCAAGGAATACTGTCGCACATCCAAGTTCCAGACCGGTTCCTGTCTTAACGATCACACCTGCAACTGCTGTCAGCGCAATGTTATTCGGGCATGCAATACCAACGATCAGTAATAAGATCAACCCGATTGGCGGGAGTACACATGCCATCAGGAACGCTTTCTTTCTGGATAACACCTTTGTTACCTTCGGAAAGATCAGAAGTCCGACTACTTCTGCAACCGATGCACTGATCATAAATGCAGATAACATTCCCGCATTATTACATACATAACTGAAGTAATAAGTTGCAACTCCCATGATTGCCTGAATTGCCACGTTATATAAAAGAATCAGTAATACTGCCCATCTTAACTGATCATTCTTCTTAATGACAGTAAAGATGTCTTTGAATTTCATCTTGTCCTTTTCCTCAACATCATGCTGGATCTTCGGCAGATTGATCACACATACAGCCATTGTAAAAATAAATGTTGCTGCAATGATCAGTGCAAATCTGTGATATCCTGTGTAATCACCGCCAAGTCCTTTAATAATCTGCACACCGAAGCCTGCAATGATCAGTGACTGTCCGATACTTGCAAAAATTCTTGGCAATACCGATACTTTTTCACGTTCCTGTGGATCAGAAGTCAGATTCGGAATCACTGACCAGTATGGAATATCCATGATCGTATAAGTCATTCCCCATAAAATATATACAACCGTCGCAAAGACGCAAAGCTTCACACCTGTCAGATGAAAATCTGTAAATACAGTTACAAATACGAACGCATTGATCAGCGTTCCGATTACAAGCCACGGAACAAACTTTCCAAAACGGCTTCTCGTATTATCCACGATCATTCCCATGAACAGATCATTGAACGCATCCCAGATCTTCGCCACGAAGAACATCGTTCCAATAAACGCCGGTGCAACTTTAATGATATCTGTAAAATAGATCATCGAAAATGTTGCGATCATTCCATAAATCAAATCCTTACCCAATGCCCCAAATGCAAATGTATACTTTACTCTTCCGGGAATCTTTCCCTGGTATACTACACTGCTCTTACTGTTATTTTCCATTCCTCTTTACTCCTTCTTACATTTTTTCTGCACAGCTCTTTAGCATGAATAAATTTTAACATTTGGGAATGCATATGAACATTTGATATTCTATTCAAAAAATATGAATTTCTATTTGGTATCTACCGAACCTGCCACCGGCAACTTCTCTTGCATACTTTGATATCTACAGGACCTGCCACTGGCAGCTCCTTACGAATACATGGCAATAAAAACAGGGCAGCCTGCGAAAAGACTGCCCTGCATATAAATTGTATTTCCAACTTATTAAAAATTTCTATTTTTCATATCCGTTTGGATTCTGTGACTGCCATCTCCATGTATCGGCACACATCTCATCCAGCCCTTTTTCAGCCTTCCAGCCAAGCACTCTTGCTGCCTTGGCAGGATCTGCATAACACATCGCGATATCTCCGGCTCTTCTTGGTTTGATCTCATATGGAATCTCTTTTCCACATGCTTTGCCGAATGCTTTTACCATATCAAGCACGGAATATCCAACACCCGTTCCAAGATTGATCACATCAAGTCCCGGATTGCTGAAGATATAGTTAATTGCTTTTACGTGTCCTTTTGCAAGATCTACTACATGAATGTAGTCACGGACTCCAGTTCCGTCCGGTGTGTCATAGTCATCTCCGAATACGCCGAGTTTTTCAAGCTTTCCTACTGCCACCTGTGAAATATATGGCATCAGGTTGTTCGGGATTCCCTTCGGATCCTCTCCGATACGTCCACTTTCATGTGCTCCTACCGGGTTGAAATAGCGAAGAAGAATAACATTCATATCTGGATTGGCCTTCTGTACATCCGTCATGATCTGTTCCATCATGGATTTTGTCCATCCGTAAGGATTCGTGCACTGTCCTCGGGCACTCCTCTGTAATCGGCATCTCCTCCGGACTTCCGTATACAGTTGCAGATGAACTGAATACGATATTCTTAACACCTGTCTGTTTCATAACATCCATAAGTGTCAAGGTTCCTGTTATATTATTACGGTAATACTCTAATGGCTTCTGTACAGATTCTCCGACTGCCTTCAATGCTGCACAGTGGATCACCGCATCTACACCCTCTTTTTCCATCATTGCCTTCAATGCAGTTTCATCCATTACATCTCCTTCATAAAATGTAATGTGCTTTCCAGAAAGCTCTTCTACTCTCTTTAAAGATTCTTTTGATGAATTGCACAGATTGTCATATACAACAACTTCATATCCTTCATTCAAAAGTTCCAGTGCTGTGTGACTTCCGATATAACCGGCGCCTCCGGTGATTAATATTTTCTTTGTCATTACGATACCTCCTATTTTACCTTTACTGCATATATCATTATAAGAATCTGTAATTTTCCTGTACATACAAAAACTCTACAAAATATACACTTTTTTCTTCTTGACATATCGTATTTTAATTATATCTATTTTTCCTTTTCCAGAATCTTCTGCATCTTCCCTTTGATCCTCTGAAGTGCATTATCAATCGTCTTCGGACTCCGGTCCAGCAGCTTTGCGATCGTCTTATAATCCGTTCCCATCAGATGAAGATACAGGACTCTGCGTTCCAGTTCACTTAAATCTTTTTCCAGACGTTCTTCCAGTGACTTTGCGTGTTCCTGACTGACAAGTAGTTCTTCCGGATTCGTCTCATGTCCGGATTCCATCGTATCGATCAGAGAACCTTCGCCATCTTCTCTTTCATACAAAGAAATATAACTGTTAAGCGGGCTGTGTTTCTTTCTGTTCGAAGCTTCGATTGCCGAATAGAGCTGTCTCGTTACACACAGTCTTGCAAAACTGAAGAAAGAAGCTTCCTGATCCACATCGTAGTCCTGAACCGCTTTAAAGAGTCCAATCATTCCCTCCTGGATCAGGTCGTCTGTCTCTCCGCCGAGCAGATACATTGCATTGGCTTCTTTTCTGACCAGATTCTTATATTTTTCCATCAGATAATCGATGATTCCCGTTTCTCCCATCCGAAGTCTGCGTATCAGTTCTTCATCTGTTAAATTTTTTATACTCTGTCATACACTCCTCTGTCTCACAATCTCATATGCAAGCACGCCCGCTGCCACCGATGCATTCAGGGAATCGATGTCCCCTTTCATCGGGATTCTGGCGGTAAAATCGCAAGTGTCTTTGACCAGACGTCCCACGCCTTCGCCTTCATTACCGATCACCAGACCGATCGGCCCCTTCATATTGACATCATACATGACATCGCCGTCCATATCGGCACACACAAACCACAGGCCCTTCTTCTTCAGATCTTCCATCGTCTTTACCAGATTCGTTACTTTTGCAACCGGCGTATAATTCAGCGCACCTGCGGAAGTTCTTGCCACAGTTGCCGTCAGTCCGACTGCACGTCTCTTCGGAATGATCACGCCATGTGCACCTGCCTGATTTGCGGTACGGATGATCGCACCAAGATTGTGCGGATCTTCGATATTATCCAAAATGATCAGGAACGGATCTTCCCCTTTTTCTTCTGCAAGCTTTAACATATCTTCTACTTCTGCATACTCATATGCGGCAACACTTGCGATCACACCCTGGTGTTTTCCGGTCTCTGACAACTGGTTTAAGCGGTCCTTTTCCACGAAGTTCAGGATCGTGTCATGCTTTCTTGCCTCACGGATGATGGATCTGACTGCGCCGTCCTGACATCCGTCCAGTACATACAGCTTGTCTACCGGTTTTCCGGAACGAAATGCTTCCATGACGGCATTTCTTCCTTCTATGATATTTTCATTTTCTTTCTTATCATACGATTTTTTATCGTGCATCTTCTTATCATGTACATTCTTATCGTGACTCATATTCGACACTCCTTATTGTTCTTTGATACTGTCCAGACCTATTTTAACCAGTTCCAGCATTCTTTTCCACTCTTTTTTCAGATACAGATAACCAAGCAGAGCTTCAAATCCCGTCGCACGTCTGTAATCTGTAATCGACTGGTTCTTCGCCGGCGACACGCTCTTGGCATTGCGGCCTCTTTTATAGACAGCATGTTCTTCTTCTGTCAGGTGCTCCTGCATCGGACGCATCATTTTCGACTGTGCGGACGCCTGGACATAAGAGCTGGTCTTCTGGTGCAGCTTCTGTACTGACGGTTTCCTTCATTGATCACCAGGGATTTAATGATCAGATCATAAATGCAGTCTCCGATATATGCCAAAGTAAGAGGTGAATATTCTTTAATATCCACCTCTTTCATCTGGAAAATCTCCTGCATATAAGTGTCAAATCCCCACTCTACGCTCTTTTCCATTGTACTCCTTCTCTGGTATCCTTTAAGATGATACCCTTCTCTAACAGTTCATCACGGATTGCATCGGCTCTTGCAAAGTCTTTAGCCTTACGTGCTGCCTGACGCTCCTCGATCAGTTTCTCGATGTCTTCGTCCAGGATCTCTTCTTTCTTATCTACGATCAGTCCTAGAACTCCTGTTAACTTCACAAGCAAATCGAATAATTTCTGAAGATATTCTTTTGGAACTTTCTGCATCGGTTGTTGTATTGATATATTTTACAAGGTCAAAGATTGCTGCAACGGCATCTGCTGTATTGAAGTCATCGTCCATTGCCTTTTCAAATCCTGCAACAAACTCTTCTGTTTTTGCAAAGTTTTCTGCCTCTGCATCTGTGATTGCTTCTGCTTTTGCATTTTCCATAAGGAATTTCAGGTTGTCTGCTGCATTCACGATACGCTCCAGACCATTCTTGGATGCTTCCATCAGGTCTGCGCTGAAGTTCAGCGGGCTTCTGTAGTGTGCACTCAGCATGAAGAAACGCAGTACCTGCAGATCATACTGTTCGCTGATCTCACGTACCGTACGGAAATTGCCAAGCGACTTACTCATCTTCCTGTTGTCAATATTAAGGAATGCATTGTGCATCCAGTATTTTGCAAATTCCTTGCCATTTGCAGCCTCACTCTGCGCGATCTCATTTTCATGATGTGGGAATACAAGATCCTCGCCGCCGGCATGAATGTCGATCTGCTCGCCTAAGTATTTCTTAGACATCTCTGAGCACTCAATGTGCCATCCCGGACGTCCTTCGCTCCACGGAGACTCCCATGCAGGCTCTCCTTCTTTTTTCGGTTTCCAGAGCACGAAATCCAGTGGATCTTCTTTCTCATCTTCTCCGGATACCAGAAGGGAACGTTCACCCGAACGAAGATCATCCAGATTCTTGTGCGAAAGCTTACCGTAATCTTTGAACTTTCTTGTACTGTAATATACGGTACCATTCTTCTCATATGCAAATCCTTTATCAATCAACGTCTGGATCATATCTACCATACCGCAGATTTCTTCCGTCGCAAGCGGATTCTTGGTTGCCGGTTTGATATTCATACCGTCCATATCTTTTTTCACACTCTGCAATGTAACGTTTGGAAATCTCATCGGCTGTCACCCCTTCTTCGATGGCTTTTTTGGATGATCTTATCGTCTACGTCTGTAAAGTTGGATACATAATTCACATCATATCCTTTGTATTCAAAATATCTTCTGACCGTGTCGAATACGATCATTGGTCTGGCATTTCCAATATGGATAAAGTTATATACGGTAGGCCCGCATACATACATCTTTACCTTTCCTTCTTCCAAAGGTATAAATTCTTCTTTTTTCTTTGTCATTGTATTAAAAATCTTCATTTTTCGCGTTCTCCTCCTCTTTTTCTTCCGGTATCGGATTCTCTTTTAAATCATTGCATGCGTTTCTCCATCTCCTGGATCTGTCTGTGCATTCTTATGTTATCTGCCTGCAGTTCTCTGATATCATTTGAAATCGGATCCGGCAGATGCACCTGATCCATATCGAGTCTCGGTATCTTCTCATCATTCATCTTAACCACTCTGCCCGGCACACCTACAACTGTACAATTCGGCGGTACTTCTTCCAGTACTACCGATCCCGCTCCAATCTTGGAATTTTCTCCGATGGTAAATGAACCAAGAACCTTTGCTCCTGCACTCACCATAACGTTATCTCTCAGGGTCGGATGTCTCTTGCCTTGTTCTTTTCCGGTTCCTCCAAGTGTGACTCCTTGATACAAGGTAATATTATCTCCCAGTTCCGCAGTCTCTCCGATGATCACTCCGCTTCCGTGGTCGATAAATAATCCTTTTCCTATTGTTGCCCCCGGATGGATCTCGATTCCGGTCTTTCTTACTGCCCGTTGCGATACCCATCTGGCAAGAAAATAATGTTTCTTCAGATAGAGCTTATGTGCGATTCTGTAATGAAGAATTGCTTTGAAACTAGAATACAGGAATACTTCCATATTCGACTTGATCGCAGGATCCCGTTCCCGTATCACCTGAATTTCTTCATTGACATATGATATGATGCCCATCTATGATCTCTCCTTTTTATAAGTTTACCGCCTGTTCTGTATGCTTTGGTACAAAAAAAACTCCGTCTCCTGCTTTACACAAGAGACGAAGTATATCCGCGGTTCCACTCTTTTTAAAGAATACAGTTCTATTACCCGCATTCTTCTCTCAGTACACGTAACGTGTGTAATCCCGGATCCGGCTATGATGTTATCCTTCTTTCTCACCGGACCGACTCCCGGACGCACTTCACAAAAGCTGTAATCGGAAACTGCTTTCAGCCGGTGACAGTTTCTCTCTTTCGACACAACGCATCTGCTACTCTTTCCGTTCAAAGTCTTTCTCATATAGAATATATATTATGCGATATCATCTTTTTTGTCAACCAGTTTCCATCGGATCTCTGCTTTAAAAAGATCTGCTTCCGTCTCGATCCAGAACTTTCCTTTCTGAATTTCCACAAAGCTCTTAACAATTGCAAGTCCGAGTCCGGATCCTTCGGTATTTCTTGCCGAATCGCCTCTGACAAAACGCTCCGTAATCTCTTCCGGATTAAATGTAAGCTCGGTGGCCGATACATTCTTCATCCGGAATACCGCCTCACCCTCTTCCGCAGCAATCTTCACGTATACTCTTGTATGAGGCATTGCATATTTCACTGCATTTCCGATCAGATTCTCGAATATCCGGTATGTCTTCTGTCCATCCAGCGCCACGATCACTTTCTCCTCCGGAATATCCAGACGGAAATCCAGATTCGCTTCCGTAATCTTTTCTTCCATTTCTAATTTCACCTGATTTAAAAAGATTCACAATATCCATCTCGATAATATTCAGGTTCACCGAACGGCTGCTCGCTTTACTGATTTCAAACAAATCTTCAATCAATGCTTTTTAACCGGAGTGATTTTCTATCCAGTACATCAATGTATTCTTTCTGTCTTTCCGGATCATGTTCCATCTTCAGCAGATTCACATAGGTGATAATCGCAGTCAATGGAGTCTTCAGGTCATGCGAGACATTCG
>ENA-OQET01001208-OQET01001208.1-human-gut-metagenome-genome-assembly--contig:-NODE-1208-length-11853-cov-3.812724_pt1 | contig 11853 bp, 10 predicted proteins | sample MGYA00242800_ERZ504645 | MGnify/ENA primary metagenome ERZ504645 (study PRJEB26092, sample SAMD00036308) | human gut metagenome | host: Homo sapiens | study: EMG produced TPA metagenomics assembly of... | reverse complement strand
GGTGACGCTGTACAGAGCAGAATCCGGTGATCGCAGCCCTTCTTAAAGATGCCATTCGCCGTGCCAAGAAAAATATGGATCTGAAAGATATTGCCGGTCGTATGAAGGTGATCGAGGGAAACAGTGTAGAAGGTATGTCAAAGCTTCTTGATCCTGTAGACGTGATCTATCTGGATCCCATGTTTCCGGCAAGACAGAAATCCAGCCTGATCAACAAGAAACTTCAATTGATCCAGAAGCTGGAACCACCGTGTTCCGGGGAAAAGGATCTTTTTTGATGCAGCTATCAGAGCAAATCCGGATAAGATCATCGTCAAGCGTCCGCTGAAAAGTGAATGTCTTGCCGGCCGGGAGCCGTCTTATACATTGAAGGGGAAGGCAATACGATATGACTGCTATGTATTATAAAGTCAGACACTATCAATACAAAAATCGAATCGGAAATCTTAAGTCTGAAGCTGTAGGCGTGGTAAGCGGGGAAAAACATTTCCCCATATTTCCTGGAAATATGATTTTTTAAGCCACTGACGAAATCCAAACCATTTTCCACGCCACTGTATGCTTATGCAGAGGTGTTCTGGTCAACGATCATTAATGAATATTTTATGCCTGCGCCCAGGTATGAACTGGCCATCTGTGAAGGGTATGAGGCAGTAAATGAAAAATATCTTGACTACGGAACGGCAGTACCCATGGCCTATAAAGAAGGAGAATCCCTTTTGAATCTTCTGGAGTTTTTCAGGAAATATCCGGATGAAAAGGTAGATATAGATAATTATGTAAACTATTGCCAGATGTTTTATGATTACAGAGATATTTTTGAAGCTGATTTTTTGCAGGAGCATCAGGAAATGGCGGAACAGCTTGCCATGCAGGTACTGATCTCTGTCCTGAAGGGAGACCAGAATTATCATTATGAAAATGTAGCATTTCTCTGTGATAAAGATGGCGGGATCATAAGTCTTGCACCTATGATCGATCATGAATTTTCTACGTATTTTATGTTTCCGGACGATATTTCCCGTCATGTATACTGGCTGATGGAATTAAGCAAATCCATCCGCGGATGGGAAGTCCGGCCTGGGGAATATGATAATTTCAAAGATCCGGAAGAACGGAAACTAATGGAAAAAAGTGCCACCTGTATTCATAAAAATCTCCTTTATATAAAAGAACATTATCCGCAGACAACGGAAGAATTTCTGGATAAAGCAGAGAAACTGAAAACAGCATTGACGGAAGCTTCAGAGGATTTTCTGATCCGGGGAAATACGGAATATCCGGACTATGCGGATTCCAGTGCCTGGCTGATCGGAAAAGCCCGATACAAGGATAAAGATGAAGAGAAAGCCAGCGCTTATGAGGCGGAATTATACGGAAAGGGGAAAAAGCTTGATTTCCGGGACGTAAGTATCAGTGCAATAAATGAAATAAAAGCTGTGATCAGTCAGATGGAAGAAGTTTTGAGAAAGAGAGAATAAACAAATGGACAACAAAACAATATTAAAAAAACCTGGGTGGTGGCAGCGCTTGCCTGCGTCTGCTGTCTTCTCTGGGGGAGTGCGATCCCGCTGATCAAGACAGGATACCGTCTGATGCAGATGGATTCTGCAGATACGGCAAGTCAGATCGTTTTTGCAGGAGTGCGTTTTGCACTGGCAGGAATCCTTGTACTGATCTTTGCATCTTTGCGTGAGCGCAAGGTTCTGCTTCCGGATCGAACTGTTCTGAAATATGCGGTGCCGGTATGTATGGCTCAGACGGTATGTCAGTATTTCTTCTTTTATATAGGTGTGGCACATACCTCCGGTGTAAAAGGCGCTATTATCACAGGTCTTGGGAATTTTATTGCGATCCTGCTGTCCTGCCTTGTTTTTCACAAGGAAAAAATGACCGGGCGAAAGATGCTCGGCTGTGTCCTCGGTTTTGCCGGCGTGGTCGTGATCAATCTCATGGGAAATTCTCTGGATGCAGGTTTTAGGCTTACAGGAGAAGGATTTATTCTGATCGCGCAGTTTTCTTACGGAATGTCCACGGTGCTGATCAATATTTTTTCCAGAAAGGTATCTCCGGTGGTACTCAGCGGAACGCAGTTTACCATGGGCGGGATTATTCTGTTCCTGATCGGAAAAGGGATGGGAGGACATTTCGGAGTGGTAAATGCCGCCGGTATCGGGATTATCTTTTATCTGGCAATGGTGTCTGCGGTGGCCTATACACTGTGGTCAGTGCTGCTTGCCTGGAATGATGTATCCAGGGTAGCGATCTTTGGCTTTGTAAATCCTTTGTTCAGTGTGATACTGTCTGCACTGGTTCTGGGAGAGGTACGTCAGGCATTTAATATGGGAAGTCTCATCGCACTGTTTCTTGTCTGTGTGGGAATTTATGTGGTAAATCAAAAAAAATCTTCATAAGTGGTATTGCAGTTATTGTTCCAAGGCAATATTTTTTGAAGCGTGTTGCTGAGAACGGAGTGAACAGTAACGGTCGCAGAATGAACAGTAACGATGCCGGAGTTTTAAAAATTGATTTCAATACGGCATTGTGTTAAAATGGCTCCATAAAAAGTGTGAACATAAAAATCCATGCCGGAATAACTGCAGGATCCGGAAGCAGATCCGGCACCGGACAGTAAGGAGGAAAAATATGGAATTTCAGAAACTGATCGAAGAGAGAAGGACCATCCGTAAATACAGACCGGAGAGCAGGATCACAAAAGAAGATCTTCTTGCAGTGATCCGGGCCGCTCAGGAAGCACCCAGCTGGAAAAACTCCCAGACCGGAAGATATTATTGTGTAATGTCCGAAGAGATGGTGGAGAAGGTCAGCAGAGAATGTCTGCCGGAAATGAACCAGGCAAAAGCAGAGAATGCCTCCCTGATCGTTACAACCTTTGTACATAACCATGCCGGATTTCAGAAAGACGGAACACCGGATAATGAACTCGGAAACGGCTGGGGCTGCTATGATCTGGGACTTCAGAACGAGAATCTGATCCTGAAGGCAAAGGAGCTTGGATATGGAACCCTGATCATGGGACTTCGTGCTGGAGACAAGCTCCGTGAGATTCTTTCCATTCCGGAAACAGAAACGGTAGTGGCAGTGATCGCCATCGGAAAAGCAGCCGAAGAACCTGCAAGACCGAAACGTAAAGATGTGGAAGATATTGTGAGATTTTATTAAATAATAGAAGAAATGCCCGGTACATATCAAAATGTTCGGGCATTTTTTAATGGAAATTAAAGAGCAAAATGGTCTGAAAAGGATTGCCTGGAGGAGTGAATTCTGTTATCCTGTAAGAAAACAGCTGTGACAACATGGAAGGGTTTTGAAAAGCAGAGTTTGGGAGAAGCAAAAAAGCAATACAGTAAAAGCAAGGGAGGTTTTTAACCAATATGCAGATCATACATGAAAATGAATACGAAGAAACCATGAAAAATATCGTAACGCCATATCTTCTGTCTCACAGAAGGGAACTTTATGTACCGGGTGCGGATTATCCGTTTCGTAACGAAAGCAAACGGATTACAGGTAAGATCCATATGCTGCAGTATCTGTCTGATATTGATATGCCTAAAGGTGTGGTAGTCATCAGCCACGGATTCACAGAATCAGCAGTAAAATATGATGAAGTGGCCTATTATTTTCTTAAGGAAGGCTATCATGTATATATTCCGGAGCATTGCGGCCATGGCCGCAGCTATCGTCTTACCGCAGACCCGTCTCTGGTCCACATCGATACATGGAGAAGATATATCCGCGATTTTCTGAAAGCATGCCGCTACATAAAGAAAGCACATCCGGATCTGTCACTTAACTTGTATGCACATTCCATGGGTGGTGCCATCGGTGGTATTGCTGCGGCCTGGGAGCCGGACTGGTTTCACAAGGTGATCCTTTCTTCTCCGATGATCCGTCCTCTTACAGATAATGTTCCGTGGCCGGCAGCCACCGGCATAGCTCTGGAGAAATGCATTTTCGGAAAAGATGAGGAATATGTAGCTGGCCGAAAGCCTTACGATGGCAGCGGTTCTTTTGAGACAAGCTCCGCAACATCAAAACCAAGATACGAGCGATACAAAAATCTCCGTGCAGAACATAAGGAGCTCCAGACCTGGTCTCCATCCTACGGCTGGCTCTGGGCTTCTGCGGAAATGAGCTGGTATCTGCGTCTCTACGGATGGAAAAAATATACGGCACCAATGCTGCTCATCCAGGCCCAGACGGAAGATCTGGTGTCTGTCCGTGCCCTGAAAAATTTTGCCGGAAAGATCAATCGCCAGGGAAAAACAAGCTGTGATTATATCCATATGATCGGAACAAAGCATGAGATCTATGGAAGCAGAGGTAAGATTCTGGAGAAATACTGGGGATATATATTTACATTCCTGGACGATACGGAAAATGATATTGATCACAGATAAGTATTTTTACTACAGGTATATCACATATTTAACAACAGGATTGGCAGCTTTTATTCACTTTCTTTCTTTATCATAGTAAAATTATAAAGGTTTTCTCTTATACATTCGACAAAAAATGTGATATAATCTAACGAATCGTCTTTTTGTACAGACAAACGTACAATCCAAAAAGACAAAATTAAATAAGGGAAGGATTATAGAATGTTATCTGTTATTGAATCAGTGAATGCTGCCGTAAACAATTTTATCTGGGGCGTTCCTGCGATGATCTGTATTATTGGTGTAGGTCTTTATTTAAGTATCCGCACGAATTTTCTCCAGATTCGGAAATTTCCCTATGCCATCAGGGTCACTATCGGACGTATGCTTCGGAAAAGAGAAGCTTCCGATGGAAGTCTGACACCGTTTCAGGCTGTTTGTACGGCGTTAGCTGCTACCGTGGGAACGGGAAACATTGCAGGTGTGGCAGGTGCTATTGCCATCGGAGGACCGGGAGCCGTATTCTGGATGTGGATTTCCGCACTTCTTGGAATGTGTACAAAGTTTTCAGAAGTAACACTTGCGGTACATTTCCGCGAAACCAATGCCAATGGAGATCTGGTTGGAGGACCAATGTATTACATTAAGAATGGTCTAAAAAAACACTGGCACTGGCTGGCATATCTGTTTTCCGCTTTTGGTGTGCTTACTGTTTTCGGAACCGGAAATGCAACCCAGGTTAATACCATTACAACAGCCATTGATTCTGCACTGATCAATTACAATGTGATCGCTGCAGACAATACTTCTACGGTAAACCTTGTTATGGGGATCATCCTTGCGATTCTTGTGGCAATGATCCTGCTTGGCGGAATCAAAAGGATCGGCCAGGTTACAGAAAAGCTGGTACCGTTTATGGCATTGTTTTATATTATTCTTGCCGTCGGTGTAATTATCATCAACTGGAAAAATGTTCCGGGTGTTTCAGCGCTATCATCAGAGGGGCATTTAATCCGGCATCTGTGACAGGCGGCGTAGTAGGAAGCTTTTTCCTCAGTATGAAAAAAGGGTGTTTCCAGAGGTATTTTTTCCAATGAGGCAGGTCTTGGTACCGGTTCCATCGCACATGCCTGTGCAGACACCAGAAAACCTGTAAAACAGGGATTTTTCGGGATCTTTGAGGTATTCACGGACACGATCGTGATCTGTACGCTGACAGCGCTTGTCATCCTCTGCAGCGGGGTGCCGGTTGGTTATGGCGCAGCAGCAGGAGCGGAGCTTACCATCAGCGGTTTTACCAGTACATACGGAAACTGGGTTTCCATCTTTACAGCAGTTGCCATGTGCTGCTTCGCATTTTCCACTATCATTGGATGGGGACTTTACGGAGCCAGATGTGCGGAGTTCCTTTTTTAAGGAAAAAGCTATCAGACCTTTTATGGTACTGTACTCTCTGGTAGCGATCATCGGAGCAACTGTTGACCTTGGACTTCTCTGGAGTATCGCAGAGACCTTCAACGGTCTGATGGCGATCCCTAACCTGATCGCAGTATTCCTGCTTTCCGGTGTGGTTGTAAAGCTTGTGAAGGAGTACTTCGCCGGAGAAGGAAAGAACGCCTGAAGGAGTTTTTGAAAAAAAACTTGACTATCAAAACAAACAGAGTTAGAATTGGTTTAACTCATTAAAGAGTTAACACATAACAGAAGTAAATTCCATGAAGGGAATCAGTAAAGACAGAGGAACCGTCTTCAGAGAGCTGTGACTGGTGTGATGCAGCGTCGGAACTGCCTTGAATATCATCCCTGAGAAGGAAAGCCGAAAGTTTCAGACAAGTAAGTAGGTTTTCACGGGTGCTTCCCGTTACAGAAGTCGCGTATGCCGGTACGTTGCAGAATCGTGCTTGTTTCAATGGAGAAACAGGGTGGTTGCGGAATTTTATATCCGTCCCTGAAAGGGGACGGATTTTTTTTATCCAAAACATTTTAAACCACGCGGTAAGGATCTGAAACCGGAAAAATATACAAAAGGGGAAAGAGTATGAAAGTGTACAAAAAACTCATGAACGCACTTGCAGCAGTAGAAAAAATCGTACTGGTCATTTCCACACTGCTGATCCTTGTGCTGACTGTGGGAAATGTATTTTCCCGTAAGGTCATCCATCGCTCATGGTCTTTTACAGAAGAGCTTGTTGTAGCGGTGTTTGTTCTCATCACACTTTTGGCAGCAGCACTTGCCTGCCGTGAAAAAGGAGGACTGGTAAGTCTGACACTGGTTACGGACCGTCTTCCGAAAAAACTGGAAAAACCATCTGTGATCCTGATCACGGTCCTGAGCATTGTTTTTTTCCGCAATTTTATTTAAATATGGAATGGACAAAGTTCTTACACAGCTGGCAAACGGCAAGAGAACTTTCGTATTGAACTGGCCGGAGTGGATCTTCTGGTCCTTCGTGCCGATCGGAGCAGGCTGTATGATCCTTCATTTTATTGAGTACTGCCTCGACTTCTGCCTGAAAAAAGATGATGAAAAGGAGGACAAATAAATGATCAGTGCAATCTTATTTATCTCCTTCTTTGTTTTCCTGATTCTGGGACTTCCCATTGCGATCTGTTTAGGTCTGTCATCTGTATGTGCCATCCTTTATTCCGGTACATCTCTGACGATCGTAGCTACAAATATGTACTCCGGAATCAGTAAATTCCTGCTTCTTGCTATCCCGTTCTTTGTTCTGTCCGGAAACATTATGGCAAAAGCCGGTATTTCCAAACGACTGATCAACTTCGTAGATACCTGCGTAGGACATAAAAAGGGCGGCATCGCCATTGTATGTGTTATCGTAGCCTGCTTCTTCGGAGCGATCTCCGGTTCCGGTCCTGCAACGGTTGCGGCACTTGGAGCAGTTCTGATCCCGGCTATGGTTGAGCAGGGCGGTTTCTCCGCACCGTTTTCCACGGCATTGATGGCAACCTCCAGTTCCATCGCCATTGTCATACCGCCGAGTATCGCATTCGTTGTATACGCTTCTATCACAGGGGTATCTATTGCAGATATGTTTATGGCTGGTATCGTTCCGGGACTTCTGATGGGTGTTGCTCTTGTGATCATCGTTATGATCGAGGCAAAGAAACATAACATTCAGCCATCCCGTGAAAAAGCTTCCGCAAAAGAACGCTGGGATACATTTAAAGATGCATTCTGGGGATTCCTGATGCCGGTTATCATCCTCGGGGGAATTTACGGTGGTATCTTTACACCAACTGAGGCTGCAGCCGTATCTGTTGTTTACGGTCTGTTTGTTGGTATGGTGATCTACCGTGAGGTTAAGCTCAAAGATCTGTTTGACATTCTTGTGGATTCTGCAAAGACAACCGGTGGAATCATGCTGATCGTAGCGAGTGCTTCCCTGTTCTCTTTTGTATGTACCAAGTTTGGTATTGCAAATGCGGCATCTGAGCTTCTTGCCGGCATTGCACATAATCAGTTTACCTTCCTTCTGATCGTAAACATCATTTTCCTGATCGCAGGATGCTTCATTGATGCAAACTCTGCGATGTACATTTTTATACCGATCATGCTTCCGGTATGTAAGGCTCTGGGCTATGATGTGGTAGCATTCGGTGTTATGGCAACAGTTAACCTTGCGATCGGACAGGTAACACCTCCGGTAGGTGTAAATCTTTTCGTTGCCATTAGTATCAAGATCAAAAAAGGTCTGGAGGTTACTCTTCAGCAGATCTCCAGAGCAGTTATGCCGATGATCGCTGCATCCGTTGCAGTTCTTCTGATCATCACTTATATTCCGGCTGTTTCCACAGCTCTTCCGAAGGCTCTTGCAAAAGAGGGTTCCTATACAGGAGACCAGTCTTCTGACACAGAAAGCCAGAGTTCCAAGGATTCCGGAGACGGAAGTGATTCCTTTAATACCATCGCGGATTACAGTGATCTTGACTGGCCGGAGATGACATGGAACTTTGCATGCTCTACAACTGAAACAAGTACCTGGGCTGACGGAGGACGTAAGTTTGGTGAGCTTATGGAAAAAGCAACCGGCGGAAAAGTCAAGGTTAATATTTACGCAGCAGATCAGCTGACAAACGGAAATCAGTCCGAGGGAATCCAGGCACTGATGAACGGAGATCCGGTACAGATCTCTATGCATTCCAATCTGATCTATTCTGCATTTGACCCGAGATTCAATGTAGTATCCCTGCCGTTCATCTATGATTCCTACGATGACGCGGATGCAAAATTTGACGGTGAGGCCGGAGAAAAGCTGAAAGAGATCCTTGGTGAGTACGGACTTCATTGTATGGGAATCGCAGAGAACGGTTTCCGTGAGCTGACAAACAGCAAGCATGAAGTAAAAACAGTAGACGACATGAAGAACCTGAAGGTTCGTGTAGCAGGCTCCAACCTTCTGATGGAATGCTACAAGAGATGGGGTGCTGATGCCACAAACATGAACTGGTCTGAAACTTACACAGCACTTCAGCAGAATACGGTAGAGGGTGAGGAGAACCCGTTGCCTGCGATCGACGCAGCCAGTGTACAGGAGGTACAGCCATATTGCTCCATGTGGGATGCAATCTATGATTGTCTGTTCTTCTGTATCAACCAGGATATCTATGACAGCCTGACACCGGAACAGCAGCAGGTTGTTGATGAGGCAGGTCAGAAGGCTGTTGAGTATGAGCGTTATATCAACCGTTCCGGCGACGAGGAGATCATGAGCCGCTGGGAGAAGAGCAACGGTGTGACCTTTACAAAGAAAGAGGATATGGATATCGATTCCTTCAAGAAAGCAGTAGACGGAATCGACGACTGGTTTGTAAAGGAGCTTAAGAGTGCAGGCTATGACGATGCACAGGATCTTGTAGATCTGTTTACAGAGGATTCGGTAGATACCGTGGAGGATTACAGTGATCTGAACTGGCCTGAGACAACCTGGAACTTTGCATGCTCCACAACGGAGACAAGTACCTGGGCTGATGGAGGACGTAAGTTCGGTGAACTCATGGAAAAGGCTACCGGAGGAAAGGTCAAGGTTAACATTTACGCAGCGGATCAGCTGACAAACGGAAATCAGTCCGAGGGAATCCAGGCACTGATGAACGGAGACCCGGTACAGATCTCCATGCATTCCAATCTGATCTATTCTGCATTTGATCCACGCTTCAATGTGGTATCCCTGCCGTTCATCTATGATTCCTACGATGATGCAGATGCGAAGTTTGACGGAGAGGCCGGAGACAAGCTGAAGGAGATCCTTAACGGCTACGGACTTCACTGCATGGGTATTGCAGAGAACGGATTCCGTGAGTTGACAAACAGCAAGCATGAGGTAAAATCTGTAGATGATATGAAGAATCTGAAGGTTCGTGTAGCAGGCTCTAATCTTCTTATGGAGTGTTATAAGAGATGGGGGGCAGATGCTACAAATATGAACTGGTCCGAGACCTACACAGCACTTCAGCAGAATACGGTAGAGGGCGAGGAGAATCCGTTGCCCGCCATCGATGCAGCCAGTGTACAGGAGGTACAGCCATATTGCTCCATGTGGGATGCAATCTATGACTGCCTGTTCTTCTGCATCAACCAGGATATTTATGATGCGCTGACACCGGAGCAGCAGGCTGTTGTTGACGAGTGTGGTCAGAAAGCTGTTGAGTATGAGCGTTACATCAACCGTTCCAGTGATGATGAGATCAAAGCACGCTGGGCAGACAAAAACGGTGTGACCTTCACAGAGAAAAAGGATATGGATATCGATTCCTTTAAGAAAGCAGTAGACGGTGTAGATGACTGGTTTGTTCAGGAACTGAAAAAACAGGGCTATAATGATGGTCAGGATCTGGTAGATCTGTTTACAAAGTAATCTTCATATATGTTTATAAAAAGATAAAATAGCCGGAAAGAGGCAGTTCTGAGAGGATTTTTCAGGACCGCCTCTTTTCTTTGCGGAAAAAAGATTATATACTGATAGCAGTCCGGCATTTGTCGGGCAGGAGATTATTGAAATATGACCGGAACATAAGTAAAGCATATATTCGCATTTATTTTACTGTATGCTCCGGAGAGTTGATAAAGTAAAGGAAGAAATATGATAAAGATCGATCTGATAACCGGATTTCTCGGATCCGGAAAGACAACATTTATAAAAAAATATGCCTCCTATCTTCTGAAAAAAGGCATGAACATCGGGATCCTGGAAAATGATTTCGGGGCAGTGAATGTGGATATGATGCTGCTTCAGGATCTGATGGGAGAGAACTGTGAGCTGGAGATGGTTTCCGGGGGCTGTGATGCGGACTGTCACAGACGGCGATTTAAGACAAAGCTGATCGCCATGGGAATGTGCGGTTACGACCGTGTCATCGTAGAACCATCCGGAATCTTTGATGTGGATGAGTTCTTTGACGCCCTCCATGAGGAACCGTTGGATAAATGGTATGAGATCGGAAATGTGATCGCCATTGTGGATGCGAAGCTGGCAGAGGATCTTTCTGCGGAAGCGGATTATCTGCTGGCTTCCGAGGTGGCAGATGCAGGCTATGTATTACTGAGCAGGAGCCAGGAAGCCACGGTGGAAGAGATCAGCAGCACAAAAGAGCATCTCAACCGTGCACTTGGCCAGATCCAGTGCAGGCGCCGTCTGGACAGTGAGATTCTCACCGGAAACTGGGATGAGCTCACAGACACAGACCTGGAAAAGATCCTGAATTGTGGGTATGTGTCAGAAGCTTATGTGAAGGAATCTTATGCGGAAGGCGGCGGATTTGATTCTCTGATTTTTTATGAACGTTCATAAAAGCGAGGAGGAACTTCATGAAACTGCAGAAAGGATCCTGAATGATCCATCCTGCGGAGATGTTTTTCGCGTAAAAGGTTTTCTCAGAAAAGAAGATGGACAGTGGCTGGAGCTGAATGCTACCCACCATGAGATCTGCATCCGGTCAACGAAGCTGGGACAGGAGATCATGATCGTTATTGGGGAGAAACTGAATAAAGAGGTAATTGATGGATACTGGAAATAATACTGCAGGAAAAACAGCACCGGAGAGATATGTCTCAGAGAAGGCCTTTGAAGAGCTGCCAGATACCTTTCAGAAGCTAGCAGAGCTGCTTGGAGAAGATCAGTTTGAACTGGTGGCAGTGAATGATGAGAAAGATCCGCAGGATCAGAAAGCAGCTTCAGAGAGTGCTTTTTCGGAAGAGATGGCGGAAAAGCCCGATGACAATATATACAGAGTGGATTCTTATGTAAAAAACGGCGAAATCCGTCTTGTGTATCTTATGAATGATGCGGTAGAAAGCTTTCTTGTTTTTGGAAATGCCCGTATGACAGGTGTATACAAACCGGATTACGAGGGCGAGATCCTGGCAGATTTAAGCCGGCAGGGCAGAGAATACATCCTTGTGGTTCACCAGGATGATTCGGTGGTGACTTTG
>ENA-OQET01001207-OQET01001207.1-human-gut-metagenome-genome-assembly--contig:-NODE-1207-length-11855-cov-4.074096_pt1 | contig 11855 bp, 12 predicted proteins | sample MGYA00242800_ERZ504645 | MGnify/ENA primary metagenome ERZ504645 (study PRJEB26092, sample SAMD00036308) | human gut metagenome | host: Homo sapiens | study: EMG produced TPA metagenomics assembly of... | reverse complement strand
AATCCTGCCGGCAGTGTTAAGGACAGAGTGGCAAGAGCTATGGTTGAGGATGCTGAAAAAAGCGGTAAACTCAAAAAGGGTTCAACAATCATTGAACCGACATCAGGTAACACAGGCATCGGTCTTGCATCTGTAGCTACTGCAAAGGGCTACAAGACAATCCTCACAATGCCCGAAACAATGAGCGTTGAGAGAAGAAACCTCCTCAAGGCATACGGTGCTGAAATCGTTCTTACTGACGGTACAAAGGGTATGAGCGGTGCAATTGCAAAGGCTAAAGAGCTTGAAAAGGAAATTGACGGTGGCATTATCCTAGGTCAGTTTGAGAATCCTGCTAACCCTAAGGCTCATTTTGATACAACGGGTCCGGAAATCTGGGAGGATACGGACGGCAATGTTGATTTCTTCGTTGCAGGTGTCGGCACAGGCGGTACACTCAGCGGCGTAGGTAACTTCCTCAAGTCAAAGAAGGCTGATGTAAAGGTTGTTGCAGTTGAGCCGCAGACTTCTCCCGTACTTTCGGAAGGTCACGGCGGTCCTCATAAGATTCAGGGTATCGGCGCAGGCTTTGTTCCCGATACTCTCGATACAAAGGTATATGACGAAATTCTTCCGATTGCTAACGAAGCCGCTTTCTCAAATGCAAACGATATTGCAAAGACAGAAGGTATCCTCGTAGGTATCTCATCAGGCGCCGCTCTTGCAGCCGCAATTGAGCTTGCCAAGCGTGAAGAAAATGCAGGTAAGACAATCGTTGCATTGTTCCCCGACACAGGTGAGCGTTACCTTTCAACAGGTGTATTTAACAGCTAATAAGTAATTGGATTACTTCCCGATATTGATAAAGGACAGCCACACAGACTGTCCTTTGTCTTTTTTTATTGCAACCGTTAATTCGATATGGTACAATTATTTTGTAGGTGAGTTTATGAAAGTTAAAATTTGCGGAATTACATCCGCCGAAGACATTAAGATAGTAAATGCCTGCAAACCCGATTTTGCGGGATTTGTAATGTTCTTTCCAAAGAGTAAACGGAATATTTCTCCCGAAACCGCCAAGAGTCTGATTGAAACGCTTGATAAAAATGTTTTGTCGGTTGCAGTAACTGTTTCTCCGACTCTTGAACAGGTGAAAACTGCATATGATTGCGGTTTTGATTACATTCAGATTCACGGTGAGGTTGGAGAAGATGTGCTTTCAAATTCATATCTAAAGGTAATCCGTGCGTTTAATGTGAGCGACCTTGAAAAGTTTGACGAATACAGAATGAACCCGAACATTGTAGGCTATGTTTTTGACGCACACGAACCCGGCAGCGGAAAAACCTTTGACTGGACAATGCTTGAAAATCTGCCTCGTGATGATAAATTGTTTATGCTTGCAGGCGGTCTGAATCCCGAAACCGTGGCAAAAGCCGTAAAAGCCGTTAAGCCTGACGGAGTTGATGTAAGTTCGGGTGTTGAAAATTCAAACGGCAACGGTAAAGATTTTGAAAAAGTGAAGAAATTTATTATATCTGCTCGAAGTGAAAATTAATAAAACAGTAAAAAAATGTTGACAAACCGTGATTTTATGTTATAATAAATCTGTTATGTTGTGTACATAACAATCCTTGCGGTGAAAACCGCCATAATGTCCAGAAGGAGGTGCAATATTAATGGCAGTAACAGCTAATTACGAAACAGTAATGATCGTTTCAATGAAGAAGGGCGAAGAAGGTATCCAGGCCATCGTTGAAAAGTTCAAGGCTCTCATTGAGAAGCATGCCACTTTGAAGAATGTTGACGAATGGGGCAAGAGAAAGCTTGCTTACCTTATCAACAAAGAGAGCGAAGGCTATTATGTTCTTTTCGATTTTGAAAGTGAAGCTGAGTTCCCTGCAGAGCTCGACCGTATCTACAAGATCACAGAAGGCGTAATGCGTTCAATGATAATCAAGAAGGAAGTCGAATAATCAATTTGTAGGGGTTAACCCGAACACGAAAGGAAAAGTATGTTAAACAGAGTAATCTTAATGGGCAGAATTACAGCTGACCCTGAATTGAAAAACAACAAACACAGGCGTAAGCGTTACAAGCTTCAGCATTGCAGTTGATCGCAACTATGTAAAGCAGGGCGAGGAGCGTAAAGCCGACTTCTTTAACATTGTATGTTGGAGAAGTACAGCGGAATTTGTATGCCGTTACTTTGGAAAGGGGTCTCTCATTGCTGTTGAAGGACAGCTCCAGAGCCGTCAGTTCCAGGCTAAGGACGGTTCAAACCGTTATGTTGTTGAGGTTGTAGCAGACAATGTTTCGTTCACAGGCGAACGCCGTGACAACAATGCAGGCGGCTACAATCAGTCCTATGGCGGCAATCAGTCATACGGTGCTCCGTCTTACGGCGGAAACCAGGCTTATCATCAGGAACCTGCTCCGCAGGCACCTGCATCTTATCAGAGCGGTTCAAACTCTGATTTTCAGGATATGCCGTTGGACGATGATTTACCATTTTAACTTCAACTTAATTTAAATAATTCTCATTGAAAGGAGAACTTCATCATGGCAGACAGACCAATGAACCGTGGCAGAAAAGCTCGCAAGAAGGTTTGCGGCTTCTGTGTTGACAAGGTTGAGAATATCGATTACAAGGATATTGCTCGTCTTCGTCGTTATATGTCAGAAAGAGGAAAGATTCTTCCTCGCCGTGTAACAGGTACTTGCGCAAGACATCAGCGTGAGCTTACAGTTGCTATCAAGCGTGCTCGTCACCTTGCTTTGCTTCCTTACACAGCTGACTAATTTAATAACAGCTTTTAACACCGTACATTTTGTACGGTGTTTTTTTATGCAATAAAAGCAGGGTATTTTAGTACCCTGCTTTTTTGTTAAAATAAATCGCTGTGTGAACCTGTTCTTGTAAGAAATAATATCAGTTCATCTTCTAAATACTCATAAATTAACAGCCAGTCAGGCTCTAAGTGACATTCATGTTTGCCTTTGTAGTTTCCTATCAGCAAATGGTCACGATATTTGTCCGGAAGAATTTCGTCATTTGCGAGTATATCAATTACTTTCTTCAGAATGTTCAAATCTTTGTTTTGCTTTTTAATTTTTTTAAAATCTTTTTTGAATTGATTTGTGGGTTTGATTATATATTTCATTTATCCAAATCCTCAAATAATTCATCGGCACTGCTATAGCTCTTATAAAGTTCGGGGTGGTTTTTTCATCTCTTCAACTTCGGCAAAAGCGGCTTCGGTTTCTGCATTATATTTGCGAATAGTAAACGGAATACCGTTAAATTCAAGCGACTGCTGAATGAAAAGATTGATGGCGGTAGTCATATCAAGTCCTAAAGATGAAAACAGTTCCTGTGCTTTTAATTTTTTATCAGCATCAATTCTGATGTTTATATTTGTCATAGCCATAAAATCATCTCCTTGTTATTATGTTATCACAATGTAATAACAATGTCAACATTATCTTGTGCATATTTTTTGCTAGTTTTTTCTGTGATTAACCTATTGACAAATACCCCAATGGGGTATACAATCATAACTGTAAGATACCTATATGGGGTATCTTAAAAGGGATTTGAATAATATATCCCATTTTGAAATTATGAGGTTGATATTATGGAGAATAATAAGTGTGAACATTGTGCAAAACACAAGCACCGTACCGAAAAAGAATACAAGTCGCTTGTAAACCGACTTAATCGTATTGAAGGTCAGATACGGGGGATAAAGGGTATGCTTGAAAAAGACGCCTACTGTCCCGATATTCTGGTACAGGTTGCCGCCGCCAATGCAGCACTCAACGCTTTTAACAAGGAGTTGCTTGCTAATCATATCCGCACTTGTGTTGCAGATGACATAAGGGCAGGTAACGATGAAACAATTGACGAGCTTGTCGGTGTTTTGCAAAAGCTTATGAAGTAGGAGAAACTATGACTCAATACAATGTAACGGGTATGAGCTGTGCCGCCTGTGTTGCCCGTGTTGAAAAGGCGGTATCAAAGATTGACGGAGTAAATTCCTGTTCCGTCAGTCTGCTTACAAATTCAATGAATGTTGACGGTTCAGCCGATTCGTCTGCAATTATAAAAGCCGTGCAGAATGCCGGCTATGGTGCGTCTTTGAAAGGCAAAGAGAAAAAATCGCCCGATGCAGAGGATTCTCTCAAAGATACCGAAACACCCAAAATCAGAAAAAGACTTATCGCATCTCTCATTGTCCTTGCAGTGTTGATGTATTTTTCAATGGGACATATGATGTGGGGATGGCCTTTGCCGTCATTTTTTGACAACAACCATATTGCAATGGGACTTGTTCAGCTGATTTTGTCAGGGATAGTGATGGTGATTAATCAGAAATTCTTTGTCAGCGGATTCAAAGGGATTATCCGCCTTGCTCCCAATATGGACACGCTTGTTGCACTCGGTTCGGGAACGGCTTTTGTTTACAGCACAATTGCGTTGTTTATGATGACCGATGCACAGGTGAGAGGTGACTCGGCGGCGGCTATGTCGTATATGCACGAGTTCTATTTTGAATCTGCCGCAATGATTTTGGCACTCATCACAGTCGGTAAAATGCTTGAGGCTCACTCAAAGGGCAAAACTACCGATGCTCTCAAAAGCTTGATGAAACTTGCACCAAAGACTGCTACGATTGTAGTTGACGGTGTTGAAAAAACTGTTCCGATAGAGCAGGTGAAAAAAGGCGATATATTCGCAGTTCGTCCGGGTGAGAGTATTCCTGTTGACGGAGTTGTTATTGACGGTGAAAGTGCCGTCAATGAATCAGCGCTGACGGGTGAAAGCGTTCCTGTTGACAAGCTTGTCGGCGATACGGTTTCAGCCGCAACAATCAATCAGTCGGGATATATCCGCTGTGAGGCTACGAGAATCGGTGAGGATACAACGCTGTCACAGATTATTAAAATGGTAAGTGATGCGTCTGCCACCAAAGCGCCTATCGCAAAAATTGCCGACAAGGTTTCGGGTGTGTTTGTTCCTGCAGTTATCACAATTGCCGTGATTACTGCAATCGTGTGGTTGTTGCTCGGTCAAAGTGTAGGATTTTCGCTTGCAAGAGCCATTTCCGTTCTTGTAATCAGTTGTCCGTGTGCATTGGGACTTGCAACCCCTGTTGCGATTATGGTCGGCAACGGTGTCGGTGCAAAGAACGGAATCCTCTTTAAAACCGCAGTTTCGCTTGAAACGGCAGGCAGAATTGACACGGTTGTTCTTGACAAAACAGGCACGGTTACTAAGGGTGAACCTGCTGTGACCGATATTGTTACAGTCGAAAATATCTCGGAGACCGAGCTTTTGAAAACAGCCGTTGCTCTTGAAAAATCAAGCGAACATCCGCTTGCAAAGGCAATTGTAGTTTATGCAAATGACAGACATATTATCGGCGATGCCGTGACTGAGTTCAATGCCGTAACGGGTAACGGACTTACCGCAAAAATCGGCTCAGAAAGCGTTTACGGCGGCAATTACAGATATATTTCACGGTTTGCTGAAATTTCATCAGACGAAAAAGCAAAGGCTGAACAGCTTGCGGAAGAGGGCAAAACTCCGCTGTATTTCTGTAAAGGAAATAAGCTTCTCGGTATTATTGCTGTTGCAGACATAATAAAAGAGGACGGAAAACAGGCTGTTAATGAACTCAAAAATATGGGTGTGCGTGTTGTAATGCTTACGGGCGATAACGAAAAAACCGCAAAAGCCGTTGCGAAAAACGCAGACATTGATGAAGTTGTTGCTGGAGTTCTTCCTGACGGCAAGGAAAAGAATGTAAAAGAGCTGAAAAAATACGGCAAGGTTGCAATGGTCGGTGACGGCATTAACGATGCGCCTGCCCTCACAAGCGCAGACTTGGGTATTGCAATCGGAGCGGGAACTGATGTTGCAATTGATGCGGCAGATGTTGTACTCGTAAAGAGCCGACTTGCAGATGTTCCTGCAACAATCAGACTCGGCAGAGCAACACTCCGTAACATTCACGAAAATCTTTTCTGGGCATTTATTTACAATGTAATCGGTATTCCGCTTGCCATGGGTGCATTTATCAATCTTTTCGGCTGGCAGTTAAATCCGATGTTCGGTGCGGCGGCAATGAGCCTTTCAAGCTTTTGTGTTGTAACAAACGCATTAAGGCTTAATTTTGTTAAGGTTCACAGCTCAAAGCATGACAGGAAAATAAAACATAAAAATAAAAAGGAGAATAAAACCATGGAAAAAACAATGAAAATCGAAGGTATGATGTGTCCGCATTGCGAGGCAACAGTAAAGAAAACTCTTGAGGCAATTGACGGTGTTGAATCGGCAGAAGTAAGCCACGAAAAAGGCTTAGCCGTTCTTACAATGTCAAAAAATGTTGAAGATTCCGTTCTTAAAAAAGCAGTAGAGGACGCAGGATACAAAGTAAATTGAAAATTTAAAATGTAAAATAGAAAGTTAAGGTCGGGAAGAGAGTGTGTGAAATGCTCTGTTTCCCGACCTTTGTTTTATTGTATGTAAAATTGTGCAAAATAATGACAGCGTAATTATAATTGCTTGACTTTGTGATTTGTATGTGATATTATACATATACAGATATAAAGGAGTTGATTTTATGGCAACAACAAATCTGAATGTCAGAGTTGATGAAAATCTTAAAAAAACAGCTGACACATTGCTTAACGAACTTGGTTTGAATATGTCAACAGCAATCAATATCTATCTCAAACAAATTGTCAGGGAGAATGGCATACCGTTTGAAATCAAACTTGATAAGCCAAATGCAGAAACCTTGCAGGCTATGCAGGATGTCAGGGAGGGCAAAAATCTTCACGGCCCTTTTGGTTCTGTAAGCGAGCTTATGGAGGTCTTGAATGCTGACGATTAAGTATCATACCCTGTTTAAAAAGGATTTTAAAAGAATAAAAAACGTGGTTATGATATTTCAAGGCTTGAAAAGATAGTTGAATTGCTTGCGAATGAAGTACCGTTGCCCGAGCAATTCAAAGATCACAATCTTTCGGGTAATTATAACGGCTTTCGAGAATGTCACATTGCACCCGATTGGTTGCTCATTTATCAAGTAAACAACAACGAACTCGTTCTTGTTTTGTCAAGAACAGGTTCACATAGCGATTTATTCTGAACTTAATATTTTAAATTAAGGCACTTTGCAGAAATGCAGAGTGCTTTTTCTGTATAAAATGCAACAAAGATATTGTTCTACATAAGAAAAAACGGAGTACCAAAACCGATTACTCCGTAAATTCAATGTTAAATTACATTTTGTTTGCAAGGGCTCTTTCAAGCCAGATGTCTGCAATATCCATAGCAAGGAACAATCCTTTTTTCTCGCTTGACTTAACAAGCTGTTTTCTCGGTGAAAGATAAGGGTCTGTAGCCATTAGCTGAACTGTTACCTTATCGGCAATCTCAGTTCCGTTGACATCCTTTTTGCTTTTGATTTGCATTCTTATAACATACGGTTCTTCCATACTGCCGTAGTAAATCTCGTCATTGCAACGAACGAGCGGTCTGCCCTTGTAAGTCGAAAATTTCTTTTCGGTCTTTTTGGTATCTGCCACAAGGCATCATCCTTTCTTAAACATTAAGATACGATTTTACCAGTGCTTCAAGTAGGTCGTCACGGTCGATCTTGCTGATGATGTTGCGAGCGTTATTATATGTTGTAATATAGGTCGGATCCTCGCTTAAAATATATCCCACAATCTGATTAATAGGGTTATATCCTTTTTGGCGGAGGGCATCATAAACGATTGTAAGCCCTGCTTTTATCTGGTCATCTTTTTCCTCACCAAGAGAAAAAAATTCATTGTTTTATCCAACATACTGAAACACCTCCTATTCTGCTACTATACCATATTTCAAAGTAAATTTCAAGCACTTTTTAATAAATATGCCTAATTTATGTTATTTCAATGTCAAAAACATTGCTTCGTGTGATAAAACAGCAGTAATATTTTTTTAATTTTATCTTATGCTTGTCAGATTATGTCACAAAAAGGGGACAGAAAAACCGCCCCCATAATTTTTAGCCTCTGAGCTTTACTCCGTTTTCAGAAAGATTTGAAATTATCTTGTCCATAATCTTCTGAACCTCGGCTGATGAAAGTGTTCTTTCATTTGATGAGAACTCAAAGCGGATTGTTACGCTGTGAACTGTATCTGTGTCATATGTGTCAACAATCTTTGTGCTTTTGAGAATCTCTCCGCCTTCGTTTTTCCAACACTCTGCAAGGTGTGAGAAGAACATTCCCTGAGGAACTTCAACGCTGATGTCGTAGTCCATCGGCGGGAACTTTGACGGTTCGTCATAAACAATCGGAGCGGCCTCTGTGTTTGCATAAGCGTTCACATCAATTCTGCAAATACGATTGCGGCTTTTTTGTCAATCTTCTTGTTTACTGTCGGATGAACAATGCCGATTGTACCGATATTTCTGCCGTCAAGGCATACCGAATAGAGGTTTACGGGGTGTTCGTAGATGTGAGTCGGTTCAGCCTTTTCAAATGTGAGAGCCTTGTGCTTGATTTCATCTGTTACAACTGCGAGAATGTCACGGAGTTCAAAATAGATGTCCTTAACATTTCTTGTCTTGCTGTAAAGTGTGATTGCAAGCTTTTTGTTCTCAATGCAAAGACCGTTTTCATCAAGACCGTTTACAACTCTGCCGATTTCAAAAAATACCGAAATCGTTTGAGAATGAAAGGTTTGATTTAATCTGACAAAGCTGTGTGGGAACAATTGAATTTCTTAATGTTTCAATATTCGGGTTAGTTGCGTTTGCAAGCTTAACATTATCCTCAACAGGAATGTCAATTGCCTTGAGTTCATCGTTGTATGCCATACATATGAGTGAAGTTCGTGGAGATTGTATCTCTTAACGAGCATATCCTTGATTTGTTTTCCGTAGTTTAACAACGCTTGCTCTTACGGGATAGAGGGGAGAGCGTGTTGTGTGAATTTCAAAGTTGTCATAGCCGTAAATACGGGTGATTTCTTCAATGATGTCAGCCTTGATTGTAACATCCTTTGTTGCTCTCCAGCTTGGAACCGTTACGCTGAAGTTATCGTTGTTGAGCTCAACCTTAAAGCCGAGGCTTTCGAGTGTTGCAACAATTCTGTCGTTGCTGATTTCAATGCCTGTGTAGCGGTCAACAAAGTTTTTGTCAAAGTCAAGAACAACTGTGTCATACCTGAATGCGTACTCGTCTGTGAGCGAAGAAACAACCTTGATGTCGCTGTCATACTTTTTGAGAAGATATACAAATCTTGCAATTGCAGTAACAGTCATTTCAGGATCAAGACATTTTTCATATCTCATTGATGCGTCTGTTCTGTGGGCAAGTCTTACTGTTGACTTTCTTACGGAAACTGCGTTGAATGTTGCAGATTCAAGTGTGAGAGTGGTTGTATCGTCAACAATTTCCGAATCAAGACCGCCCATGATGCCGGCAATTGCTACAGGAGTGTCACCGTTGCAAATCATAAGTGTGTTTTCGTCAATGTTTCTTTCAACACCGTCAAGTGTTTTGAAAGTGAAAGGCTTGTCAAAACGCTTGATTCTGATTTTTTCAACCTTTCTTGAATCGAAAGCGTGCATCGGCTGTCCCATTTCAAGCATAAGGTAGTTTGTAAGGTCAGCAAGATAGTTTATTGCTCTCATACCGCAGTAGAAAAGACGGATTCTCATATTTACGGGGCTTACATTGCGGTTGATGTTCTCAATCTGTAAGCAGCTGTATCTCTGACAGAGAGTGTCCTCAATCTTCATATCAATCTTTTTAAGACCGTCATATGCCTTTAAATTGTCAAGGTCAAGAGGTTTAAGCTCTCTGCCTGCAAGTGCGGCAAATTCTCTTGCGATTCCGTAGTGTCCCCAAAGGTCGGGACGGTTTGTAAGTGACTTGTTGTCAACCTCAAAAACAATATCGTCAATTTCGTAAATGTCTTTAAGGTCTGTGCCGTTCTTTACATCATCTGTAATTTCCATGATGCCGGAGTTGTCATCGCTGATACCGATTTCAGCCTCACTGCAGCACATACCGTTTGATGTAAAGCCGGCAAGAGCTCGTGGTGTAATCGTGATTTCGCCGATTTTAGCGCCAACCTTTGCAAAAGCGGTTTTAAGACCGACTTTTACATTCGGAGCACCGCAGACAACATCAATAAGTTCATCTTCGCCTGCATCAATTTTGAGGAGATGAAGTTTCTTTGAATCGGGATGATTTTCAACCGACTTAATTTCACCTACAACAATACCGCTGATTTCACTGCCCTTGCGGAGAATATCGTTTTCAACCTCGGCTGTGGAAAGAGAAAATTTGCGGATAAGTTCAATTTTATCAAGACCGCTCAAATCAACAAAGTCCTGAATCCAGTTCATAGATAAAAACATTTTGTATCTCCTCTCTTATTCGTCATCAGTAAACTGTGAAAGTGCTTTAAGACTGCCGCTGTTAAGGTCACGGATATCCTTGATTCCGTACTTCATCATTGCAAGTCTTGTAAGACCGAGACCAAACGCAAAGCCTGTGTATTTTTCGGGATCAATTCCGCCCTCACGCAGAACATTGGGATGAATCATACCGCAGGGGCATAGCTCAAGCCAACCGCTGTGCTTACATGACGGACAACCCTCGCCGCCGCAGATAAGACAGCTGATGTCGAGTTCAAAACCCGGTTCAACGAACGGGAAAAAGCCGGGGCGAAGTCTAACCTTGATATCCTTTTTGAATACCTCGGAAAGCATTGTTTTCATAAAGTAGATAAGGTTTGAAATTGAAATGTCCTTGTCAACCATAACGCCTTCCATCTGGAAAAATGTGTTTTCGTGACAAGCGTCCGTAGCCTCGTTTCTGAAGCATCTGCCGGGAAAGATGGCTTTTATAGGTGTGCCGTTTTCAACAAGTCCCTTGCCGTACTTTTTAAGAATTGCGTTCTGTGCGGCTGATGTATGTGACTTTAAAAGCTGACCGTTGTCAAGGTAGTAAGTGTCCTGCATATCTCTTGCGGGGTGGTGCTTCGGAATGTTAAGAGCCTCAAAGCATTCGTAGTCGGTTACGATTTCGGAGTAGTCCTCAATGTTAAATCCCATTGATGAGAAAATCTTTTCGCATTCTCTCTGAACAAGGGTGATTGGGTGATAAGAACCCCTTGCAAGCGCAACAGGCGATGTAATGTCAAACTGCGGCATCAAGGCGATTTCACGCTGAATTTCCTTTTCTTTAAGTTCCGCAAGTCTTTCTTCAATAAGCTGTGCGGCCTGTGCCTTGAGCTTGTTTACCTCAGCACCGAAAGTTTTTCTTTCCTCGTTGGGAAGGTCTTTCATACCCTTTAAAAGAGCCGTGATACTGCCCTTTTTGCCAAGATAAGAAACTCTGATTTTATCAAGGTCGGTCAAATCTTGTGTTTCGCCGAGTCTTGACTTGATTTCGTCTTTTAAACTTAATAATTTCTCGTTCATAAATTACCTCCGTAAAAATAATAAAGCCCTGCGTAAAACCAATTACGCAGGGACGAAATAATCCGTGGTACCACCCTGATTTTTGCATCAAAGCAAACACTCCCGAAAGCAGACACTTTCACAACCTGTAACGGAGTCAGCCGTTGAGATCTACTGAAAATTTCAACCTCACCACTCGGAAGGGAACTTCACACCTGCAACACCGTTGTATGCTTTCAGCCTCGGCACACATTCTCTTTGACGGTATCACGCAAACGCTACTTTCTTCGTCATCATGTTATCTTTTCTTATGATAACACCAAAACAATTTTTTTTGCAAGAGTTTTTTGTATCTTTTGTTGAAAAAATACAACAGCCTGTGATATCATATGAAAT
>ENA-OQET01001205-OQET01001205.1-human-gut-metagenome-genome-assembly--contig:-NODE-1205-length-11878-cov-2.087993_pt1 | contig 11878 bp, 15 predicted proteins | sample MGYA00242800_ERZ504645 | MGnify/ENA primary metagenome ERZ504645 (study PRJEB26092, sample SAMD00036308) | human gut metagenome | host: Homo sapiens | study: EMG produced TPA metagenomics assembly of... | reverse complement strand
GCTTTCCAAGAAGCATACCTACGCAGTACGCGCAAGTGTCGCATCCCCAGGAGCTCAAAAAGATAAGCCATACTGCAACAGCTCCGTCATCCAGCATTCTTGTCTGGTATACATAAGACAGCATCACTGCAACATAAAATACACCAAAGAATACCGTCATCACCTGCTCTGCTTTAAATACCGGAAATGAAAATACATATACCGCCATCAGTACGACCAGAAATACAATCGTAAGAAATGTCACATACTGCATCTGTCCGGTATATAAGATTCCGTAATATACAACGGCTGCCAGATAACCGGTAAAACCTAATATCTTGCTCTGCACATCCACAACTTTATAAAGTTCCGACAATCCGATCAGACTGATCAGTGCCAGAAAACCGAACAACAATCCGCCACCGGTTCCAACTGTTGCTATTAAGATAATGACCAGAACAATCCCACTTAATAATCTTGTCTTAAACATTCTGTTCTTCTTCCTCCTTCACACCGCCGTAACGTCTGTCGCGGTGATTATACTGTTCAATCGCCTTTTCCAGTTCTTCTTTACTGAAATCCGGCCATGGAACATCTGTAAAATAAAACTCTGTATATGCCAGCTGCCATAACAGATAGTTGGAAAGTCTGAGTTCCCCGCTTGTGCGGATCATCAGATCAGGATCCGGAATTCCCTTTGTATCCAGATATTGTTCAAATGTCTGTTCTTCAATCTCTTCCGGATTCACTTTTCCATCTATACAATCCTTTGCAAGCTTCCGGATTGCACGGACCATCTCATCACGGCTTCCATAATTGATCGCAATCTGGAAATTCAGACCGCTATTATTCTTCGTTGCCTCTTCCAGTTCCAGAATTCTCTTCTGAATATCTTCATCCAGTCTGGTGATATCTCCAATCACACGAACCTTCATATCATTCTTTGCTGCTGTCTTCAGACATGTCTTCATATAATTACGTAAAAGCTTCATCAATGCATTGACTTCATCATCCGGACGGTTCCAGTTTTCTGTAGAAAATGCATAGACAGTCAAGTACTTAATCCCCATTCTCCATGCTTCCTCACAGATACGCTCTACATTCTTACTGCCCTGTGCGTGACCATAATTCCGGGGCATTCCCTTTGCCTTAGCCCAACGGCCATTTCCATCCAATATGATTGCAACATGCTTTGGTACATTCATATGATTATTTCCTCCTACTAACACATTCGAACTTATGTAATCAAAAAACTTTTTAGTGCTCTTCAGTCATACAAGAACAGAGGGGACAGTTCCAGATTCTCTGGATCTTATCCCCTTCTTATTCTATGCCTTTTTATCTGTTGCAGATCTTATACTGTCATAACCTCTTTTGATTTTGATTCTACAGCTTTATCCACTTCTTTTACATATTTATCTGTCAGTTTCTGCAGATCATCTTCCATGTCCTTGATCTCATCTTCTGAGACATCTGTTCCTTTTAATTTCTTAGCTGCATCAATTCCGTCACGACGGATGTTACGGATTGCAACTTTTGCAGCTTCCCCTTTTTTCTTAACATCTTTAACCAGTTCTTTTCTACGATCCTCTGTAAGTTCCGGGAAGAGAAGACGTACAGTTGTTCCGTCATTGGTAGGATTGATTCCGAGATCAGAAGTCATAATTGCTTTCTCGATCTCTCTTACCATGCTTTTCTCCCATGGCTGGATCTGGATCATACGTGCTTCCGGTACAGATACGTTAGCCACCTGCTGGATTGGTGTCGGTGTTCCATAATAGTCTACTACAATTTTATTTAACACATTTGGATTCGCACGTCCTGCACGGATTGCTGAAAGTTCTCCGTCCAGATTTCCAATTGTTTTTTTCATTCTTTTCCTCAAATGTTTTTAATCTTTCTATTCATAGCGTGATCTCCTTTTATCGCAATAATCCATAATAATACTTATACTGTTACTTTTGTTCCTGTAAATGTTCCCTTCATCGTCTCAACAATGCTGTTCTCTTCATTCAGTCCGAATACCAGCATCGGCATCTTATTCTCCAGACACATAATAGATGCTGTCAGGTCTACAGCCATCAGCTTCTTATCAATAATTTCCTGAATAGAAATCTCGTCATATTTCTTTGCTTCCGGATTAACCTTCGGATCGCTGTCATAAATCCCGTCAATTGCTTTTGCAAGAAGCATAGCATCCGCTTCAATCTCAATTGCTCTTAAAACCGCACCAGTATCTGTCGAGAAATATGGATGTCCTGTTCCGCCTGCGAAGAACACAACTTTTCCTTCATTCAGTGCTTCTACTGCCGCATCTTTAGAAAACAATGTAGTAAATGCGCCACACACAAATGGTGTAAATACTTCTGTCTTCATTCCTGCATAACGGAAAATATCAGATACATAAATACAGTTCATAACTGTTGCCAGCATCCCGATCTGGTCTGCTTTAACACGGTCTATCGTCTCGCTGGTTCTTCCTCTCCAGAAGTTACCACCACCTGTTACAATCGCAACCTGTACCCATCATCTACAAGCTGCTTTACCTGTTTTGCAACACCCATACAGGTAGCTTCATCAAATCCTGTCTTTTTATCGCCTGCGAGAGCTTCCCCGCTGAGTTTTAACAATACTCTTTTCATAAGTTCTTACTCCTTACTATAAGTTCTCTTTATGCATTCACATACTTATCATAAAGTATAGCATAGGAATAAAAAAAGGGAATATGAAACCCTCACATTCCCTTAAAAAATCCTTTGAATTTTAGCTGTTAATTACGGAAAACGACTTCCCCTGTCTTCTCATCCATACTTTCTACGATTGCCAGCGACTCCAGATGAATTCCTTTGGAGCGGATGATATCTCCACCAACCTGAAATCCTTTCTCGATCACAACACCAGCTCCGACCAGCTCGGCTCCTGACTTTTTAACCAGTTCTGCCAGTCCCTCCAGTGCTTTCCCGTTAGCAAGGAAATCATCAATCAGAAGAACCTTATCTCCTTTTCCAAGAAATTCTCTGGAAACGATAATATCATAAACTCTTCCGTGTGTGAATGATTCTACCTTTGTTGTATATACATCCCCTGCAATATTCTTTGTCTGTGTCTTCTTTGCAAATACAACCGGTACATCAAATACTTCAGCCGCAACACATGCGATTCCGATCCCAGAAGCTTCGATCGTAAGAATCTTCGTAATCTCCTCACCTTCAAATCTTCTCTTGAATTCCTTCCCGATTTCCTGAAATAGCTTTACATCCATCTGATGATTGAGAAAGCTGTCCACCTTTAAGACATTGCCTTCTTTTATCTTTCCATCCTTGCGGATTCTGTCTTTTAATAACTGCATCTTAGCGGCCTCCACATATTTTTCTAAACGTTACCCCATATTGTAATGACTTTTCGTTCTGATTGCAAGTCATTTATACATATATTTTTTAATATATGATCTATTTTATATCTTCCTTCTCAAAAACTCCCATTGCGATCTGCTCACTGGTAATCGGAAGTTCCTTAAACCAGATTCCTGTCGCATTGGCAATTGCATGTGCAAGTGCCGGTGCAGGAGTATTAATTACGATCTCTCCAATGGATTTTGCTCCGAACGGTCCCGTCGGCTCAAAACTGCTTTCAAATTCCACCTGGATGTTTCCCATATCTCTTCTGGACGGGATCTTGTACTGCATGAAAGAATTATTCAACATGGTTCCTTTGTCATTGTACTGGACGTTCTCATAAAGCGTCATGCCAATTCCCTGTACCAGACCACCTTCGGTCTGTACTCTTGCAAGATTTGGATTCACTACTGTTCCGCAGTCCACAACCGCTTTATAATCCAATATCTCCACATGACCGGTCTCTTTGTCCAGTTCAAATCTCCACAGCTCCTGCCATGAATGGCGGCGGTGATGTCGGTGAACTGTTACTTTCTGTTGCTTCCAGTGCACAGCCATTTCCACACATTGATTTCGTACCAATATCTATCAGTGATACAGACTTCCGTGCTTTTGGCCATTCTACACGGTCGCTTGCAAATTCCAGTTCTTCCACCGGTGCATCCAGCATACCGGATGCAATCTCAAGAATTCTGGCGATCAGTTTCTGGCAGGCTTTTTCTACCGCTTTTCCTGTTACATATGTCGTACTTGACGCATAAGATCCCGAATCGTATGGAGACGAATCCGTATCTGCTCCGAGGACTTCTATATTTTCCACCGGACAATCCAGGCATTCTGCCGCCATCTGTGCAAGGATCGTATCACATCCGGTACCCATATCTGCCGCTGCGATCATCAGAGTATAGAATCCATCATCATTCATCTTAATGGTTGCAGATCCCACATCGACACCGGAGATTCCGGAACCCTGCATAGCCATTGCGATTCCCACACTTCTGACTTTGCCGTTTCCCATATCTTTGTATGGATATTTATCTTTCCATCCGATCAGCTCCGCAGTCCGTTCAAGGCAACGGTCAAGTGCACAGCTCTTCGCCTTCTCACCGTAATATGCAGGCATAACGTCGCCTTCTCTTACCATGTTCTTAAGACGGATCTCCACAGGATCCATATGAAGTCTCTGCGCCATCTCATTTACCGCAGATTCCACCGCAAAGATTCCCTGTGTTGCTCCATATCCACGATATGCTCCTGCTGCCATGTGATTTGTATAGACAACATCATATGCAAAACGGTGTGCTTCTGCAGAACTATATAAAGGAATGGATTTGTGTCCCGATAATCCGACTGTTGTCGGACCGTGATCTCCATATGCCCCTGTATTTGACAGTGTATACACATCCAATCGCACGGATTTTTCCTTCTCTGGATGCACCAAGACGTACATGAACTTCCATCTCATGTCTTGGAGACGATGCAATCTGTGATTCTTCTCTCGTAAAGATCATCTTCGATGCTTTCCCGGTCTTCCACGTAACAAATGCTGGGAATAATTCAGCCACAACCGACTGTTTTGCACCAAATCCTCCTCCGATCCTTGGCTTACTGACACGGATCCTGGATTTCGGAATTCCAAGTGCATTGGAAATGATTCGTCTTACATGATATACGATCTGCGTGGAACTTAAAATATTCAGTCTTCCGTAAGCATCCATAAAGCAAGTGGTACGGAATGTCTCCATCATGGCCTGCTGTGCAGCCCTGACGTGATAAGTTCCTTCTACGACCTCATCACAATCTGCCAGCACTGCATCCACATCTCCGTCTTCCGTAGAATCGCTTGCACAGAGATTTCTCTTATTATCGGCGCCTACCTTGCAGAGTGCTTTCCAGTTATCTTCCGGATGTACCAGAACATCACCATCTTTTTGCCATATGAAAATCCAGAACTGCCGGAAGCACTTTCGTATTTCCACCTTCAGCATCTTTTAACGCTTTTATCCACACATGCCTCATTCTCACCTGCAACGATTGCCACCGGATCTCCCACATATCTGACATGCCGGTCCAGGATCAGCCGGTCATATGGGCTGAACTCCGGGTAGGTCTGTCCTGCTGTTGTAAATCTTTCCTGCGGCACATCTTCCCATGTGTAAACGTCTTCAATTCCCGGCACCCTTTTGCCACATCTGTCTTTACTGATTTTACGATCGCATTAGCATGCGGGCTTCGGAGTACCTTTACGATCAGGCAGTCCTTTGGAGCAAGATCATCCATGAATACCGGTTTTCCTGTCACCAGTGCCATTGCATCTTTTTTTCTTATCGGTTGTCCGACTGCTTTCATGATCTTTCTCCTTTCTTTCTGTATTCGATAAATGCTTCCATTGCACGAAGCTGTCCTTCATATCCGGAACATCTGCAAAGATTTCCCGCAAGATATGCCTTGATCTCTTCTCTTGTCGGCTCCGGATTCTCGCGGAACATGGCAATTGCATTCATGATCATTCCCGGATTGCAGAAACCGCACTGTTCGGCACCCTGATCTGCAACAAATGCACCGAATTCTTTTGCTTCTTCCTGAAGTCCTTCTAACGTATCTACCTTGCATCCGTCGACTCTGGCTGTCAGCATCGAACAGGATAATACCGGTTTATCATCTACAAACACTGTACACAGGCCGCAGTTCGACGTCTCACATCCACGTTTTACACTATAGCATCCATGATCTCTGACAAAATCGATCAGAAGCTGATCGCTGGATATTTCCGCTTCTCTCATTGTCCCATTTAAAAGAATCTTTACTTTCATATCCTACTGATCTCCTCCTTTTGTATTCAGTGCTTCCAATGTCCTGCGGATCAGAACATATGCCAGACGGCTTCTGTATTCTTTGCCGGCGCGCATATTACTGTCCATCTTCACCTGTGAAGCAATGCATTCTGCCTCTTTCTTCATCTCTTCTTCAGTACAGACACCGCTCCATACTTTTTCTCTGACTGCTTCTGTCAGTTCCAGTCGGACCGCCTTCTGCGGTCTTGCACCGATACATACGCATCCATTTTCAGCATTTACTGAAACCGCACATGTCAATACCGGAAAATCTGTCTTGGAATTTCTATGTGCCAGATAGATCATATTTCTCTGATCCTTTTTTACAATGACTCTGACTAAAATGTCATTGTCTCTTTTCATCTGCGCAAATTCCTGTAATGGAACAATCCCTCCTTTATACAGTTCTACGTAACTGTCCATTGCAAGAAACACCGTCAATACATCCGAAAATCCATAGCGTCCGAATATACTTCCACCAATCGTTGCAAGGTTCCGGAACTGTACGCCGACAATATCACTGACCGCATCTTTTACTGCGCCTTCACACCACTGGTTCAATCTTTCATGACATTCCAGTTCACGGAGTGTCGTCATACATCCGATCCGAAAATTCTTCTTCTGTCTCTTCGATCTGATTCAGACCAAGTCCGGACAGATCAATCGCTTTCTGTACATTCCGGTTCGACATCTTAAGCCACAACATGCCGCCCAGAATGCAGTTCGTCCTCTTCTGGTTCAGTTCATATGCCTGTTCCAGACTTTCTGCCTTCACATATTCCTTGATTTTTAACATACGCCTTTATCCTTATCTCTCTCTTTACTTAGCTTTATCCAGTTTCATCTATTCTTACTTTTATCAGTCTCACCTTTTTATCTATTCGTCTTTATTCCAGTGTGATCGCACCGGGAAAACAGACTCTGACGCAGGCAGGTTCCCGCCCTTCCCTGATTCTTTCAATACACCCGTCACACTTTTCCATTTTTCCGTCCTTGTCAAAATGGATCACGTCTTTCGGGCAGACCTTTTCACAGGCATGACATCCAATACATTTTCCTTTGTCTGTCAGTACAAATCCAGTCTTCGGATCTTTGTAAATTGCCTGCACCGGACAGGCTTTGATACAGATACCGCAGTGAGCACAGCCCGGACAGATATTCTTTTCAAACTGATTTTTCACTACCTTTTTGACCGTCCGATAGCTCTTTGCATCTACATCTTCCACATCATGGTGTGCATCCAGGCAGGCTATATGACAGGCATAACAGCCGACACATTTATCCGGATCAAATTTTAATCGGTAACTCATGCCTTCACCTCGCCTTTTTCTTTCTCGATTTTACAGAAATAACTTTTATATCCCGGGAATCCTGAAATTGGATCCAGATAATTTCTGTCTATCAGATCATTTGCCTCACCCTTTGCATTGCCATGATAGACGTGTACAATTCCCGGCTGGCTGTTCAGGTAAACCGCCGCAATTCCGCAGATACTTCCCACCGGGGAAGATACCCTCACCATGTCACCATCTGCAATACCATACTTTTTCGCATCTTCCGGATGGATTTCTACCAGTGTTGCCTTTTCAAGTCCTGCAAGCCACGGTACCCGGTATGTTCTTGCATGGAAAAGCTGTGGTTTTCTGGAACCGGTATTCAGAATCAGTGGATATGCTTCCCTGTCCATGCCTGACACCTCACGAAAATCTCTGTATTCCGGAAGTCCGGAATATCCATGGCTGTCTTTGTAACGTTCGAGTATCTGTGATACAAATTCCACCTTACCGGATGGTGTATGAAAGCCTTCTTTTTCATATCTCTTAAATGCCGGCGGAATGATCACACGTCCTTTTACCCCTTCCGGATGCGCCCGCAATTCCTCCAGTGTGACACCGGATGGCTCCAGAATATATTCCATATATTTCTCATAGCCATGTTCCAATGCTTCATCATGTAACTGCATGGCACGAAGCATGCCGATCATGATCTCAATATCATTCTTCGCCTCTCCGACCGGTTCGATTGCTTTTTCTGACAGGAAGAACATTCCTCCCCGTCCATTCAGCACAACATCTCGTTCAAAGGAAGACGCTGCCGGAAGAAACCAGGTCTGCCATCTTGCTTGAAATCTGAAAAAAAACAGACTACATTCACATAAAAATCCAACGCTTCTAACGCCTTCTGAAAATATTCCGGTTCCGGCCACATTCTGTGGTTCAGGCCGAATCCCACCACAGCTTTCAGCGGATATGGTTCTTCCTTCAGAATATAATCTGCAATTCTTGTACACTGCGCTTCCTCACACGGGAGATCAAACCATGCCGGAAAATCTTTCTCACCGATGGCTTCTATCGTATCCAGCTGTTTTACTTTTCCATATTCATTGCAAGGAGACACCGGCCCCGGTCTTGACGGATTGCCACCCCGGGATATCATAGTTGCCGGTAAGTGCGATCAGACACATCACTGCCCGGTAATTCTGCATTCCGTTAATATTATGTACAACCGGCGACGCTGAAAACATTATGCCTGCCGGCCCGTTAGATGCATACATTCTGGCAGCCTCACGGATCAGTTCTTTATCTACACCGGTAATCTTCTCTGCATTTTCCGGCGGAAACTGATTCACATATGCCTGATACTCCTCAAAACCATATACATATGTTTCTACAAATTCTTTATCATACAGACCTTCTTCTATGATCACCTGCGCCATAGACAGCGCAAGTGCTCCGTCCGTTCCCGGCAGAAGTTTCAAGTGGATATCCGCTGCCTGTGTCGTTACGGTCTCTCTTGGATCTACGGCTATGATCTTCGCCCCACGTGCTTTTAACGACTGATAAGGTCTTGCCATTCCCACATTGGAATGATACAGATTGTTACTCCATACGAGAACCGTCTGTGCATGCATCAGATCCGGAAAGCAGATGTCATTTCCATAAATGGATCTCCATGCCATTGCCGCCGACTGAAAACAGGTACTGGATTCCGTACAGTAATTCGGAGACCCGTAAGCATTAGCAAGCCGCAGAAGTGCCGGTCTGTACCATTTCGGATATCCCGCATAAAATGCTGCCGCCTGCGGACCATATTCTTTTTTGATCCTGAGAAGATTCTCTGCAATCATCCGATACGCTTCATCCCAAGATATGCGTTCAAATTCCCCGCTTCCTTTTTTTCCGATCCGTTTCATCGGATACAGAATCCTGTCTTTGTTATAAACATACTGCCTGGAAGCAGCTCCTTTAGAACATAATCCTCCACTCTGCCCCGGAAGATCCCGGCTGCCTTCTACCGACACAAGCGTTCCTTCTTCTACATAAGCATCGATCGGACATCCCGCTGAACAAATATTACAGCGGACTTTTTTATTACTCTTTGATTCATGCTGTTTCACCCATCAATGTTTCTATGTTTATTCGTACATTTTATTATAACAAGTTGCTTTTCAGTTTTCTATCTATTTTCAAATTTCTGTCTTTCTTTCCTTTCATGATCTCAAAGTACATAATAAGAAGAAGTGTTCCCGCCAGCACCCATGCCGCCGGAGATGCCAGACAGATTCCCATATAGCTGCCAAAATGTGATGCAATCAGCGATGCACCGCTCCGTCCGACAAGTTCTGCAATCCCCGCTGTCATCGGAAGCATTCCATATCCCATTCCCTGAATTCCGTTTCTATACAAATTAACAATAACAAGAGGCAGGAATGACACGCTTACACACCTCAAATAAATATCCACATATTCCATGATCTGATTTACATTCTCTGATACAAAGAATATCGTCATATATTTTCCGACAAAGAAAATAATCACACCTGTCACAACCGCATAAATAAAATCCAATCAATGTTGCACTCTTAAATCCTTTACGGATTCTCGTATATTTCCCTGCCCCCATATTCTGTGCACAGTAAGTCGCCATCGTTGTACCAAGCGCAACGTAGGCCTGCGTAAACACCTGCTCGATCTTGCTTGCTGCCGCAAATCCGGCTGCAGCTGTAGAACCGAGGATATTCAGGCAAGACTGCACAACAATCGTTCCTATCGCCGTGATGGAATACTGGAATGCCATCGGAAGTCCGATCTTCAACTGCCATCCGGCCAGATTCTTATCCATTTCCCAGTCTTCTCTATGAAGATACAGTGCGGGAACCTTCTTTGCAATATATAGCAGACACAGGATTCCTGAAATTCCCTGTGCGATCACTGTCGCATAGGCAGCCCCTGCCGCTCCCATTCTAAATACAATGATAAACACCAGATCCAGCACAATATTCAAAAGTGCTGCAATCACAAGAAAATAAAGCGGACGCTTACTATCGCCCAGTGCCCTTAATACACTTGCAAGATAATTGTAAAGTGCCTGTGCCACAATCCCGCCGCAAATGACCATAATATATCCGTAAGCTTCTCCATACATGTCTGACGGTGTATTCATCAGATGCAGCACCTTCGCCATACTGATCATGCTCAGCAATGTAAGAATAACGGTTACGATCCCTGTAAGTACCGCACCGGATGCCACAGACTTCTTCATCGCCTTCATGTTTCCGGCTCCGAAGTGCTGTGCTGTAACAACCGTAAATCCCGCCGTAACTCCCTGCAGGAAGCCAATGATCAGAAATACCAGTGTTCCACATGCTCCTACCGCCGCCAGTGCCGCATTCCCGACAAATTTCCCGACGATCACCGTATCTGCCATATTATAAAACTGCTGAAAAATATTACCGATAAAGATCGGCATTGTAAAATTGAAAATAATCTTCCCGGGAGTGCCGGCCGTCATATCTTTTTCCATCCTGTTTTCCTCCTTTTCCGTCATCTGTGTATATCGCTATCTTTCATCTTCAAGCTGCCTTCTATGTGTTTACGTTAAGAAAAGACCCTGATATCGCTTCAGAGCCTTTTCTCGCAAAACTTCATTCATTATATAAAACACGGAAAACAATTGCAACTATTTTTCTGCAGATTTATTTACAAATCCAACTTTATTAAGCGGCCAGTACCGGAATCCTGCTTTGGCCAGAATTGCCTCTTTCATTACATACGTGTTATCCCAGTATCTGGAATCCAGACTATTGTTCCGGTTATTCCCCCATTACAAAATAACTATCTTCCGGAACTTCATAAGGTCCGAAGCTTCCTGCCATCTCTTCCGGGCAGAAGCTTACCGCCTGTGTCTGCTCTTTTCCATCAATGTAAATCTTCCCGTCTTTCACGGTAACCGTCTCTCCTGGCAGTCCAATCACGCGCTTGATAAAAATCTTGGACGGATCATCCGGATATTTGAAGATTACTATATCATATCTTTCCGGGTCATCCTTTATATATGCCAGACGGTTTCCCAGTACACGGTCACCCTTCATGATCGTATCCTGCATGGATTCCGACGGAATCACGGCATTGATATACACCAGTTTGTTCATCGCAAATACAACACAGAATATGATCAGAAATGTTTTCAGATAATCCCATACAGCCGCCATACCGGTCAGCTTTTTCTTCTCTTCTTTTCTTTTCTTCTTGGTCTCCTTTTTTCTCGTCTCTGTCTTTCACCTGAAACTCCCCTTTATTACTTATTATTACCCGTCTTATTTACTTATCGTCTTCTGAACCGGCTCCCTGATCTGTTTACATCTTGATCATGACTCCATCCGGACTGACT
>ENA-OQET01001204-OQET01001204.1-human-gut-metagenome-genome-assembly--contig:-NODE-1204-length-11883-cov-3.515567_pt1 | contig 11883 bp, 12 predicted proteins | sample MGYA00242800_ERZ504645 | MGnify/ENA primary metagenome ERZ504645 (study PRJEB26092, sample SAMD00036308) | human gut metagenome | host: Homo sapiens | study: EMG produced TPA metagenomics assembly of... | reverse complement strand
CACCTTGAGAGGATGGCTCTCAAATCGGATTGCCTGGCTCTGTAATTTGGATTAAGTGGTTCTCTAGATTGGAATAAGTGGCTCTATTTTGTCGGATTAGATGGCTCCGCCACTTTGGAATATTCAAAATTATATGAAACAGGGATAAACAATGTTTTCCTACTAGTTTTCCCTATACTTTTTATATTAAATTTATACATTTTCAAATTGTGGGGAAAAGTCCAAATTTTCCTTTATATAAAGCATAATGTCACTTTATAACCAAGTGTAAAACACTAAGTTTTCCACATAAGTTTTCCACATTTTTCAGAGTTTTCCCCAATCCCTAAAAGTTTTCCTCATTTTAATGATTGGGGAAAAGTGGAAATCCATGTGGAAAAGTCTTTAAATCTTCTTCATTGGTTCTCTAAAAAAACAATTTCGTGTATAATATTCAGGTAGAAAAGAGGTGCCACTATGTCCTTATCTTCCTATGAAGTAATTTGGAAACAAGTTTTAGATCAAGTTGAACAATCAAATTTCTTTACCGAAGATACATTGCGTTGGATAAAAAATACAACTCTTTTTAAAATTGAAAACTCAATTGCCTATATTTCTTATCGTTCTATGGTCACAAAAACAATCCTGAATAAAGAAGAAACCAAGAACATGATCACATCCGTATTAAGTGAAGTTTGGGGCAGCGATGTTACTATCCAATTGATTCAATATAAAGATATGGAAAAACTAATGCCTGAAGAAGAAATCCAGCAACGTACAAATCAATTATTAAAATGTACTTTTAACGAAGAATACACGTTTGAAAATTTCGTTGAAGGAAAATCAAATCAGGAAGCTTATGCAGCTTGTTTAGCTTGTTGTAATCAACGTGGAACTCACATGTTTAATCCTATCATGATCTATGGAAATTCTGGTTTAGGTAAGACCCATTTATTACATGCGATTGGTAATTATTTAAAAGAAGAACGTCCAGAATGTAATGTTTTTTATGCTTATAGTGGCGATTTGGTGTCAATTTTAATTGATGCGATGAAATCTAAGAATGTTCATGGAAATACTGTAGACAAAGTAAAATCATTACTTGTTCAAAATGATTATTTTTTGATTGATGATATCCAAAACTTAACCCGTGAATCAAGTCAGGAAATATTTTTTACCGTTTATAATGAACTGATTTCACGAGGTGCACAGATCGTTATCACGAGTGATATGCATCCAAATGAATTAAATGGATTACCTACAAGACTTGTTTCACGTTTTAATGCAGGACTATCTATTAATATAGGAAAACCTGAGTTTGAAACCAGCAAGGCTATTTTAAAAAAGAAAATCGAAGGTAATGAAGAGGCATGCCAAATCGAAGAAGAAGTACTGGATTATTTAGCCCAAAAATTTTCAAATGACGTTAGAAATTTGGAAGGAAGCTTAAATCGCTTGATTTTTAATGCTACTTTAGAAAATCCAGACGTTATTGATATCAATTTTGCCCAGCGCATCTTAATGAATGAAGTTATCGTAAATGAAAATGATGAATTAACCATCAAAAAAATCAAAAAAGCTGTCACAAGATTCTATGGACTAACTTATAAAGATATAGAAGGTAAATCTCGACAGAAAAAATTGATGAACGCAAGACATGTATTTGTTTATCTATCTAGAGAACTGTTGCATAAAGCATATATTTCAATTGGCCAGGAACTGGGAAATCGTGATCATACGACCATCTCCAGCTCTTATGAAAGAGCCTGTCAGTTAATAAAGAACGATGTGAATTTTAAGATGGCGGTTGAGAAAGTACAGGAGATGTTGGAGAAAAAATAAGTTTTCCACATAAATCCACATTCAATCCACAATGCTTGAATTGAGTGTTTTTCCTTTAAATAAAGGAGATTTATTATAAAAAATAAGGATTTTTACCCAAATCCACACAGTTATTATTATTACTTTTATAAAATATATAAAAAGAAAAGGAGATTTTTATGCATTTTTCAATTGATCGAAAATATTTTTATGAAAAGTTAAGTGTCGTTTCTAGAGCTATTAGTGTTTTCTCACCACTTCCAGCTTTATCAGGAATTTGTATTGATGTAAAAAGTGATCAAATCATTTTAACAGGTAGTGATTCTAATGTATCTATTCGTTCTACGATCGTTCGCGGTGAATTAAATCAACTAGACATTGATTCTACAGGATCTATCGTTATTGAATCCAAATATTTATTAGAAATCATTCGTAAGATGGATTGCACTATGGTTGAATTAGAATTAGTTGATTATTCTTTAGTAAGAATTTCAAGTGATAATGGTCAATTTAATTTAAATGGTATTCAATCTAATGAATATCCTAATATTGATTTTTCTCAACCAACAAATTCTTTTGAGTTAAAGTCTAAGGATCTAAAAGATATCGTTTCTCAGACATCATTTGCCTGCAGTGATAAAGACACACGCCCTGTTTTAAATGGTGTAAACTTTAAAGCTTCAAACAACACTTTATATTGTTCAGGAACAGATTCTTATCGTTTAGCTCGTAAAGTTTTGCCATTACAAATTAATCATGAATTCAATATCACGATTCCCAGCAAGTCATTAAATGAAGTGGTTCGTTCTATCAATGAAGATGAAGAATCAATTCACATTTATGTAGATTCTAAAAAAGCCCAGTTTATTTTTGATAAGACGATCATTCAGACACGATTGATCGATGGAACATTCCCAGATGTTGATCGAATCATTCCAACTTCTTTTATTTCTTCTATGGTCATTGATTCCAAGGAACTTGCCGGTGTTATTGATCGTACGAATTTCATTCGAAATGAAAAAATTCATTTGATCAAATTAGAATGTTCAAGCGAGATTACTCGTATCAAAACAAGTTCAAGTGAAATTGGAAACTCGGATGAAGTATTAACAAATTGTGAGTATACTGGAGAAGATATTACACTTTCCTGCAACGGTACATTTATGTTGGATGCTATCAAGGCATTAAACAGCGAAAAAGTAAAATTAGAGTTTTCCGGTTTGATGAAACCTATTAAGATTTATGATCCAGAAGATGACTCTGTAATCATGGTAATCGTACCAATTCGCAGTTATGACTAGTTTAAAGGCTCATTGCAGCCTTTTTTATTATTCGCACTATTCCCCTATTTATGATATAATAAACAGGCAAAGAGAGGTATTTTCAATGCATTTTAAGCTTAGAGATGAATATATCAAACTTGAACAACTTTTAAAAGCATGTGATGTTGTATCAAGCGGAGGACAAGTAAAAGAATATCTTGCCAATGTAGATTGTTTTGTCAATGGTGAAATTGAAACAAGACGTGGCAGAAAAATACGCGTTGGTGATATTGTTGAAACAGAAGGAATTCGTATTGAAGTAGAATGAATGTCAATCAGCTGAAACTAATTCATTTTCGCAACTATGAAAACACTTCTTTTTCTTTTGATTCCAACTGTATTCATTATCTATATGGTAAAAATGCTCAGGGAAAGACAAATTTGATCGAAGCAATTTATTTTTTAAGTCATCTTCATTCATTTCGAACCAATCAACTTTCAAGTTTGGTCATGAAAGAAAATGAATCTTTGATCATTGAAGCAAAAGTTGAGTCGAATAAACAAAATGAGCATTTAAAAGTTGTTGTCTCACATCATAAAAAGCATTTATTTCGTTTTTTGAATCCGGTCAATAAATATTCTGATTTTGTAGGGATCGTAAATGCGATATTGTTTTGCCCAGATGATATGATGATTTTTTCTCAGTCTCCAAAGTTTCGAAGACGTTTTATTGATATGGAACTAATCAAGCTTTCTAAGACTTATACGACAACTTTATCTCATTATCAAAAGATATTGAAGGAGCGAAATCTTGCGCTTAAACAAAATGAAATAAATGATGCTTTAATTGATATTTATACAGATCAAATGATTCAAGATGAAAAGATCATATTGAATCAAAGAAATCATTTTATTGAACAGCTGATATTGAAAGCTAAACAAATCTATCCTTTTTTCTCTAGCGAGAAAGAAATCATAGATGCTAAATACGAAACGTTTGTTTCTATTGATGATGATCTTGAAGAAAATTTAATTCACGCATATCAAAAAAGTTTAGCTAAAGATAAGTTGTATCATCAGACTAATTTAGGAATTCATAAAGATGATATTCAATTTTTATTAAATGGTTCCAATATCAATGATGTCGCAAGCCAAGGCCCAAAAAAGAAGTTTCTTGTTGGCACTAAAATTAGGACTTGCACAGATCATTTATGAAAAATCACATCAATATCCGATTTTGTTATTGGATGATGTATTTAGTGAATTGGATGATATTCGAAAGAAACAGTTGATACAGAAATTACCGTTAAATATGCAGATATTTATCACAACAACAGAATGGATGGATCCATCAAGATTTTGGATCTAGACCGTTAAATTTATAAAATAGAAAAAGGTTCCATAAAGGAGGTAGACCATGGAAGATAGTTTAAAACAGGAGATATTGGAATTTGGAAAAATTAGAGAATGAAGCTACTTTAGTAGATCACTCTTATACTGCTGATGATATCCAAGTATTAGAAGGATTTGGGAAGCTGTTCGTATGAGACCTGGTATGTACATTGGTTCTACCAGTTCACGAGGACTTCATCATCTTGTATGGGAAATTGTAGATAATGGAATCGACGAAGCATTGGCAGGTTTTGCTTCACAAATTGATGTGACTATAGAAAAAGACGATATCATAGCTGTTCGTGATAATGGACGTGGTATGCCTGTTGGAATTCATGAAAAAACAGGAATCAGTGCTGTTGAAACGATCATGACCGTTTTGCACGCCGGAGGAAAGTTTGGCGGTGGAGCTTATAAGGTATCTGGTGGTTTACATGGTGTTGGTGCCAGTGTTGTAAATGCTCTTAGTGAATGGCTTGAAGTTACTGTATACCAGGATGGAAAAATTTACTTTATCCGATTCGAAAATGGTGGAAATACAGTAGCTCCTTTAAAAATCATTGGTCAAACAAAAGAAACGGGAACTTTAGTTCGTTTTAAGGCAGATCCTGAAATATTTAAAGAAACGACTGTTTATGATTTTGAAACATTGAATTCAAGATTGCGTCAGTTGGCTTTCTTAAATAAAAATATTCGACTTACGTTAACTGATGAAAGAGAAGAAGAACCTGTTCATGTGGATTATCACTATGCAGGTGGAATCATGGAATATGTACGATATTTAAATAAATCTCGTTCTGTTTTATCAGATAAGGTTATTTATGTTGAAGGATTGCAGGATGGAATACTAGCTGAAGTTGCTTTGCAGTATAACGATGGATATCAGTCACAGATTTATTCTTTCTGTAATAATATTCATACTCATGAAGGTGGTTTTCATGAAGATGGATTTAGAATGGCGTTGACACGTGTCATCAATAATTACGCAAAGAATAATAACTTGATCAAAAAAGAGGAAACATTGTCACAGGATGATGTAAAAGAAGGACTTGTCGCAATTATCTCCATTAAGCATCCAGATCCTCAATATGAAGGACAAACTAAGACAAAACTTGGTAACTCTGAAGTAAGAAAAATTGTATCCAATATTGCCGGTGATCAGATTGCACGTTTCTTTTTGGAAAATCCAAACGATGCCAAGGCCATTGTAGATAAGGCAATTGTTGCATCCAAGGCAAGAATTGCAGCTAAAAAAGCACGTGAATTAACACGTAGAAAGTCAGCTTTAGATGGAATCAGTTCTTTGCCAGGAAAACTAACAGATTGTTCCAGCAAAGATGCCAGCGAATGTGAGATTTATATTGTCGAGGGTGATTCTGCCGGAGGTAGCGCAAAACAAGGACGTGATGCTAAAACACAGGCTATCTTACCTTTGCGAGGAAAAATATTGAATGTTGAAAAAGCTAGAACGCATCGTATTTTTGAAAATGCAGAAATTCGCAGCATGATCACAGCCTTTGGGTGTGGTATACAAGATGAAGTAGATTTAGATAAATTACGTTATCATAAGATCGTAATCATGACCGATGCCGATGTAGATGGTAGTCATATCTGTACTTTGATGTTGACATTCTTATATCGTTTTATGAAACCAGTTATTGAAAATGGATATGTATATATCGCACAGCCACCTTTATATAAGATCCAAAAAGGTAAGAGATAGCGTATGCGTATAAAGAAGAAGAAATGCCGGCATTAAGAGAAGAATTTAAAGATGGTTATAAGATTCAGCGTTATAAAGGTCATTGGATGAAATGGAAGTGCAGAACAGTTATGGGAAACTACGATGGATCCAAAAAACCGTGTATTAAAAAGAGTTACGATAGATGATGCGATGGAAGCAGATAATGTATTCAACATGTTGATGGGAGAAGATGTAGAACCTCGTCGCGAATTCATTACTAAAAATGCAACTTACGCAAAACTTGACTATTAATAGGAGGTCATGAAATGGAAGAAAATAAAAAATATGACCAGATAGAAGATGTTGAAATATCCAAAGAGATGCAGGAAGCATTTCTTGATTATTCAATGTCTGTAATCGTACAACGAGCTTTACCGGATGTACGAGATGGAATGAAACCCGTTCATAGACGAATTCTTCATGCGATGAATCAATTGAATATTACTTCCAGTGTCGCACATAAAAAAAGTGCACGTATCGTCGGTGAAGTAATTGGTAAATATCACCCTCATGGAGATACTGCAGTATATGATGCAATGGTTCGAATGGCACAGGATTTCTCATATCGTTATCCATTAGTTGATGGTCATGGAAACTTTGGTTCCATGGACGGAGATGGTGCAGCTGCCATGCGATATACCGAAGCTCGTATGTCTAAGATCTCTATGGAGATGATGAGAGATATTCAAAAAGAAACAGTTAACTTTGAACCAAATTATGACGGCGAAGAAACAGAACCAACCGTTCTTCCCAGCCGTATTCCAAATTTATTGATCAATGGATCTGTGGGAATTGCGGTAGGTATGGCAACTAATATTCCACCACATAATTTAACGGAAACGATCAATGCAATCTTTGCGGTGATGGACGATGAAAATATTACTGTTCCTGAGTTAATGGAAATTATTAAAGGACCTGATTTTCCTACTGGTGGAATCATCTTAGGCAGAAAAGGTATTCGCCAAGCTTATGAAACAGGACGTGGTTCTATTATTATTCGTTCTAAATACCGCGTGGAAGAAATGGAAAATGGTAAGAAACGTGTTATTTTCTACGAAATTCCATATCAGGTCAATAAAGCAACTTTAATTCAAAAGATGGCATCATTGATTCGTGACAAAGCCATTCAAGGTGTTACGTATTTAAATGATGAAAGTAACCGTGAAGGTATTCGAATTGTCATGGAGCTTAAAAAAGATGTACAGGAAGAAGTCATTTTAAATCAATTATTTAGATTGACACCTTTGCAGACATCTTTTGGTATTAATATGCTTGCCTTGGAAAACGGGCGCCCTCGACAGCTTCCATTAAAGAACATTATTTTAGATTATATTGATCATCAAGTGGATGTTGTCGTAAGAAAAACACAATTTGATTTGAAAAAGGCAAAAGATAGAGCTCATATCTTAGAAGGATTAAAGATCGCAATGGATCACATTGATGAAGTTATTCATTTAATTCGTTCTTCTAAAAAAGATGAGGCAGGGCTTGTTCAAGAACTGTGTGATGCTTTTGGATTAACACAAATCCAGGCAAAGGCAATTCTTGCGATGCAGTTAAGAAGATTATCCGGATTAGAACGAGATAAGATTGAAAGCGAATATACGGAATTGTTGAAGACAATTGCTGATTTAGAAGATATTCTCGCTAATCATGATCGAGTATTAAAGATCATTCGTGATGATCTAACTGAAATCAATAAAAAATATGGTGATGATCGAAGAACCGAAATTAGTGATGCAAGCTTTGATATGGAAGATGAAGATTTGATTCCAGTAGAAGATGTGATCATTATGTTGACTGAATCTGGTTATATCAAACGCCAGAGTGTTGATACATATAAAGCTCAAAATCGTGGTGGACGAGGTATCAAGTCTTTAACGCTAAATGAAGAAGATAGTATTGATACAATGATCTCTATGTCTACACATGATTATCTTTTGTTATTCACAAATACAGGTCGTGTTTATCGAATGAGAGGTTTCAATGTACCAAATGCTTCCCGTACTTCAAAAGGAATTCCTATCGTAAACTTATTAACATTGGAAAAAGGTGAACAAATCAAAACTTTACAACCTGTACCAAAAGATTATAAGTTTAATGATATCGAATTTAAGAACTTACTATTTGTTACTAAAAATGGTATCGTAAAACGTACTTCTGTAAGTGAATTTGAGAACATTAATCGTAATGGTAAGATTGCAATCAGTTTAAAAGAAGATGATGAATTGGCATTTGTGAAGTTAACGACAGGAAATGATGAAATTATCATTGCCGGATCTAACGGAAAGGCTGTACGATTCAATGAAGATCAAATTCGTGTCATGGGAAGAAGCGCTGCCGGTGTAACAGGATTCAACTGTGATGGAAGTGAAGTTGTAGGTGTAGCTTTATCGAATGAGGGAAAGACAATTCTATCTATTAGTGAAAATGGATATGGTAAACGAAGCTATTTAGAAGATTATCGATTGACTTCTCGCGGTAAGAAAGGTGTTCGTACGATCAATATTACAGAAAAGACCGGAAAACTAGTCAGCGTAAAAGCTGTTAACGGGGATGAAGATGTTATGATCGTATCAAGTTCAGGTATCATGATCCGTACCAGCTTACAAAATGTAGGTATCTACGGAAGAAATACACAGGGTGTAAGATTGATCAATCTGACAGATGATGCAAAAGTTACCAAGGTAACTCTTGTTGATCATGAGGAAGAAGAAACAAGCGAGAAATAAAATATAGGCACTTATTCATATGAATAGGTGCCTTCTTTTTAATCTATCAAATTTAATGTGTATTTATAATGAGTTTGATCCATACCATGGTTTTCATAAAATTTATGAGCACGGTGACGTTTTTGGTTGGTTGTTAAATCTAATACAACACATCCATTATCTTTGGCATATGTCTTTGCGTATTCAAATAATTTTGCGCCTATGTGTTGGCTTCGATGTTTTGGATCAACACAAAATTCAATAACTTCTGCCACTTTATCACAATGGTGCATCTGGTATTCAATTTTTAAATCGAGATATCCAATAATATTATCATTGTCTTCAAAGACAAAAATATCATGTGAATGAATAAGCTCGTTCATGATCATTTTCATCTTATCAAGATCAAAACATGTTTCTTCCAAATGACATACCAATTTATAAACTTTTTCAAAATCAGATGAATTCATTTTTCGAATCATAGTGTTTTCCTCTTTTCATATGAATATTCCTATAGAATATTTTACTATTTGTTTGCAGAAAGTTCAAAAGAATGGTATAAAGATATAGTAAAAGCTTTGAGAAGGAAAAGTAAAATTGAGTTTTTTCATAGAGACGATATGGCTGGTGAAAATATCGATGAAATTCAATTTGAAAAGCACCTTTGAGTGATTTTATGAATTTAGTAGTAAAATCCGGTACATACCGTTATCATGTCAAGAGATCTTATTTTTAAGATAAGAAGGGTGGCAACGCGAGACATCGTCCCTTTATTGGGTGGAATGTCTCTTTTTTATTTTAGGAGGATTAAAATGTTAGACATTAAATTTGTGCGTGAGAATCCTGAAGTTGTAAAAGAGAACATAAGAAAAAAATTTCAGGATGAGAAGATCCCTTTGGTTGGTGAAGTTTTAAAAGAAGATAAAGAACTTCGTCAAGCTCAGCAACATGCAGATGATCTTCGTTCTAAGAGAAAGAAAATTTCAAAAGAAATTGGAATCATGATGTCTCAAGGAAAAAAAGAAGAAGCTGAAGCTATCAAAGCTCAAATTTCTGAGATTGCTGAAGAATTGGATGCTTTGGAAGAAAGAGAAGAAAAACTTCGTGAATCTGTAAAGAATAAGATGATGCAGATTCCAAACATCTTGATGACAGCGTTCCTATTGGAAAAGATGATTCTGAAAATGTTGAATTGGAAAAATATGGCGAACCAGTTGTTCCAGATTTTGAAATTCCATATCATACAGAAATCATGGAAAGATTAAGCGGTATTGATCTAGATAGTGCAAGAAAAGTAGCTGGAAATGGATTCTATTATTTAATGGGAGATATTGCTAGATTGCATTCAGCTATTATCAGCTATGCACGAGATTTTATGATCAATAAAGGATTTACATATGTTATTCCACCTTACATGATCCGCAGTTCTGTAGTAAATGGTGTAATGTCATTTGCGGAAATGGAAGGTATGATGTATAAGATTGAAGGTGAAGATCTATACTTGATCGGAACGAGTGAACATTCTATGATTGGTAAATTTATTGATACGATCTTAGATGAAAAAGATCTTCCTTATACATATACTTCTTATTCTCCATGTTTCAGAAAAGAAAAAGGTGCACATGGTATAGAAGAACGTGGTGTTTATCGAATTCACCAGTTCGAAAAACAAGAAATGATCGTTGTTTGTAAACCAGAAGAAAGTATGGAATGGTTTTAAAAAATTGTATATGAATACAGTTGAGTTCTTTAGAACTTTAGATATTCCTGTACGTACATTGGAATGTTGTTCTGGTGATTTGGCAGATCTTAAATGTAAATCTGTAGATGTAGAAGCTTGGTCTCCTCGTCAGAAAAAATATTTTGAAGTAGGAAGTTGTTCTAATTTGACAGATGCTCAGGCAAGACGTTTAAAGATTCGTGTAAAAGATGATAAAGGAAATAAATACTTTGCACATACTCTAAATAATACATGTGTTGCTCCACCAAGAATGTTGATTGCTTTCTTAGAAAATAATTTACAGGAAGATGGAAGTGTATTGATTCCTGAAGCATTACAACCATATATGGGAGGAACTAAAAAAATAGGATAAAAAAGTGCTATTGGTTATATGCCAATAGCTTTTTATTTCACATAAAATGTTTTCATATCATCCAATCTCAATGCAGCAAACTGACAATCTTCATTATTACAGGAACAGCCACAATCAATATCAATATAATTGGATTGCATGATATCAGATTTATTATGAAAGATTTCATACTTTCCATGATAATAAGTAGATATCGTATGGCCGGCAACAAGAATTTTATCTTGTAAGATTACTTCATTTGGATCTACACGCTGCCAAACAAAGAGAATAGGATCATCAATATCTTTTAAATAGAGAGTTCCTTCTTTTTCCAATTCAGAATAGCAGCCATGCGTTAAATAAAACTTTTTATCATTTACAACAAGATCTGTAATTGCGATCGGAAGATTTTTGATTGTGCTAAATAGTTCCTGTTGCCTTGATTCTTCAAGTTCTAAAAAGCATCAATTGTAGGCTGAGCTCCATTCAAAACCCATTGAATATATTCCATGTTGATTTCTAATTTTCCTTTTCCCTCTTCCAGGGCCTGGTACATCATATATTCATGATTTCCCATCAATAAGGTAAAATGAGGATCATTTAAAATATATTGTAATATTTTGATTCCGTCAGCTCCCCTATCGATCACATCACCAAGGAAATATACTTTATCATTATCTTTTAAATTTAAGAGATTCATCATCTTTTCGAATTTATCCCAAAGACCATGAATATCACTCATTACATATGTAGCCATATTATGTCCTTCTTTACTTATAGTGTATCATAAAAAATAAGTTTATACTTTTCAATTGAATCATATTTATGTTAATATATATAAGCTACTACAATGATATCTTATGAATCAGGTCAGGTCGGGAACGAAGCAGCCTTAAGTATGC
>ENA-OQET01001203-OQET01001203.1-human-gut-metagenome-genome-assembly--contig:-NODE-1203-length-11897-cov-4.408836_pt1 | contig 11897 bp, 9 predicted proteins | sample MGYA00242800_ERZ504645 | MGnify/ENA primary metagenome ERZ504645 (study PRJEB26092, sample SAMD00036308) | human gut metagenome | host: Homo sapiens | study: EMG produced TPA metagenomics assembly of... | reverse complement strand
GTAATGAAAGTTCAAATACTCAGCATTTTGAAAATTTCAACTTATTCAGAACAATCCCTCCGGCGCTTCGCGCCACCTCCCTTTACACAAGGGAGGCTTTGATTTTTGCGAAACCACCAAAATAGGTTTATAGACACGCTCAAAAATCCTACCCGCAACGGGTAGGATTTCTATTTTTATACTCCAAGTATTTTCTTTATCTCACTCATATGCGGCGCAAAATCGATGTTCTTTATCAGATGCGCGTCCGCGCCCATATTAAAGCATGAGCCGAGCTCTCTGCCGGTGTTCCACATTCTGCGGCTGAACTCCGTGTCGCCGTAGATATTGCCGATATTGAGCTCCCATGCGACTTCGTGCTCCTTTGCGAGGGTCATTATATCGCCGAGCTCGTTGTCGGTTATCGCTTTGCTGACAAGTGTTTTATCTTCAAACGCGCGGACATATCCGGCGGTCAGCGGATGGGCTATACAGTCCGGCTTGCCGCTTTTTATAAGCGAGGTGACATTTTCCAGCGCGTGCTCGGCATATGCGCGCGGCGTGATTTCCGTCGCCTGCTCCCAGAAGTCGAGATGATAGTGGTTGCAGGAATAGAGCCTGTAATCGAGCGCGTTTCTGAGCTTGTCGCCCTCGAGGGTCTTGCCGATACCGTATCCAGAAAGCTCCATTCCGTAGAGCACTCTGCATGGCTCGCCAAGCTTTTGTCCCTGCTCTCTGAGCGTTTCGAGTCTCCGCAGAGCCTCTTCGTCATCGATATCATCGTTATAATGATCGGTCAGGGCTATTGTTCTGTAGCCTATGCGCGCCGCTTCGGCGAAGATATTTTCGACCGTCATCTCGGGCTTCGCGCAGCGCGAAAACGAGGTGTGTATATGCAGATTGTCGCGGGCGAGCTCATCGAGGTCGAAGCACGGGGCATGAATATACATATCAGCCCTCCGCGGCAGTCTGAGCCTCGGACTCTGCCGGAGCTTCGGTCTGCACCTCACCCTGAGTCTCTGCGGGGAGAGTTGTATCCGCCTCGGTGGTCTTGGGCGCCGTTGTTGCGGCGGTCTCGGGCGCGTCGGTGTTCTGAATCGCGCTGATGAAATATCCGTCGCCGCTGACACGCAGGGTCACCTTGAGATATTTGCTCGGCGCGGGCTCAACATAGTTGCCCTTTGCGTCCTGCTCCCAACCGTCGCCGCTGATGCAGCCGACGGTGAGGATTATCGAATCGCCCTTCTTCTGCTGAGATATGACTCGCGGAATGAACGTCGGCATAACGCCGGTAAGCGGGACGATATAAGCCTGCTTCGCCTCGTCATAGGTGAACGTATAAGTTCCGCCGTCAACGGTGCAGTGGACGGGTTTGACATCCGTGCCGAAGAGCTTCGCAAACTGCTTTTCAACATCCTTCTGCGGGACTATGACGCCGGAGACATCGCCCTCGGCGTACTCATACTGGTCTATATCGATATCGCTCTTCATCAGCGACCATATAGATGCATCTATCAGCTGGCTCATCTGCGCGCCGCTGACATCGTCAAACGGATCGGGGTCGTTCATTATGACGGGCGACAGGAACTGCTCATATTTCTCGAACTTGTCGCTGTTGTCCGTAAGGCTGCCGATTCCGCGCACGGCGAAAATTATCACCGTGACAAGACCGATAACGGCGAGGACAACTATCACTATGCCCAGCGGGAACGCCCATTTTTTCTTTTCCTGTGCCGATGTGTTAGTGCTCATGGAATTTCCTCCTTCAGCGTATCTGACCCGAGCCGTAGACAACATACTTTTCGCTCGTCAGATTATTCAGTCCCAGAGGTCCTCTCGCGTGGAGCTTCTGGGTGGATATGCCTATTTCCGCGCCGAAGCCGAACTCGCCGCCGTCCGTAAAGCGGGTCGATGCATTGACATAGACCGCCGCCGAATCGACTTCGTTCAAAAACTTCTGCGCATTGAGATAGTTCTCGGTGATAATGCTCTCGCTGTGACCTGTGCTGTATTTCGCGATATGCGCTATCGCCTCATCAATATTATCTACCGTTTTTATGCTGATCTTGTAATCGAGATATTCTTTTCCCCAGTCCTCTTCCGTCGCGGGCTTTGCAAAATCGAGGACGGAGCAGACTATCTCGTCGCCGAAAATCTCGACATTCTTCTCTTTGAGTCTGCCCGCCACAGCGACTATCGCCTCCTCGGCGACTGCTTTATGCACGAGCACGCTCTCGCAGGCGTTGCAGACGGACGGACGCGAGGTCTTGGCATTAAAAACAATATTCGCCGCCATGTCGATATCCGCAAACTCGTCGATATATATGTGGCAGTTGCCGGAACCTGTTTCGATAACCGGGACAGTCGAATTTTCAACTACGCTTTTTATGAGACCCGCTCCGCCGCGCGGAATGAGCACATCAACGAGCCCGTTCATCTTCATCAGCTCGTTTGCGCTCTCGCGCGAGGTATCTTCTATAAGATTCACGGTATCTGCGGGAAGTCCAGCTTTTTCTACCGCCGCTCGCATGAGATTCGCCACGGCTTTGTTTGAATTTATCGCCTCTTTGCCGCCGCGCAGTATGACTGCGTTGCCCGCCTTGAGACAAAGAGCAGCCGCATCAGAAGTGACATTCGGTCTTGCCTCATATATTATACCGATAACGCCGAGCGGCACGGTGACTTTTTCTATTCTGAGCCCGTTCGGTCTTGTCGAGCCGGAGAGGACTCTGCCGACGGGGTCGGGCATCGCCGCGACATCGTCAACGCCCTTTGCCATGCCCTCTATGCGCTCTGCGGTGAGGGTCAGGCGGTCTATCATCGACTCGGCCATGCCGTTTTCGCGCGCCGCCGCTATATCTGCGCGGTTCGCCTCCAATATGCTCTGCACATTTTCGCGAAGGGCTGATGAAATCTCTCTGAGTGCCGCTTCGCGCTTTGCTCCGCCGGCGCGTGCGAGCTCGCGCTGAGCTTCTTTTGCGCCTTTAGCTATTGATAAAACAGTTCCTGCGCCCATTATGTGCGCTCCTTCCGTTAAGCTTTCGCCTTGAAATAAGTTCCGGTCTGTCTGCCGTCGAGCAGTCTGTAGATATCCTCGGGCTGAGCGCCGTTCATCACGATGGTGTCTATCCCCGCCTCTGTCGCTATCTGCGCGGCGTGGAGCTTCGTCACCATGCCGCCCGTGCCGCGGGTGCTGCCCTTTGTGTCGGCTATCGCCATAAGTTCATCGCTTATCTCCTCGACAACTGGGATAAGATAGGCGTTCTCGTCCTCGCGCGGATTGCCGGAATAGAGTCCGTCAATGTCGCTTAAAATTATCAGCGCGTCGGCGTTGACGAGCTTTGCGACCATGGCGGAAAGAGTATCGTTATCGCCGAAGACTATTTCTTCGACCGCGATGCTGTCGTTTTCGTTTATAACCGGGATCGCGCCGAACTCGAAGAGCTTTTCAAAAGAGTTCGAGAGATTCGCCCTGCGCTCGTCGCTTTCAAAGTCGCTGCGGGTTATGAGCAGCTGACCTATCGTGTTGCCGTATTCGGAAAAGAGCTTGTCGTACATGAACATCAGCTCGCACTGACCGACCGTTGCGACCGCCTGGCGACTCGGGATATCCTTGGGTCTTGCGGGAAGTCCGAGCTTTCCAACGCCGACGGCTATCGCCGCAGAGGTGACGAGCGCCACTTCTATGCCGGAATTTCTGAGATCCGATATCACCTGCGCGAGCTTATCCATGCGCCTGAGATTTACTTTTCCCGTATCATATGTAAGCGTGGAGGTGCCGACCTTCACGACTATTCTCTGTGCATCCTTTATTCCCTTCATTGCGGACTGCCTCTCATAAAAATATTATTGTTAATTATATCATTATTTTTTGCCGCTGACAACCTTATTGTAGAACTTAGCTCCCGCCGTTCTGCCGACCGCGCATATGCACGCGTCGGAGAGAGACGAAAACGAACGCGCAAGCGAGCGTATCTCATCGATGCTCACGCCCCTTATTTTCTCCTCGAGCTCCTTTTCGCTTATCGCGCCGCCGAGCAGCAATTCGCCCGTGCCGTAGCGCGCCGCGCGGGCAGAGTTTGATTCAAGGGACATTATAAGCCCCGAAAGATAGTGGTCGCGCGCGAGGTCAAGCTCTTCTTCTGTCACGGTGTCGGGAAACTCGCGCAGGACTTCCGCCGCGGTCAGAACAGCCTTTTTCTCCGATTCGCGCGACACGCCCATGCTCACGGCGAACACGCCCGCGCTCAGATATGACGACGCGCAGGCATCGACCGAATAGACGAGCCCCTGCTCCTCGCGCAGGCGGCGAAAGAGCCGCGACGACGCAGAGCCGCCGAGCATCGAGGCTATCAGCTGGCAGGCGAAGCGGCTGTCCGACCCGAGAGAGGGCGCGGAGAAGCCGATAACTATCTGATTCTGCTCCGTCTTTTTGTCGAAGATATGCACTCCGGGGCAAAAATCTGCCTTGGGCAAAACGGGTATTGCGCCTTTGTTTGCGGGCGACGAGAAATAATGTTTGCACAGCGCGATTATCTTATCCCGCTCGAATTTGCCGCAGAAGCAGGCCACTGTAGACGCGGGAGAATAGAATCTGTCCATATGTTTTCTCAGCATATCGGGAGTCATTGAATTGACCGAATCACGAGTACCGAGAACATTTTTGCCGAGCTTATGCTCCGGGAATGCCACAAGATAGAAAAGATCCGCGCAGAGATCGGCAGGATTTGACTCATACATGGCGATCTCCTCGCACACGACTCCCTTTTCGAGCTCCAAGTCATCAGCATCGAGGCGCGGCGAAGTCACCATATCGGCTATCAGCTCAAACGCCGCGGGCGCATCGGCAGAGAGGACGCGGGTATAAAAACATGTGCACTCTTATCGGTATAAGCGTTGAGCTCGCCGCCCATTCTGTCGGATATCGAAGCGATATTCTCGGATGAATACAGGGCGCTGCCCTTGAACACCATGTGCTCGATAAAAATGGGATATTCCCGCCGTGTCGTCGCTCTCATAGCATGAGCCGCTGCCGACCCACACGCCCATGGAGCAGCTCTTCGCCCTGCCGTCCTCGCTCAGGAGCAGACGAAAGCCGTTTCAAATGTATCTTTCATATTCGGGCATAGATAAGACCTCGTAAATTGAAGATAGATTATATTATACTATTTAAATATGACTTTTTCAACTTCGGCAGACAGCAAAAGCACTGCATACCGTTAGTGAGGTGTTCGTAGGTCGGCTTTATTTATATTACTGCAAGTGTATAGAAGTGTGCTATATTTCGGCTTTATAAATTGGGATTTGTCTATCACTCTAACCGTAGCAATGTAAAAGAAAATGATCAGTTGACTTCTATAATCATGTTTTCCATAGCCGCACCGCAGTGTTTGATAAGCCATTGAGCAGGCGAGGGAACGGCTTGCGAAGCAAGACGCACGAGCGCGCATTCGTTCAAGCTCCGACGCGTTTGCGTGCGAATGTGCCGAGCAACTAATTGAGAGCCGCGAGCTATGTACTGCGGCGTGGCGTTGCCGGGGTCTCGGGGCGGAGCCATGAGTTTGCTTTTCTTTTGCAGGCGTTTTCTTTTTCAAATAAAAAGAAAATGCCGAAACGCGGGGAGTATATATCATTTAATTATAGTACATAGCGAAGGTAAAAAAAGATTTTTGCGAGGATTTCGTGCCGCTGTCGCGGCAGCGGTGCGTCGAGGTCGCCGCACCCTACAGGTTGTGCCTAATAGATTACCAATCTCCATCCACCAACCTGTTCTGTCATATTATGCAGCTTTATATATGCAAAAGTCCCGGCAGACATTACTGCCGGACTTTTGCTGTTTTATTGTCGTTTGGTATGCAGTGCTCTTTGAATTTTATTAAAGTTCCTGCTTCCTGCTGCCTATCTCCATCTGAGCCTTGGCAAGCTTTTCAAGTGCTTCAAGGTCGCCCATTGTGGCTTCCTTGGAGAGAGCCGCTCTTCTTTCGAGAAGCTCCTCATACATCTGCTCCTTCTTCTTGCCGTTCAGGTCATAGAAGAGCATCGGAACAATGCTGATGATACCGGTGAGGAACGGGACGATGGTAAACATTGCGAACAGACCGAACTTTGTGGAGTCGGACTGTGCCGTGCCTCTGACATAGAGTGTGAGGTCATAGCCTATAAGCTGCTTTATCCATGTGGAAATATAGTTGCTGACGATGCCCGAAAGCTTCTGGGCAAGACCCTGAGCGACGCTCGTCATACCCTCCGTACGGTAACCGTTCTTCCACTCGCAGTAGTCCATAGCCTCGTTGTACATCTCGGTCGGGATTATGCGGCGCACGCCGTAGAAGATCATGAATATGGTCTCCCAGAGCGTCATTGCGATACCCATGACCCAGACATTCTTATAAAGTCCGTGCTTCTTGCCGCCGATGCAGCCGACCAAGAACACGGGGACAAGCAGTATTCCGGATATCTTGTCTCCTATAATATACAGGAAACGGCTCGAGAAATGCCGTCTGAACCACGGCACAGCCATATAACTGAACGGATTGATAATAGCGCCGGGGATACCGGTGATAAGACCGAGGGAAGCGAAATTGAGAACGTCTATATAATAGTCCTGCTTGCTTCCGCCGACTGCAAATCCGCTGAGCATACTCGACAGCGTCATAAGCAAAATCGGCTTGTTGTTGATTATAGATTTGATACTCGCTTTAAGGCTCGGCGTCTCAACGGACTGCATGACACGTTCCTTACAGATAAGGAAGAACCACAGCGCGCCCGCGCCCGCGACTATAGCGGTAAACAGACCCATAGTAACGAATGTTCCGCGAAGGGTGAGCTTGACTTTGTTTCTGCCGATGAGGTCGAGTAAAATTGTCATTATCTGTTCCGGCAATTTTTCACCGAGCGCACCGGAGACAAAATCGGCAATCGTTATCAGTCGGGTTCGGTCAACGGGGTGCGGCGTTATCGTCGCCTGAATACCCTTCTGGGCTATCGCTCTGAATGTTCCTGCGCCCTCTCGCACGACCATCAGCGCGAGATATCCGATGAATTTCCAGATATCCTCCTGTCCTCTGCCCGAAAATAATATGGGCAGCAGCCAATAAATGCACGTTCCTATCGTTCCGGGAATACCGAGCGCGACGAGATAAGGCTTGAATTTTCCCCATCTTGTTCTCGTCTTGTCAACTATTGCGCCGAAAAGAACATCGTTGATAACATCCCAGATGCCGTTGATGACATTTGCAATACGCTGGAACCTCAGGCTTATCTGGAGAATGTTGGTGACAAAGCGTCCTGAATATGTATTGATATTGAAGCTCTGCGACATATCGTAGACGACATATGCAACCGTCTCTTTGGTTCCGACATAGCGTCTGTTCTGATAAACATATCCGCTATTTTCGGCATTACCGCCGGCTTGATTGCCGACCGCAGCGGTTTTTACTTCTTCTGCCAAAGCATTACCTCCTGTCTGCATTTTTTTACTTTTGAATCATAACATAATTTTTATGCAAATGCAACAGTTTTATTAAACATTGTTGCTCCAATGTGTATAAATTTTGAACTGTATATTTCTGTATACAAAAAGCGGGCATAAAAATCCTCCGTACATTATATACGGAGGATTTTTTCTATTTGTTATGAGGAAGTCTTTACAGCTCGCTCTTGCTGTTGCCGATCTCCATCTGAGCCTTTGCGAGTTTCTCGAGTGCTTCAAGGTCGCCTGAGGTTGCCTCCTTGGACATTGCGGCTCTTCTCTCAAGCAGCTCTTCGTACATCTTCTCCTTCTTCTTGTCGTTCAGATCATAGAAGAGCATCGGAATGATGCCGAGGGAGGTTGTGATGAACGGGATGATGGTGAACATTGCGAACAGACCGAACTTGGTGTTATCCGACTGCGCGGTGCCTCTTGTGTAGGCAGTCAGGTCGTAGCCGATAAGCTGCTTGATGAACAGCGCGATATAGCCACTGACGATGCTCGAAAGCTTCTGGGCAAGACCCTGGGCGACGCTCGTCATGCCTTCTGTGCGGTAGCCGTTCTTCCATTCGCAGTAGTCCATTGCCTCGTTGTACATCTCGGTCGGAATGACCTTACGCACGCCGTAGAAAATCATAAACAGCGTCTCCCACAAGGTGAGGGCGATCGCCATGGGAACGACCTTCTTATAAAGTCCGTGCTTCTTGCCGCCGATGCAGCCGACGAGGAACACGGGCACAAGCAGGATATCGCCGACATATGTACCCATGATATACAGGAAGCGGCTCGAGAAGTGCCGTCTGAACCACGGAACTATCGCATAGCTGATGGGGTTGATTATCGAGCCGGGGATACCGGTAATAATATTGAGCGAAGCAAAGTTCAGAACGTCGATAAGATAATCCGACTTGCTGCCGCCGACCGAGAAGCCGCTGAGCATCTTGGAAAGCGTCATAAGAAGTATCGGCTTGTTGTTGATTATCGACTTGATACCCGCCTTGATACTCGGACGCTCGACGGACTGCATGACTCTCTCTTTACAGATAAAGAAGAACCACATAGCACCTGCGCCTGCGACAACGGCAGTGAAAATACCCATGCCGACAAAAGTACCTTGAAGAGTAAGCTTGATCTTATTTCTGCCGATAAGGTCAAGGAGAACGGTCATTATCTGCTCGGGCAGCTTCTCTCCGAGGAAGCCGGAGGCAAAGTTTGCAATAGTGATAATTCTCGTTCTGTCAACAGGGTGCGGGGTTATCGTGGACTGGATACCCTTCTGTGCGATATCGCGGAATGTTCCCGCGCCTTCACGCACGACCATGAGAAGAAGATATCCGATGAATTTCCAGATATCGTTCGGACCTCTGCCCGCAAATATGAGGGGCATGAGCCAATAAATGCACGTACCGATTGTGCCGGGGATACCGAGCGCAACGAGATAGGGCTTGAACTTGCCCCAGCGGGTTCTCGTCTTGTCAACTATCGCACCGAAAAGCACATCGTTGATAACGTCCCAAATACCGTTGATAACATTCGCTATTCGCTGCAGCTTCAGGCTGACCTGAAGGATGTTGGTGACGAATCTCTGCGAATACGCGTTGATATTGAAGCTCTGCGACATATCATAGACGACGTAAGCGACAGTCTCTTTCGTACCGACATAGCGTCTGTTCTGAAAGACGTATCCTGACGAATCTTCGCCGGATCCTGCCTGCGGATTGACCGCGGCTGTCTGTTCCTGTGCCAAAAGACGACCTCCTATTTAAAAAATCAAGCTTTTTGATTATAACACAGCTTCTGGCAAAAAGCAACAATTACCATACAAAAAGTTGTGATTTTGCACACAAAATTCGGCAAAAATGCCGTATATGGATTGTTTGAATAGCATCTTTGTGTTATTATACATTATTATAAAGCGATAATTTGCGGGAGGTGCGGGAAAATGAAAAGCAAAAACGCGGGGTTATATATTCACATACCGTTCTGCCGCAGCAAGTGCCCCTACTGCGATTTTTATTCTCTGCGCCTCGACGAAAGCGCGGCGAATGTCTACACCGACACGCTTATCCACCGCATCCCCGCTCTTGCGGCAAAATATAACATAACTGCGGACACCGTTTATATTGGCGGCGGCACCCCGTCGGCGCTGGGAGCGGAGAGGCTCGGCAGAATTATCGGCGCGGCGAGGGAGTTTTCTGCGCCGAGTTGCGAGACGACAGTTGAAATCAATCCGTTTGACGCGGCGAAAAAGAATCTTGATTTCGCCCTGCTCAGAGAAGCGGGAGTCAACAGGATATCCATGGGCATGCAGTCGGCAAACGACGGCGAACGCCGCGCGCTCGGCAGACTCAGCGGCAGGGACGATGTTTCGCTCGCCGTAAAGCGCGCGCAGGACGCGGGGATAGATAATATATCGCTCGACCTCATGCTTGCCGTCCCCGGGCAGACAGTCGATTCGCTCAAGGACAGCATAGCTTTCTGCGCGGACGCTGGAGTTCGCCATGTCAGCGCATATATTTTAAAAATAGAAGAGGGCACGCGTTTTTATGAGAAGCGCGGCGAGCTGACTCTGCCGGACGAAGATGCGACCTGCGAACTGTATCTGGCAGCTTGCGAAGAGCTCGAAAAGCGCGGGTTCATGCAATATGAGATCTCGAACTTTGCAGAGCCCGGATACGAGAGCCGCCACAATCTGAAGTACTGGGACTGCGACGAATATCTCGGCATAGGTCCGGCGGCGCACTCGTTTATAGACGGCAGGAGATTCTTTTTCCCGCGCGATATAGAGAGCTTTATCGCGGGCTGCGAGCCCACAGACGACGGCGAAGGCGGGAGCTTTGAAGAATATCTCATGCTCCGTCTGCGGCTGAACAACGGGCTTGTGTTTTCAGAAGCAGAAGAGCGGTTCGGACACGGCGTGTCGGAGGATATGATCAAAAAATGCATTGAGTTTTCAAAAGCCGGTCTGACGGTCTGCGACAGCGAGCACATCGCGCTGACAAGGCAGGGTTTTCTCATCTCAAACGCGGTTATATCCGAACTGATATAGGCAGTTGCAAAAATAGTCAAAAAGTCCTTGACGGCTATGGAAAAATTTTATATAATGTCCTTTGCAGCCGAATAATGAGTGGTGGAGTCTGTCATAATCCGTCAAATATGCGGATTATTTATTTGAGGTTGAAGCAATGCGGTTTTTGTGTTGCCATGCTTAAAATGAAGTGGCGGTTTCGCGCTCCGGTAGGGAGCGCGTTTTCTTTGGGGAAAAATCGGTCGCTGAGTGTTCGCTGCGAAAAAAATATTTTGGAGTGTGAAGCATGAGCAGTATCACTATAACCGCACTGGTGCTCTTCGCGACGACGTATATTCTTATGATGGCGTTTCAGAAGATCCGCCCCTATGTCGCTGTTGCATCGGCAGTTATCTTCGTTGTCCTCGGCACTATTGCCGCATTCAAGCCCGATCTTTTCGGTGCGGACTTTTTCTCCCTCGGTTCGGGAAACTCTTTCAGCTATACTTTCAAAGCAGCTGTCGGCGAAATCGACTGGAACGTCATTATGATGATAGCCGGCACCATGGGCACTGTCTATCTCTTTATCGAGTCCAAGATGCCGCAGCTGATGAGTGACGTTCTTATATCGAAGATGCCCAATATCAAGTGGGCTGTCGTCTGCATGAGCCCTTTTCGCGGGAATCGTCTCCGCGTTCGTTGACAATGTCGCTACCGTTCTTATGATAGCACCCGTCGCACTTGCACTGTGCAAGAAGCTCAACATCTCCCCTGTCCCGAGCATTATCTGCATCGCCGTTTCGTCGAACCTCCAGGGTGCGGCGACTCTTGTCGGCGACACGACTTCGATTCTGCTCGCCAAGGCGGCAAACCTTGATTTCTCCGACTTCTTCGTTGACGAGGGCAAGCCCGGCATGTTCTGGGTCGTTGAGGCGGGCGCACTTGTCAGCGCACTGATAATCCTCTTCATGTTCCGCAAGGAGAACGACAAGATACATATCACCGACCGCACAAAGGTTGAGGACAAGTTCCCGACCTTCCTGCTTATTGCGACTGTTGTCTGCCTCATCGCCGTTTCGTTCATCCCCTACAAGAGCAACGCGGCCGAGGGTCAGTTCTACAAGCCCGAGATAACCAACGGTCTTATCTGCATGTTCTTCTTCTTCGTCGGCATAATCCGCGAGCTGTTCCGCAAGAACACCGAGATAGTCAAAAACGCATTCAAAGAGATCGACTACTACACCATCATTCTTCTGACCGGTCTTTTCGTCGTCATCGGCGGTATAAAGAACGCGGGCGTTATTGATATCATCGGCAACGCCATATCGAAAGTCGGCGGAAGCTCCGGCAGCGTGTTCATCGTCTACACTGTCATCGTCTGGATGTCCGTCATTCTCTCGGCATTCATTTCGACAATATTCCCTACACCGCGACCATGCT